>ERZ772821.411-NODE-411-length-36257-cov-6.580714_pt1 | contig 36257 bp, 38 predicted proteins | sample MGYA00580859_ERZ772821 | MGnify/ENA primary metagenome ERZ772821 (study PRJEB29015, sample SAMEA2737674) | human gut metagenome | biome: human gut; feature: human-associated habitat; material: faeces | place: China | collected 2012 ...
ATAACCTCCTGTGCGTCCATGTATGTGTCATTTACACTTAAAATTATGCACTCCAGCGGGCGCTGCCGTACTCCATGTTCTTCCGGTACTTCTTGGTGTTCTTGCCTTTGAGGTACACCGCTAAACGAAAAAAGCCGCCCACAGCGGCCCCGATGCAGAGATCGGCAAGGTGAAAGGAGGGGAGAGGATTGGCAAAGGCCAATGCTAAACCATCTATGATATGCAGCAGCTTTTCAGAAGCATTACTGCCCGCCGCAAGCCGCCATCCTTCGCCCAGATTGGTGGCGAACAGGCCGATCACCACATATGGAATGTTGGGGATGAGACGCTTTTTCAGGTTCATCGCTCCAACTCCTTTTTGCAGGTCTTGGCGATGACAGTATCCTTCAGCATCTCTTTGAATTTGGCAAGGGTTTGCAGCACCGATGGGCGCTGTTCCTGCTTGACGGTTTTTACAGCAAACTCGGTAAAGGCAGCGGTGAGCGCATCTGCATCCCGCGCCTTAAAGAACACCAGCCACTTGGGTGGGGATACGCTGCCGTCCTTCTTTACGGCGTAGTCCACACCATACTTCCTTGCGACACGCTCAAAGGATTTGATGTTGCCGTCCGTCACTTCGATGTTGGAAACGCCCTGATTTTGTCCCACAAGCTCCTTTACCGTCTGCTTGCCGCGGGGTATCTTCTCGGGTGCATCCCGGCTCTTTTGCCACTCTGCCAACAGCTTTGCGATTGCACTTTTTAAGACACGGGCGCTGAGCTTGGTGGCGCTGATGACAAGGGTCACGGATCTGTTTTCGACTTCTTCCTGCAATGGGTTGTCCTCCTTTCAAGATTTGGTAAGTGTTAATCTCCATACATATCGTGATTGACCTGCGCTTTGTAGTAGCTGCCCATGGTGCTGGGTGCATTGAACAGAGTAGCAAGCAGGTACTTCTTGATGTTTCGTACTTCGGTGGTATTCTTGTCGAGGCACTCAAATACATACTGGATATGAAGACTGTTGATTCTAAGCAGCTTGAACTTCACCGTGGAAGCAGAGTAGGTATCTCCGGCAATGCAGAAGGTAGCTTTCTTGGATGCAAGGGTTTCCGCCATGAGCTCCACGATTTCATTCAGCCGCTCATGGTCGTTGGGGAAATTGTCCATCATGATGTCATATTCAATATTTTCTTTGATGATCTCCCTGTAAACATCCATCCCATCCGTTCCTATCTGATCCGTTAAGGGATTGATAGGATAGGATTTGATAGGATAAGGATTTGCTGAGAGCGTATTTGATTCATCTTTATTTGTTCTATAAGTATTTAATTGTGCGGGGTTTTCCGTACACGGTTCGCCCATATCCGGTTTATCCAGATACGGGTTTTCCGTATATGGTAAAACCGTATCCTGATCCTGCGGTTGTTCATAGATCACATACTCCGTATCAGAAATACGCCCTTTAGCATCCCGCAGGCGATTACGGAGGATATAGCCTGCATCTTCAAGTTCACGCAATGCGGCACCGATGCTATCTACACCTTCGCGGCAAATGGCAGCAAGGCCACGAGTGGTATAGTTCCATTCTTCGGGCAGGGACAGCATGACGGATAAAAGGCCTTTTGCTTTCAGGGTCAGGGTGCGATTCTTTAGATGGTGGTTTGCCATAACCGTATAATCCCGTGTCTTTTCTATGCGAAAGACTGCCATATTGATTTATCTCCTTCTCGACATATAAAAGACGTTCTACCCAGAACGCCTTTTTATTGCATGTTCTTTTTTATATTATTATTTCTCGATTGGAGTAGAGTAGCTTAACTCCATTCTACGCCGTCATAAACCCGTTCTTCATGAGCACCGGAGTTTCTTCATCCGTCTTGTATATCATAATTGCATGTCCTTCGTTTTCTAACAATTCACCAAACATCCCTTTCATGGATAATTCCGTATGATTTGTTCCTACAACACAAGCAATATTCCGATATCCGTTGGCAACAGCTTCTTGGATACATGAAAAAAACATCTTATCTCGTTCACTAGGTACTGCCTCACTTTGGGATAATTGTCTTACGCAATATGAAATATTCCATAAGTTAAATGCTTCATTATTTTTACGCACAGCACTCTTTATTATAGATAAACGAGACGTTGCATAATTCTCAATAATATCATCCTTAACAGTTCTATTTTCATCAAGCCAAATAATAGGAATCTCCGGATATAAACCTATATGGGCATCCGCTTCAAACGCAAGAGAGGACTGAATGATTTGTAGTTCTCCATCAGTAATATTCGGGTATTCCTGAGCTAAGAGTCTTCCAAATGTATCCCTCTGTAAAATAACCCTGTTAGCATAATCTGATCTCCATTCGACAGCAATACAGTCTGGAATGAAATTGTTTTCTTGCGCAAGCCTCAACGCATACCGTGTTTTTTCAGCTCCGAACGGATCGTTGTGGCATACCCCTATCAAAAACAGCTTAGCCATTATAAATCCTCCGAATTTTTGTTCTATGCTTATGGTTAAAATTTTAGCAGTTTTAATGAAATAAATCGAGCGTTAGATAAGATATTAGTAACTATTTATGGGATATTCTCCATCTAAGGTTGCCTACATTCATTACATCTTGCACACTTTCTCGTTTATCACACATGAAAAAGGAAAGACATGCAAACAATATTTCTCATGCCTACCGTTCCTGATCCCGTTGTCGCTTCCGTTGCCATTGTTCCAGCAGCTTGATGATTGTTTCTTCCATCTTCTTGGGCGTATAGGACTTGGGGAAATACTTGGACAGCGTGGTTGTGGAGAGGGTGATGCGATCAACTTCTTTCTTTTCCTCAGACATGATAGCCATCATCACATCTTCGGACAGCTTTCCCTGTTGGCTGAACTTTTTGAGCCGCTGTGCCTGCGACAATGATGGGGTTGCGTCCTGCGCTTCCATAGCATTTAACAGCATGGTTTGTTCAGACAGAGTAAGATAGGAAAGCTCTACAGCGGGATTGAATGCGATCTTTCTTTCAGCAACGCCGTCCACCATATCCAGTATAGGCGGGATGAGTTCTGTTAGGCGGATGTAGCGTTGAACTTGCCTGCCGCTATCACCGGTGTCTTTTCCTACAATTTCTGCGCTTTCTAAATTCCCGACAACTTGTCGGGAATTATCTTTTGATGGTCTGCCTGCCTGACGACGAATCGCATCCAGCTTCATTTTATAAGCAAAAGCCCTTTCGCTTGGCAGAATGTTCTCGCGCTGTAAGTTAGCGTCTACCATGGCAATGATGGCTTCATCATCGGTCATATCCCGAATGATTACAGGCATAGTTTCCAGCCCTGCAAGGATGCAAGCTTCCAAGCGACGATTCCCTGAGATTACCTCATACCCGCTGCCATCGGGGAGTGGACGGGCAAGACCGGGAGACAACACGCCGTATTCCTTAATGCTGTCTGCCATGTCCCGTAAGGCTTGATCGTGTCGCACCTGAAAGGGGTGGTCGTGAAAGTGCCGGAGCTTGTCCAAAGGAATTTCCATAACCCGCCCCCGTTGATCTTCCTGCCTTGCGTCCTCTGTGGTGAAGATGTCATCGTAAGAGGTCAGACTTAGCTTTTTGCCGCTGCTTTTCAATCTTCAACACCTCCTTGGTCAGTTCTCGGTATGCTTCTGCGACTTTACCCTTTGGATCGTGGGCATAGATGCTTTTACCTTCTGCGCTGATCTCAGCAGCACGGACGGAATGAGGAATATCCGTTGCAAAGACTTTGATCTTACTGCCGTAGGTATCTCGTAGCAAGGTGCTGATCTCCTTTGCATAGTTGGTACGGTTGTCTACCATAGTGAGCAGGATACCACTGATTTTCAACTTGGGATTGATCTGCCGCCGCACCTTGTTGACGGTCTGCAAAAGCTGTTCCAACCCCTTGGCAGAAAGGTACTGTGCCTGTACGGGAATAATCACGCTGTCCGCAGCGGCAAGGGCGTTGATGGTCAGCATCCCAAGAGAGGGCATGCAGTCAATCAGCACATAGTCGTACTGGCGCTTTACGCTATCGAGGTATTGCTTGAGTATCTTTTCTCTGTTCATGGCGTTGACGAGGGATACTTCCATGCCGGATAAACTGATATTGGCAGGCATAAGGGAAACACCTTCTTCATGGGAGAGAATACCTTCATTGGGTGTGATAGGATTTTCATCCATAACCTTTTCCATGATGTCAGAAAGAGTGATGGGAAGTTGGTCGGGACGGTCGCAGCCTAAACTGATAGTGAGGGAACCCTGCGGATCACTGTCGATCAGCAGCACTTTCTTTCCTTCCTGCGCCAAGCCAATACCTAAATTAGCGCAGGTGGTAGTTTTACCAACACCGCCCTTTTGATTGGCGACGGCGATGATTTGTGTCATTTGGAACCTCCTTTTTAAAAGCTGTTTGTGAATTTCTGTACCGAACGGGTATAATTTATTGTCGAATACATTGATGTTATACCCGTTAGGGTGTATAATGCGGTTATGAATACGATTGCTACATTTATCAAACAAAAGAGAAAAGAGCTGGGCCTTACCCAGGAAGAATTTGCGATTCGCTCCGGGCTGGGGCTTCGCTTTGTTCGCGAACTGGAACAAGGCAAAGAGACCGTAAGACTGGATAAAGTGAATCAGGCGCTTGCCATGTTTGACATGAAAGCGGTGCCCGGAAGGATGGATGACTGATGGAAGCATACAGAACAGCGTATGTATATGTGCGAAATCACTTTGCCGGAACACTGAAGGAAACCGATGCGGGCTATTCCTTCTGCTATGATCCGGCGTATTTGGCCGATGAAAAAGCAACCGCAGTTAGCCTTACGTTACCCATGCAAGAGGAGGAGTACACGTCAAAAACACTCTTTGCATTTTTTGATGGCCTGATCCCTGAAGGTTGGCTGTTGGATATGGTCAGCCATAATTGGAAAATCGACCGCAAAGATCGATTTGGCCTGCTTCTTGTGGCCTGCAAAGACCCGATCGGAAATGTTCAGATCAAGGAGGTGCAGGAATGAAGTATTGCCTATGCTGTGGGAAACCATTTAAAACCCTTACAACGAAGTTGGAACAAATATATGGCTGGCATTTTTCCTGCATCCGCGATTTTTTCGGTACTTCCAAGTTCCCGGATATCGATGTATCGGCGGAAGTATTAAACCAGCTTGCCATTGAGAATACCAACAAGGGCTATACCGTGCCGGGCGTGCAAAAGAAGCTGTCTTTGTATCTTTCCCGGGAAGACAATCCGCGTTTGACACTGGTCAATTATCCTACGGGCTATATACTCAAACCGCAGACGGAAGAATACGCGGCACTGCCCGAGATGGAGTATCTTGTGATGCAGATGGCCGAAGCAACCGGGATCAAGACGGTCCCCCATGCCTTAATGCAGCTTCCTTCCCAGAACAATGCATTTGCGTATATCACAAAGCGCATCGACCGTGTCGATCACCAAATGCTGGCCATGGAGGATTTCTGTCAGCTCGACGGCAGGCTGACCGAGGATAAATACCGGGGTTCCTATGAGCGCTGCGGCAAGATCATCGGGAGATACTCTTCTGCAAAGGGCTTTGATATCACGGAGCTGTATCTTCGCGTGGTGTTTTCCTTTGCGGTAGGCAACTCCGACATGCACCTGAAGAATTTTTCCTTGATCGAATCAGCAGAAGGCAGCCAAACGTATGCCTTATCTGCGGCATACGATATGCTTTCCACCAATGTTGTCATCCCTGCCGATCAGGAGCAGTTGGCACTGACCTTGAACGGCAAGAAGCAGAACATCCGAAGGAAAGACTTTATGGTATTTGCTGAGGCTTTGGGGATCCCGGAAAAGTCAGCCGAGAAAATGATTGCCCAAGTAGTAAAACTCAAGGATAGGTACATTGCCATGTGCCGTGCGTCCTATCTGCCGGAGGACATGAAAGAAACCATGGAAAAACTGATGGAAGAAAGGATCGCTCTGCTGTCCGGATCCCATTGAGACCATCATAACGAGATCAAAAAAGCACATCGGCGGATGTGCTTTTTGGTTGGAAATGAGCTTGTCCCATCATTTTATTGGTCAGGTTGTTCTTATGCGATCGCAGGCATAAAGACTAGTGCGACAAAAAAGTTCCCGTATTTAGGCGTTTTTTCACAACGTTGTTCTTGCGTGATTGCAGCATCTGCTGCAAGGTCCTCCACAAGGTCGGCAATCGGGTCCCCAGTGCACTGGATGTAGCTGGCCGTGAAGGGCACTCCGTTGGGATCGGCCGGATAAACTCCGTGATTGTGCATCGTATAGTACCCGAGCAGGCCTGCTGCTTCTATTTCTTCCAGGCTCGCTCCACGCATGCACTGGTAAATCATCGTGCCGATCATCTCCCAATGTGCTAACTCTTCCGTACCGATATCGTTGCACGTAGCGCGTACACGATTATCCGGCATCGAGAAGCGCTGTGTCAAGTAACGCATGGAGGCGGCAAGCTCAGAATCCGGGCCGCCATACTGTGCCATAAGTGCTTTTGCCATGCGGGGATCGGGGGCTGTGATGTTAACGGGGTATTCAAGTTTTTTCTGATAGATCCACATAGGTGTTCCTCCTTATTCCCAAGGCCATTTCGAGCAAACGTAGCAGCCGGTTTCCGTGGGCGAATGCCCGAAATTCTGCAGCGGGCCGTATTGCTCCTCATATTGGGTGATGAGTTGCTGCAGCATTTTGCTATAGCACAGATAATCGGCGCGCGCCGCTTCGTCCTTCGGATGTGTGTCAAGATACAGATTCAGCTCAACGCATACGAACTGGTATTCGCTGATTTGGTTCAACAAAGCACATTGCGTTGTTTCCATGTTCATTCCCTCCTCCGTCCTTAAAGCACCAGCTCGGGGAACATCGTTCCCTGTTCCAGCGCTTCACCCGGGCAGAATCCTTCCCCATACTGTTGGATGGGGAAGTTGATCTGCGCAAGCTGCTGGCCGCCGAGCAGGATATTCGGCCCGCATACTTCGCTGGTGCATACGGTTCCTGCGGCAACCGTATCATATGTCGTTCTTTTGCCCGCCACCATGCTCGCGCATGTTGTGCAAGAGGCGTTGAGATTTCTATACACTGCGATTCCTCCTAAACATGTAAGGTGTGCATGGCGCGTTCCATGCCATACTCATTCATATGCTGTTTCCCAATGTGCTGTTACAGATATGTATAGGAAGAAACCGCAGCCTGCTTTATGCTGCGGTAAATCGGCCGGCATCCGCCGGAACACGCAAATAGATGATGCTGTGTGCAATTTTCCTGCTTTGAGTTTTCAGTCTTGCTTTGATAAAATACTCTGCCGGCATGCCCCGGTCCCAGCGCAGGCGCCTTGCAGGTGTCACCATCATACTCCTTCGTTTTCGGGCAAACCCAAAATAAAATCAGCGCTTACACGGTAAAACTTGCAGAGTGTGACGATATGGCGCACGGGCATTTCGTTAACGCCGTTCTCATAGCGCGAATATACCTGCTGCGTAGTGCCGAGGAGGTTTGCAACATCGCTCTGTGTCAGGTCATGATCTTCCCGCAGACTGCGGAGGATCTCATAGTACGGTTTGATTCGTGCCACCACCAATTGTGTTTTTATGTTATATTGCTAGTTTACCCACACCAGATTAGATGTATTGATTTTACACCTAAAATAGTGTATCATTTTAAGCGTCCTTTTCCTCCGTGCAAATGGAGTGGGCTGGCAGGCGCGCCCTATGCAAAGCGGCAGCTCTTCACTGCGCCTATGCAGGAAAAGTGGACTATGATATACTATGTATAAGCGGCTCTACCGCACAAAGGAAGGAGTTATATACCCCATGCTTCATATAAACGGATTAACCAAACGCTACGGCAAACTGCTTGCCAACGATCACTTGAGCTTCGACGTTCTTCCGGGGCGCATCACCATCCTGCTCGGCCCCAACGGTGCGGGCAAATCGACCGCAATCAAGGCAATCGCCGGGCTTTCCCGTTTCGAAGGCGAAATTACCATTGACGGCCACGACAATAAATCGCTTGAAGCAAAGCGCGCTCTCGGCTATATTCCTGAAACCCCTTCGGTTTATGAGTTTTTGACCATCAATGAGCATATGGAATTCATCGCCCGGGCCTATGGCCTTACCGACGGCTGGCGCCAACGTGCGGATGCGCTGCTTGCCCGGTTTGAGCTTGACGATAAGCGCACCAAACTTGGCAAGGAACTTTCCAAGGGCATGCAGCAGAAGGTCAGTATTTGCTGCGCGCTTTTGACCGAGCCAACGCTTCTTCTTGTAGATGAGCCCATGGTCGGGCTCGATCCGCACGCCATCAAAGAGCTTAAGGCCGTGTTCCGTGAAGAGCGCGACCGTGGCTGCGCCGTGCTGATCTCTACCCATATGCTTGACAGCGTGTCCGAGCTTTGGGACGATCTGCGTATCCTCATGAACGGTAAAATCGCCGCAGCGCGCACGCGCGCAGAGGTGGATGCAAGCGGCGAGTCTCTTGAGGAGCTTTTCTTTGACATCACGGAACGAAAGGAAGCCGGCGCACAATGAAAGCCCTACTCTACCTTCTCAGGAAAACCATCCAAAACGCATTGAAGGAATTGGTTAAAAAGCCCGTGGCGCTGATCCCCTACCTCGTCATTGCCGGGCTGCTGATCTTCTCCGCCACGATGACTTCCGGAGAGCCCGCCGGAGAGGTGCGCAACCTCAACGCATATGCGGCAATCGTAAACGGTGTGTTCCTTTTGATTTTTTGCACCTCGCTTCTGCAGGGGCTGAAGCAGGGGATGGCGCTCTTTTCCATGGCTGATGTAAACCTGCTCTTCACCGCGCCCGTAAATCCGCGCAAGATCCTGATTTACGGTGTTGTGCGGCAGGCCGGAATCCTTGTGCTGGCCTCGGTATGCATGCTTGCTCAGTACCCGAACCTGCGCATGAATTGCGGCCTTGGCGGTGAGGCAGTTGCAGGATTGATGATTGGTTATATCCTCGTCGGCGTATTCTGCCAGCTTTTCAGCGCGAACCTGTATGCACTGTGCGCAGCACGTCCTCAATGGCGTAAACGCATCGACGCCATGCTCAAAGGATTCATGGTTCTTTTGGCGATCGGCGTTGTGATTTTCGCCATGCGCGGGGGAGATTTTGTTTCCGCCCTTGTTCGTTTTTTCGGCAGCGATGCCTGGAATTATGTTCCGGCGCTCGGCTTCGGGCGGGCAATCGCCCTGCACTCAGCGGTTGGGCAATGGGGCGCTGCAATGGTGTATGTGCTGCTTTCCTTGCTTTGCTGCGGCGCGATGGTGCTTTGGCTCGTGCGCAGCGATGCGGATTATTATGAAGATGTGCTTTTTGCGGCAGAACATGCTTATAATGTAAAGGCAGCTGCAAAAGAAGGCAAAGTCGTCAGCACCGGCCCCGTGAGCAAGCGCGTGAAACGGGAGTTGCCGCCCCTGCGCGGGCACGGCGCAAGTGCATTCTTTTACCGCGCCATGCGCGAGCAATCCCGCAAGAGCCTCTGGCTTTTCTCCCTCTCCACCATTGCCGCGCTCGCCGGCCCCCTGTTTGGGATGTTCATGCTCCGCGCGGAAGGCCCCGACCCCAATTGGCTCTGGTTCGTCCTGTTTTTCTCCGCCTATATGCTCGTGTTTCTTTCAATGACCAACAGTGTCCCGCGTGAGTTGACACAGCACTATCTTTTTGTCGCGCCCGCCCGCCCGGTTGCAAAGCTGGCCGCAATTTGTGCGCCGCAGCTCATCAAGCATACGTCAGATACGGTTGTGTTTTTGCTTGCAACAGCGCTGCTTCTCCACCCTTCCGTCTCCGAGCTGTTGGGATCTGGCCTTTTTTACCTTAGCCTTGGCGCAGTTTTTGCCTCCGGGATGTTGTTGATTGAGCGGCTGTTGGGAAAGTTGAAAAACAAGATGCTCATCGTCCTGCTGTATTTCACGATCCTGATCCTTCTCGTTGTTCCCGGCGCCGTCGCGGCAATTGCCATCAGCGGAGCGCTTTCAGTTCTTGCAGGCTGCCTGTTGGGTGCGCTTTGGAATGTTCTCGCCTCGCTGTTGATCCTGTTCTGCTGCCGCGGTTTGCTATCCGCCACCGCCTAAGCCTGTGCCTGCTGTCTCGTTCAGCCCCGTTTGCCGATAAACTGATTGCAATTCTGCTGATGATACTGTATAATAAATTTTGCATTTGCAGAGGTATCGAAGCGGTCATAACGGGGCTGACTCGAAATCAGTTTGTGGGAAACCACACGTGGGTTCGAATCCCACCCTCTGCGCCACGCCGGAGCAAGCGATATGCATCCTTGCTCCGCTTTTTATTTTTAATGGACCACATATTTCCCCCGCCCCTTCATACTTGGTATACCGATTCGGTTACATCGTTTTTCCCAGATGACAAAATCGATGAAATCCGATAAAATATTCAGTAATCATTCGGAAAGGGCGGCGGCAAGCAATGAATCGTGATGCTTTCATGCGTAATGCAATGTTGTTTTTGCTTGCCGCCTTTGTTTTTTCGGCTTTTTCCGCATGTGCTGCACCGGTTTTCAACACAATTTCCTGCGATGCCGCTTCCCCCTATTTTCATGTCCTTACAGATGCGCTGCCCGAATATGAAATATCTCCCGGGTCAATCGGGTATCCCGCCGAGCGGTTCCGCGAAAGCGTTGCCGTAGAGCTGTTTGATTTTCAGGCGGAAGGCATGCTGCAAAGTAAGCCAACCTACTATTGGTATCCTCATTATGCTGCTACGGTGGTAATCGCTGTTGACCGCAGCCTGACGCAGGCCCCCATATCAGGTTGGAACAGCCTGCGGGTTGCCGGTGAACCAATTATGTTCGCTGCGGAAGGCGACGCTTTTTTCAGGCATTGTTTTGCTGCTGTAAGCTATGGGCTGGACGGCAATGCGTTTTCTCTAAATAACGCACTTCTTTTGTTTGAAGCCCTTGCGCAACAGGGGCTGCTGACGGAAGACAGCGCCGCGCCGATCCAGATATGCTTTGACTATCAGGCCGCAGCGCAAATTCAGGCGGGCAGAGCGCTTGAAGTCATCGTTCCTGCGGAAGGAACTTTAAGCTTTATGCGGGGCTTGCTGTCCCATCGGGAGCTGCCCCTGGCCGGGGATATGGAAGCGGCGCTCATAAAGCAGGGCTTTCGCCTTGCGGACGGCCGGTGTAGCAGCGGTCTTTACCCTGTGGATGCATCTTATCAAAGGGCTCATACGCTTGAAGACTACGGACAGTTGAACAGGGCAACCGAGGAAGTCGCGGCACGCTACCGCCGCGAGGTTTTGCATGAGAGGCTTTACACAACCACGGATGGCCGGGAGCATATCCTCGCCGCAATGGCAACGATCATAATCGTCATAGTCTGGGCGGGTTTCACGATAAGCAGGGCGTTGGGCAAAACGGTTCGCCGCACCGTGCTGATTGCGGCGCTGCTGATGGTTCTCTGGATATTGCTCCGCGCCATAAAGTGGCAATTCCCGGAGGCCAGCACGCTCAACCGATATTGCTGGTATTGTTATTACATCTTTCAGTTGGGCCTCCCTGTGGTTCTGCTGCGCATCACACTGGCCCTCGGCACATCCGGGGATGCGCCTTCGCCAATATGGTGGAAGGCTTGTTTTCTGGTTAATTTCGCCTTCTTGCTGCTGGTTCTTACCAACGATTTTCATATGCTGGTATTCAGGCTGGACCCTTCAGCCCCTGATTGGAGCAGCAATTACGGGTATGGCATCGGATATGTATTGTTGCTGGGCACCAACATCTGCTGCGTTCTTGCGGCCATCGTCCTGTTGCTGCTCAAGTGCCGAAAGAACCCACGGAAGTACGGTCTGCTCTTCCCCATCGGGTTTTGTGCCGCGCTCATTGCATATGGGCTTTTGTACGTGTTCCGCATCCCGTTTGCATGGAAGGGGGATTTTACTTTAACAGCTATAATCCTTGCCTTGCTGTTCCTGGAATCCTCTATGCAGACCGGCCTGATTCCGATGAACTCGAACTACCCCGCCCTATTCACCCACTCCGCGCTGAGCATGAGCATCGTATCGCCAACCGGCGCCCCCATGCTTTCCTCCGCGCCGGTTGCAGCATTGCCCGTTTTGGAGCATACGCCCGATTATTCCCTTCCATTCCGCATGTTGATTGGGCCGAACCTCCAGCTTTCCGGCATGCCCATTACAGGCGGGGCCGTCGTTTGGCAGGAGGACTTATCCAAGCTCCATGCCCTGCAGAACGGCCTGAAGTGCGTTGTGGAAAGCCTTGAACAAAGCAACCGGCTTCTCCTGCACGAGCATACTTTGCGCGAGCAGGCGGAGGCGCTGCGCGCGAGGCAGCACATTTACGACGATCTTGAAACGGCGATCCGGCGGGAGTTGACGCGCGCGGCCGCTATCCTGCAAAAGCTCCGCGGCAAAAGCCTGGATGATGCTTCCGCAACCATGCTTTGCCTTCTTCTGTGCTACTGTAAGCGGCGTTCCAACCTGCTGTTCCAACAGAAGCAGGCTGCTGCGTTTTCCATGCGGGAGCTTGCGGCATATCTTGACGAATTGGGGCAGTGCGTGGAACATTCGGGGCTTACCGTGGCCGTAAGGGCGATTCCATCCGCCGATTTGCCGCCCGATGCCGCCGCCCGCTTCTACGAATTCCTTTTTCAAGGCATCTGCCATGGGTTGGAACATAAATGGGCCGTGCTGATCTGTAACATTTCCGTTTTGCCGGAAAACCGCCTTGTCATGCGCCTGCTGTCGGAAGAACCCTTTGATGCCTTTGCGGAGCGGTTTGCATCCCCTTGGGATATGCGGTTCAGCCATGATGGGTTCCTGTATGAAGCGAGCCTGGCTCTGGGCAGAGAGGAGCTTCACCATGTCTGAATTCTTTTTCTTCCCCGCTTGCGCGCGCCTCCTCCTGCAGCTTGCAGCGCTAACCGGCCTCGTCCTGCAGCTTTGCGTTTGTGTAATGGTCTTTTACCGCGGCGCTTTCGGGGAGCACCGCTTTTACAACAAGCTGCTGGAAATTGCTGTTGCTCTGCAATTTGTGCTGGGGGAATGCCTGTTGGAGCTGGTTGAATTCAACGCCCCGGACGGGGTTGTGATTGCCGGCCCAAGGCTTTGCATCCTGCGTTATCTGCTGTTTGGATGTGTGTTTTTCTTTGGCATATTCTCCTTTGTCCCGCAGCGCGATCCTTGGGACATTGCGTGCATTCCCGCAGCCGCCGTCACGCTGCCGTTTCTGGAGCCCATCTCCGGCGCCGTTTTCCCTTTTCTGTTCATCGCATGGCTCGCCGCAGCGATCCTGCGCAGCGCGGCAAAGCTAGTTAGACTCAGCCGGGAACTGCGCCACGGCCTTTCCGGGCTCTCCGTTAAGGAAGCCGTGGATCAGCTTCCTGCAGGCATCCTGTTCGCACAGGATACCGGATATATCCTGCTCCTCAACCTGTCCATGCAAAGGCTGCTGAGCGCCCTTTCCCTTACCGCCGTGCGCGATGCAAGGGAAATTCTCCGCCTGCTGCAAAGCGGTTCCCTGCCGGATGGAATCGAAAGGCTGCCCATCAAAGAAGGGGTCACCATAAAATTGGCGGACGGCGCCGTGTGGCAATTCGTGCAGGACGCCATCGCAATCAACGGAAAGCACTATATGGAGCTGTATGCGTTGGACATAACTTCGCACTGGAATCTCACAGCGCAGCTTGCAATGAAGAAAACCGCGCTGAATGCACATAAGCTGCATCTGCTGGAAATGCTTGGCAACATTGAGGAAATCCGTTACCAAAAAGAATTGCAGGAGCAGAAAACAAGGGTTCACGATGTGCTCGGGCAGCGCATTGCAATGCTGCAAAGGGCGCTGCGCGAAGAACATATGCCGGCAGTTGACCTGCTGATTTCAGACATTGATCGTTTGATGCAAGAGCTCCGCTCGGCAGAGACTGCCCCACCGGAGCATGTTTTTGCAGACCTTGCCGCAATATTCAGTGAGATCGGCGTAGAGCTATACCTCGAAGGTTCCCTTCCAAAGCGCATTGACATTGCTTGCTGCATGAATGCCGTCATACGTGAAAGCGTTACCAACGCCGTGCGCCACGGTTTTGCTTCCAAAGTGAAAGCACACTGCGAAAAAACAGCAGAAGGCTGGAATCTCACCATAACCAATGACGGCAGAAAGCCAGAACGGCTGATAGAAGGCGGCGGCATTGCGGGGATGCGCAAACGGGTTGAAGCGCTTGGGGGAACGCTTTGCATCTCAATCGAGCCTCGGTTTACCGTCGCGGCATTCTACAGGGAGGAACATGAGAATGATCCGGATTTTGATCGTAGATGATCACGCTTCGATACGGGATTCCTTTCGCAGCGCATTTGAGCAATATGACGACCTCAAGGTTGTGGGCAGCGTTGCCGACGCTGCTTTCGCCCTGTTTTTTTGCCGGGACAAGCAGCCCGATCTGGTATTGATGGATATTTGTACAGCCGGTGGCGCATCGGGCCTTGCAGCAACGGAAAAAATCAAGGAAGCGTTCCCGGCGATCAAAGTGGTTGTCATGACCGGGTTTGACGAGGTCACCTATATGCCGAGGGCAAAAGCATGTGGTGCGGATGCCTTTGTGGAAAAAGGGCAGAACATGACGTTTTTCATTCAGGTCATACGGGATGTAATGGATGGCAAGTCATATTTCCCGGAGCAGAAAACCATCCCCGTTCAGCCCGGGGAAGCGCCGCTGACGGAACGCGAACTGGAAACCCTGCGTTTGATTTGCGAGGGAGTAAGCCGCAAGGAGATTGCCGAACGGATGTGTATTTCCGAAAACACCTTATATCGGCATATCCAGAGCGTTACGAAAAAAATGGGATTTGAGCGAACCGGGGAGCTGGTCGCGCATGTCATCCTGAATGGATGGATCAATCCGCGGTACTGAATGCAAAGCGGATCCGAACGAAAAAGGGCTCCGGCTCTTTTTTTGTTTGGGTCGCTAAAATGACAGCTAACTGTGATGCGGATGTTTTCCGTTTCATGTATCATTAAAATCAGGATAAAGCCCCTGCCAAAGATCCTATATCGCTACAGAGGAGAATAAAAATGTCTGAGACCGTTGCGCTTATCATGAAACGCAAGGTGCTTGCGCAGAGCCTTATGCGCCTCACCCGGGAAGAAAAGGGCATTCAGATGTACTTCCAGCCGGATTATGCGGATGCCGATGTTGTGATTCGTGGCTGCGGGGCGAGCTGTGCCCTGATTGAAGTTGCAGAAAGCGGCGAATACGACGTTGCCTATTGCCTCGCATTATGTGCCTGGCTGAAGAAGGAAACCCCCGCATGTAAATTGCTCCTTCTGTGCCCGGAAAATGACGAAGAATGCATTTCCGAAGTCGTTGCGGCAAAAAGGGCAGGAAAGATAGACGATTTTATCTTCTATGATACAAGCCTCGAATACCTGATTTCCAAGCTGTGTTCGATGTAAGTTGAAATGCTTTCGATCATTCCAGATAAGTGAGGGAACCGTCATGACAAAAAAATGGTTTTGTTTTGTTATTTGCAGCGTACTCGTGCTGTTTTGCACTTCCTGTACCACGCCGGGGGAAACGCCGGATCAGCCTGTTGTCGTCACCATCTGGCACGTGTATGGCGCCCAGACCGATTCCCCGCTGAACGACATGATAAGCACCTTTAACCAAACCGTAGGAAAAGAGCAGGGAATTCAGGTTGAGGTAACGCTGGTTTCCAACAACAAGAACATCCATGAAGCGATCCTGTCTTCCGCGTACGGCGACCCGGGGGCTTCGGTACTCCCGGATATGTTTGTTGCATACCCGAAAACGGTGCTGGCCATGCCGGATGACAGCATTCTTCTCAATTACAGGGATTATTTCAGCGAAGCAGAGTGCGCGGCTTTTGTGCCTGCTTTTATCGAAGAAGGCATGATAAACGGCCGGCTTGCCGTGCTTCCCGTGGCAAAATCCACCGAGATTATGTACATCAACAAAACGCTTTTCGACCGTTTCGCTTCCGATACGGGGACAACCGTTGAAAGCCTCAGCACATGGGAAGGCCTTTTTGAAGCTGCGGAAAAGTATGCAGCGTGGACGGACGGCCAGACGCCGGAAACTGCGGGCGATGCAAAAGCCCTATTGGTTCATGACTTTCATTTCAATTACTTTCAGGTTGGCGTAGAGTCCCTTGGTGAATCCTTCTTTGACGATGCCGGCATTGCCTTCGGCGAAAAGTTTAACACCGTGTGGGAGCCTTATGCCAGGGCAGCCCTTTCCGGCGGCCTATGGCTCAAAGGCGGCTACGCGACCGAACCCCTGCGCACAGCGGATTCCATTGTGTCCATCGCCTCCTCTGCCAGCGTGCTGTATTTTTCGGATATCGTAACCTATCCGGACAATACTTCCGAAGAGGTGGAATGGATCATCCGCCCCTGTCCGGTCTTCAAAAACGGCAGCAAGCTCGTAATGCAGCGCGGTGCGGGCATCTGCACCGTCAAATCCACCCCGGAGAGGGAGGAGGCCTGCATCACATTCCTCAAATGGCTGACCGATGCACAGCGCAATGTTGAATTTGTGACGCAGGCAGGTTATATGCCGGTCAAGCAGGAGTCCTTCGACGCATACCTGCCTTCCGCAATCCAAAGCCTTACCGATGAGAAATACATTCAGCTTTACGATGCGTTCCTTGAGACACAGGCGCAATATGCCTTCTATACTGCACCGCAAACGGAATGGTATCTCGATCTGGAAACCAAATTTGAAAACAACGTCCGCCTGCACCTCGGTATTTCCAGGAACGCCTGTCTCGCGGCTGGCGATACGGCTCAGGAATCGTTGCTTACGCAGCTCGTTTGGGATTGTTATGATGATTTCCATTCGACATTCAATTAATAAATGCAGCCGCATCTGTAAGGGGGTGACATGGAATGGTAAAAAAGCTCAGGGAACTGCTGAGGCTCACAAAAATGGCGAGAAAAGAGAGCGTAAGCATGCAGCGCAAGCTCGCGCTGTACTGGTTCTCTATGGCAGCGACCGTTTTTGGCACGCTGATGCTGATCTTCAGCCTTACGGGCGTATTTTCAAATACGGACAGGGAACTCCACCTGTCCTTGAATATACAGCTGCAAAATACCGCCACAGATGTTTCCAACCAGCTTGAAAGGCTTTCGGGCCATGGCATTTTCCTCTCCGAGCAGGCCAGCCGGGAGCTCATGGAGGTGCTGCCTGCATATGGTTCCGGGATATCCGCTCTCAACGACCAGCCGGAGGCGCTGTTGGAGCTGCAGCGTTCCCTCTATCCGGCGCTGAATACAACCCTCCACACCAGCGATTGCAGCGGCGCTTTTATCGTACTTAACGCCACAACAAATACCCTTGCCGGCACAGCGGAGCATTCCCGCAGCGGGTTGTATCTCCGCTACACCAACCTCAACCCCAAGAAGTCATCAAACCAGCAGGTGATCTATTTCCGCGGCATTTCCGACATCGCCCGGGAGGAAGACTTGGAATTGCACAACCGGTGGAATTTGGAGTTCGACAGCTCTCGAATCCCCGGTTATGATGAAATGATGCAGGCACCGGTCCGCCGCCTTGCGGATGCTTATGCATGGACGGGCAGGCTCCATCTTTTGGACACGTGGGAAGATGTCATCCTTCTCTGTGTCCCCGTGTTGGACGGCAACGGAAATGTGGCAGGCTTGTGTGGCATGGAACTCAGCTCGCTGTATTTCGGGTTTTGTTACGCGGCTGTAGAAAGCCAGTTCGGCCCGATCGTAAGCGTGCTTGCACCGCTTGAGGACGGGCAGCTTTTGTTGGATCAGGGCATGACCGGAAGAACGGAAGGAACCTATCTGGATGTCTCGAATGTGTTGAGCATTCAGGAAGGGGAGTATTACAACACCTATTCCGAAGGAACGAACCAGTACATCGGCCTTCACAAAACCATTCCGTTCGCAAGCGGGGATGGCCGGGAGTGGGCAGCGGCAATATTGCTGCCGAAAGAAAGCTATGCCTCCTATGCTTCCGGCAAGCAGGTCGTATGGATTGCTTGCTCGCTTGCCTTTCTGCTCGCCATGCTGGTAAGCGCCGCCACGCTGTCCCGCAGCTTCGCGCGCCCCATTGCCCAAAGCCTTGCGGCAATACAATCCAACATAGCCATAGACGCCACCCCTTCCGGGATTTCCGAAATAGATGCTCTGATTGCTTTTATAAAATCCAGGGAGCAAAGTCAGGCGATTGCAGCGGGGAGTTTGCCGCCGGATATCGCCGAGTTGTTCGATGCCTTTGCAGCGCGCATGGCCTTGCTTACGGAAACCGAGCATGAAATATTCAAGCTGTACGTTGATGGTCATGAAATCGGTGAAATACCGGAACTCGCTTTCATAAGCATCAATACAGTGCGCAAACACAACCGCAATATTTATGAAAAGCTCTGCGTAACTTCACGTGACGAGCTCATGCTGTACATCGAATTGTTCAGGCGCTGCAACCGTCTGGATGAACTTCTGTAACACTACCGCATCAATTTATCAATTTCCAAACGCAGATTGCCGCCGGGTCTCTCCCCGGCGGCATATTTAACAATGCCCTATTTTTGCAAAGTGCTCAAAAAGTCCCGCAGTTCAAGGCTTGGTATCCAATGGATACCATAGATTTGCCGATGTCCCCTGACAAAAAGCGGGGCAAAAGTATTCTCCGGGTAATATCTATTTTCTGGCGGAGCGAGTACAGTTAAACCTGTATACCAGTATAAAAGGAGCGGAGCGGCTATGAAGCAGATCTTGATAGGCCGGATGGCGGATGCCTCAACCAAAGATGAGTTTTGCTTCTCACTCCGTTGTGAAGAATGCACGAAGGTTTGGCGCAGCGCCCCTGTTCCGTTTTCAAAAGCGGGTGTTTCCCCCTCCACCGAAGGGAAACGAATCATTTACAACACGCTTTATGAAAAGGAAAAGCGGCGTGCTTTGGAAAAAGCCGCAAGGGAAGGCGAAGAAGTTTTCAATATTTGCCCCATCTGCCGGCGCCTCATATGCAACGAATGCTTTCTGATCTGCGATGATCTGGATCTGTGCCGCGCATGCGCACTCCGGCTCGGAGAAGCGGGAGAGCCCGTCAGCGGTAAATCAAATGAAACGGCACACGTCCGTAAAACAACAGCGGCATTAAAGTGAGCGCTTCTGCTCCAGGCACGCAGGCACAGGCAATGATATCCCCGAAGACAAAATGTTGAAGCCCGCAAGTGCGGTTTTCATAACACCACGAATCACTAAGAACGAAGTGTAAGGAGGAGCTTTTTATATGGCTTTTTGTACGAATTGCGGTGCGCAACTCCCTGATGGATCTAAATTCTGTACCAGTTGCGGCGCTAAGTTCGAGGCCCCCAAACCCGCAGAGGAAACACAGCATCAGCCCGGAGTCCCCGCGCAGGAGAGCGCTCCGGTGCAAGGCACCTATCAACCGGCTCAACAGAGCTACACTCCGCCCACGCAGCAGAGCTACACTCCGCCCACGCAGCAGAGCTATACTCCGCCCACGCAGCAGAGCTATACTCCGCCTACACAGCAGAGCTATACTCCGCCTATGCAGCAGAATGCCGCCGCACAAGCCGCCTGCGCCCCGGCAGCCAAAACGCCCAAGCAGAAACAACCCCTGAACAAAAAGACGCTCTTCATCATCGGCGGCGCAGCGCTTGCAGTCATTCTCGCAGTTGTGCTCATCCTCGTGCTCGGTGGAAAGGGAAACACGCCCGAGGCATCCAACGACCCCAATGTCGGCGTTTGGAACGCAGCCACAGCCTCCATGTGGGGCATGGATATGGCGGTTTCCGATATTTTCGCAAACGGCGTATCGCTTGAGCTCAAGGATAATGGCAAGTGCGTGCTTACGGTGGACGGTGATGCTGCCAATGGCAAGTGGAGCTGCGAAGATGGCGCCCTGTCCGTTACGGGCGGCGGCATAGATTGCACCGGCTCCATTGAAGGGGGTGTGCTGACACTCACCAACCTGATGGATATGGGCGTTGATCTCACCTTTGAAAAAGAGGGCGATTATTCCGCTGGTGCCGCCACGGGAAACGGTTCGGGCACAAACGCCCAGCTTCCTTCCGGCACAGGCTCCGCCAGCGAGCTGCAAAAGCAATGGAACGGCACCTGGTACGGCTGTATGTATGTGAACGAAGCTACCGGCGAAGTGGCGTCCTATGACGGCAGTTGTTTCGATGCGTACATGGTGGTTGACGTGGACGCCGAAGGCAAAGGCACCTTCGCCGTATATATGGACGGCAGCGACGAAGCATTTGCTCTTGCAAACTGCGAAGCTACAGCATCCGGGCTGAATGCCATCGACGGCACCGTGGCAGGCGGCACCGAGATGTACGCTTACAATTGGATGTTCCTGCCCATGCCGGACTATCCCGATCAGTATACGATGGGAGATGCAATCGAAGATGGGAGCAATACACTCGACTTCACCCTGTTTATGAAGCAGTGGGGCGGCAGTTGGCAAAAAGAAGTTGACAGCGATTTTGCCATTGTGCCTCCTTCCATTGACCGCTATAATACGGCAATTGCAAACGGTGAACTACCCCCCTATGGGTTTGCGCCACCCGCTTACAGCGGCTCTGGAAGCAGCTCCCTCTCCGGCAGTTCCTCTGTGAGCTTCAGCGGCCCCACAGAAACCTATGATTATTTCGATGAGATTTTTATCACCTATCCGAGCGACACGTTCTTCCGGGATGAGAATGCAATCCTCGATACGATTGCCGCAAAAGATGAAAGCGTAAAGCTCAGTATCGTGGTACAGATCAGCGAACAGGATCACGATGCTACGATGGAATATTACGACAGCTATTCTACGTATGAGCAGTATTCCTCGGAAGATATGACCATCGCCGGTTATGAGGCTCGCAGGATCACCTACATCGATATGTGGGGCGACTATGCGGCAGATGTCCACGTTAACTTCGGCAAGGAAATCAACGGCAATTACGGCGTAAACTTCAGCATAACCTCCACAAAATCCATGGAGGCCTGCACAAGCGATGTCGTGATGTCCATCCTTAATACGCTCACCGTGGCAGAATAATGAAAGCAAAAAGTTAAATAGCCTGTGTAAATCAGAATTGGAGATAAAAATGAAACAGATTAAATTTGCGATCGCATTGCTTATGGCAATAGCCATGCTCCTCTCCCTCGCCGCCTGCGGCGATAAGGGACCGGATGTAACCGGAAAATATATTTGCGTCGGTGAAAGTTATTATGACGCCCCCTTGGAAGAACCTTATCAGGAAAGCTGGCTCGAACTCAAAAAGGGCGGCAAGGGTATCTATTATTCCGGCTTTGAATTCAACATTAAGTGGAAGCTGGATGGCGAGGCGTTCAGTGCCACCGTATCCTTTCTTGGCATGGAGGACACCATGGAAGGAACTCTTAAGGATGGTGTCATTGATGTAAAATACGGCGACATGACCATTCGCTTTGTAAAGGAAGGCGTGGAAGTGCCAGCGGGCAGCGAACTCGCAGGCGGCAGCTCGGGCGTCAATGCCCCCGGAGGCACCGGCGTGACCGGCGCGAACGATGGCGTACTCGTGGCCGGCTCTCTGGCGGATGCATTCAGCGGCGCTTCGGCGGGTGTTCCGGGCGGCAGTGAAACCGCCGTAATTGAAAATCCCAGCACATGGTATGGCTGGCTGGCACTTACGGATTTCTGGGGCATTGATCAGGAGGAAGATATCTACGACGCTTGGGCTTATGTCAATATGGATAGCACCGGGAAGCCCTATTTCGAGGTGTTTCAGGATGGAGATTCGGAAAACCCCTTCCTTTCCATGTATATGACCATTGAAGAAAACGGCACCTGCATTATGCCGGACATCGGGACGGAAGATGCCTGGACCGTGGATACTTACCTCAACGCCGAAGATGCGGAAAACTATCAGACATTCCTTAACGAGGATGGCAGCCTGATGCTAAGCTATGATTATACCCGCTATGACGGAGCCTATGGCTGCTCAGTAACCATGTTCTTCCGCGAGGATGGCGCACAGTGGGACGAGGAAAACGACCTTCTTCCCCCACGGTATGATGAATACAAGGCGGCGTTGGAGCAAGGTGACTCGGATAACGGTGCGGACCCCCAGTCTACTTCTGAAGGAGACTACGGCAAGTCCAATGCGGCAGCCGATGGTATCGTGGATTTCGATACGCTCAAGGCTGGATTCACCTGGCTCAAATATCAGACCAGCTACGAGAACGGGTATGCCAGGCCCACATACGAGGAGATCGCTCAGCAGCTTGGCGGCACGGACGGCAAAAAGACGCATGAGTCCAGCTGGAAGCAGGATTATCATGTCTATGAGTGGGTCACGGCAGGCGGGGACTTCCTTCTGCTGAGCTTCAAGGTTCAGGAGGATGGTTCCGAGACTTGGAACAGCAGTTCCTGGAGTTCTTCCTTGAACGACTGATTCATTAACACCGACCTTTGTTGGATGAAAGGAGCAGAAACTATGCAATACAGAATCGAAGGAGGCAGTCTGCCTGCCGTGATCATCCAGCTCGATCCTGGTGAAAAGCTTCTGAGTGAAGTGGGCGGACGCACCTGGAGTCGTGGCCCTGTTTTGACGGAAACCAGAGCCGAAGGCGGCGCGGGCAAGGCGCTTGGCCGCATGTTCATGGGCGAAAACCTTTTTATGAACACCTATACCGCACAAGGCCCGGCGGAAATCGCCTTTTCCTCCTCCTTCCCCGGTAAGATCGTGGCACGGGAACTCGCCCCGGGGCAAAGCATCGTTTGCCAGAAGCGGGCGTTTCTCTGCGGCACCTATGGGATCGAACTTGCTGTGCATTTTCAGAAGAAGCTGGGGGCCGGCCTTGCGGGCGGCGAAGGGTTCATCATGCAGCGGATTACCGGCCCCGGGCTCGTGTTCCTTGAGGTAGACGGCTACTGTCAGGAATATGATCTTCAGCCCGGCGAACAGCTTATCTGCGATACCGGTGTGCTTGCCATCATGGATGCCACCTGCCAGATGGATGTGCAGCTGGTAAAAGGCGTGAAAAACATGCTGCTCGGCGGCGAAGGCCTGTTTGACACGGTCATTACCGGCCCCGGAAAGGTATTCCTGCAAACCATGACCATTTCCAAGTTGGCGAACCAGATGATTCCTTACCTGCCATTTAAGAAGTAACGGACACGCAAGCCCGTTTGCCGGTGTGCCGGGCAGCACTTGCCCAGCATGCCGGCAGAAGAGGAGGCCGCATGAAACACGATTTATCCCTGCTCCTTGTGATCTTGCTTTTGTTCGGCTGCGCTGGATGCACGACATCAGACAAAGAAAATGCAGCGGAGATTGCCAACCGGCTACAGCAGGCATTTGCAGAGCAGGCAGAGAGCACAGAAGCTCCCGCCTCACTGCCTTCCCCTGTACCGCAGGTAACGCCGGAAATTCCGGTTCCGGATGCAGGCACAGCTGATCCGGCTCCGTCTTCCGAAGCGCAGCCGATTCTTTGTGACGTACTCTTTGGCGAAGATATTGACGGCGACCGTTTCACCGTTCTGTTGGACGATGTGGTGTGGGTCAACTGGGACGATGTGGATCTGATCGCGGAATACGGTCTTGAAGACGCCTGGTTTGATAATGACTATGAACTTTACAACGCCGAAGAAGCTTTCATTCCGATGATCGCTTTCAAAAATGGGAACACGGAATTTTTCATGGTTGACTGGGAGGATGATTTTCTCAGAAGCGTCCCGGTTTCTTCGGATGAGTTTATCGCCTTCATGCGGGGACGGGAAGCGCCAATGCTGGCCGACGTTACCATTGAAGGAGAATATGTGACGGCCATCCGGGAGATATATGTCCCATAAATCAAGCCGCGGGACGGCATGTAACGCGGCGGCCGATAAAAGAACGGAATTTGACCTGAAAGGTCTCAACGGAGGTATATGAACATGAGAAGGACTTTTGCAGTATTGCTTGTTGCGCTGCTGCTGTTTTGCCTGACTGCCTGCCAATCCGGCGGCAACAATGTGGAACTTGAGGCCATGAAGAAGCAGATGCAGATGATGCAGCAACAACTCGATGAAGCGAAACAGGCGGGTTACAATCCTCCCGCCCCTGCAGCGGCATCAACCCCTGAACCCACCCTGCCCGCTCCAACTGAGGACGAGAGCGGCGACCTGGTGTTGGCGCTGCATTCCACGATCGATGGGGAAACCTCCCTTTTCACCGATGGTGCTACCGAACTCGTTGCCACAGCGGTCATTCCCGAAGGCATGGCTGTAGATTACTGGGAGCTCAACGGTGAACCGTATTATGAGGATATGGAGGATACGTTCCTCTTTACCGCACAGGGGAACACGGTCGTGGATGCAAAGCTTCGCCCAGAGCGCAAAGTAACTGCGATAAACGCCGAAATGCAGTTCCTTGATGAAAAGAATAAGCCCAAGGGAGATGCGTTCACCGAATTCGTGTTCGAGGAAGATTACGAAAACCCCGTCACTAAAGAAGCGATGCCTGGTGGCTGGATTACCGTTAATGTGGAAGCAGTCATACCCAGAGGATATGATGTGGATTACTGGCTCATCAACGGCGTGCCATATTATTACAGCCGCACCGTAAGGAGTTTCAAGGTGTACGACTTGAATGAGGCTACAGAATATGAAGTCGTGCTCAAGAAGGAGAGTGCGCCTTCCTCCACACCGAAGCCCACACCGAAGCCCACATCCAAGCCCACACAAGCCCCAATTTATTATGAGCCCGACCCGGAATCCACACCGAATTCCACGCCGGAACCTGTTACGTATTATAGCGTAAGCTGCACCTTCTGCACCTTCTCCGGCGGCGGATATTCCGGAGCATCCAGCGGTAGTGTGCCCGCGGGAACGGTCATCACCGTAACGGAAAATGTTTCGCACAGCAGCGCTGTCACATGGAGCGGCGACTATGAGGCTGGCGACAACTGGAACCCCGGGCCGAATTCCTTCACGTATACCGTGAATAAGGATTGCAGCTTCATGTGCCGGGGCATCATCAACTGAGCGCATTGCACGGTGGCCCCGGGAATAAAAACGATCTGATAAGGCATTTGCCATGATGCTTTGTATGCCTGCTGACCCTCTGTCCGGGTGTTTTTGCGCGAACCGTTTCCGCATAGCGGGATATAGGCTGCCGCCGGTAACCGGTTGGCCGCCTGCATGCCCGTTGATCAACACAAGTTTATAAAAAGCAAGCTTATAAAAAAACAAGAAAGAAGGTTCATTTCATGAAAAAGAAACTTTTCGTATGGTTCCTTGTAGCGGCGCTGTTCTGCGCCCTGCTCCCCGCCTCGGCTCTGGCGGAAACTGCATGCACCTTTGCGTTTACGACGGACGCTTTGGCAGACGGCGCTGTGGGCTTCCCCTACAGCGCCAAGATCGAATGGGAATCTACGCACTTCGATGGCTCCGGCCCGTGTGATGTTGGATTTTTTCTCGATCAGAACAGCGATCCGCTGCCCGACGGCCTGACGTTGAGTGAAGACGGCACGATCAGCGGAACGCCGAGCAAGGCAGGCATATTTTCATTCTTAGTCAACGCGATTCCCAAAGAGGGAACTGAGCACTCAAATTTCAGCGGTGTTGAGAAAGAGTTCACCATCACGGTTTATGATACCGTTAAGGTGGAGATTCCCTTTGAAAAAATCGTTCAACAGAGCGGTAATTCCGCGCCTAGCTCTGCAACCTTCCAGTTTGAACTGTATGATTTCGGAGCGTCCGGCGACTATAGGGTGTCGGGTAACGCTGTTTCCACCAACGGTACCGGGACGTTCAGCGGAAGTATTGTAATCGAAGTGCCCGAAAACGACCTAGGTAACCTCAGTGAAGGCTTCTGGGTACGAGAGGTGAACGATGGCAAGGTGGATTGGTCCTATGCGCCCGAAACCTGGTTTGTGCAGGCCGAATTGGCATACGATGCCACGCAGATGCCACAGCAGGTCGGGGTCTGGATCCGCAAAGCGGCAGATGAAAATCAGTTCTACAAGACGATGACCTTCACCAATGTTTACACCTATAATGAGGTGTATTATGACCCCACCCCCATTCCTACGCCCGCACCGCAGATTGACCTTCCACAAACCGGCGATAATGGGATGCTTGCATTCGGAATCGCATTGTTACTGCTTGCTGCCGCTACTTGCATGGCTACCCTCTGCACAAAGAAACATTGACGCGAACTGAACCAAAGGCAGGACGCCGGGCGGGGCAGTTCTCCCGTCCGGCAAGCCCGCTTTTTTCAATGCACAGCAAAGAATCCATATCACAGGGGATGCATGCAATGACAGGAAAGTTTCGCAATATGGCCGTTTTAATCATTGGGCTTTGTTTGGTTGCCTTGCTGTTTACGGGTTGCTGTTTATTCGATGTTCACATTTTGGATGGACCCGGCATGGTAAACTACAACGGTATCCTGTTGGACGCGCTAATCGGCAGCTGGAACAGCGACGACGGCAGCTACCGTCTTACGGTGTGGGATAATTATACCCTCAGCATAAGCTGTAATGGAAGTCTGCTCCTTGAAAAGGCGACGCTCACGCTGCATGCGGCAAGCACGAATACAGCCGAATACAACGAGCTCAGCATCAGCCCCAACGTGTTTACCGATGAAGCGGGCGGCTCCGTTGAAATAGCAAAAGCCTATCACGAAAACGGCACGTTAACGTTGGAACTTGTTGCTGCTGACGGTACAGAAGCAAAAATAGCGTTTTACCGCGAACCTGAGATGTTGGATGGCCCCGGTATGGTGTATGAGGGCGGGCCGCTGGACGAGGCGCTTACGGGCTGCTGGTATGGCGCGGACGGACGGTTTGTATTGGAGTTTGAAGGAAAATGCGCTGACTTCTCCGTGGACGGAAAAATGCTCTCATCAAAGGAGCCGGGTTATTATTTTGTGGACCACAGTTTTTCTGCGGGGGATGATCTGAACGAGCGCTGTGAGCTCTCCCCCTTTGGCGGCCCGGAAATCAAAGATGAAACCTACGAAACCATCCTTACGATTGATGAAATGTGGTATCAGGCAGAGCATATTTACATGAACATCACCTGGCCGGATGGCAAACCCGAATCAATCATATTCAGCAAGCAGAACGATTCCATGCCCACCGGTGAATGGGAAGCGGAACAAACGCCGGAATCGCCGGCAAAAGCCACCCCGGAGCCCACGCCAGTGGCCGGAGTCGAGCCGGAGCAGCAGGATGGGATCGTTCAAATCACAATGGAAACACAAGAAGGAGACGAATATATGAGCGTAACTCTTGATAAATTGCCGGAGTCCGCCGCTGAGATTTCCGCACTCGCGGCTGGGGCGCTCGGCAATGCCGAACACACCTGCGCCCTGTTTCTCGGCGCATTAAATCTTTACACAAACGACAGGGATGCGGGCATTGAAGCGGTCAATCTTCTGCGCGGCCCCCGTCCGCTGAGCAATTACGACATCCAGTTTCTGCGGGACAGGCTTAGAGATAAGGCATATCTGCCACTGGCCTATTTCGACGGGGCGACCCCCGAAAACAATTACACGCCCTCAGAGCCCTATACGCTCAGGCTGTATGCGGACCCCCGCCCTCAGGATTGTGAAGCAGGCTATCTGCGCCTGTATCTTAAGACGGCCGGCGCGGATTCGCCGCGGCCGATCAAACTCCGGCAAAAGGGCGATGAATGGTTCCTTTGGGAGTATTCCAGCATCCTTTCCGGCATCCGCATCCCCGTAAGCGAGGATCCATGGGCATAAAAGCGATATTTGTACGGCGCATTTACAAATATAAACAGTAATTTTAGGAGGGAATCATGCAAGGTTCAAAGTTTTTAAAAGTTACAGGCATTCTGATGATCATCTTTGGCGCGCTCGCGTTGGTGTTAGCGATTATCGCAATTGCAGGCATCAGCCTGTTGGCGGCAATGGGCGCTTCCAGCGGCCTGCTCACCGTTTCCTGCATTCTCATGCTCGTGGGCGCGGTTGCTGAACTTGTAGCGGGTATCATCGGCGTGAAAAATTGGAATAAACTGGAGAAGGCCGGCACCTGCATCACATGGGGTATCATTGTCATCGTGCTCTGTGTAATTTCCAACATTCTTACCGTGGTTGGCGGCGGTGACTTCAGCGTACTGAACCTGGTCACCGGTCTCGTGATCCCTGTTCTGTACCTGATCGGCGGTCTTCAGAACAAGAAAGCGCTCGGTTAACCAAACGTTCCGCCAGTTTCTGCGCCGGATGCTGGCGGATTTTTTGATGAAAGATACATGCATTTATTCTTGACGATATCGTAGTTCATTTCATACTAGGGAGGTATTGGTGTATGGGACTTTTAAAAGCAGGCATCGGTGCGCTGAGCGGCACGCTGGCTGACCAGTGGCGGGAGTATTTTTACTGCGAATCCATGCCGGAAAATGTGCTGGTCACAAAGGGCGTGAAGCGTACAGGCGGCCGCAGTTCCAACAATAAAGGGGATGAAAATATCATTTCCAACGGCTCCATCATCGCCGTAAACGAAGGGCAGTGCATGATGATCGTGGAGCAGGGCGCCATCGTTGAGTTCACGGCCGAGGCCGGAGAGTTCGTCTGGGACAGTTCCACGGAACCCACCATTTTTTTCGGCGGCCTTGGCCAAGGCATCAAAGGCACATGGGAGACCCTGAAGAAGCGTTTCACCATGGGCGGAGACACCGGCAAAGACCAACGGGTGTATTTCTTCAACACAAAAGAAATCATCGGCAATAAATATGGAACTGCAAATTCTGTTCCGTTTCGCGTGGTAGATCCGAATATCGGCCTTGACATGGACATCGGCATCCGCTGTTTCGGCGAGTATTCCTACAAGCTCACCGATCCCATGCTGTTTTACAAAAATGTATGCGGCAACATAAGCGCGGACTACACCCGCGACAAAATTGACAGCCAGCTTAAAACGGAGCTGTTGACTGCTTTGCAGCCTGCCTTTGCCAAAATTTCGGCCATGGGCATCCGCTACAGCGCGGTTCCGGGCCACACGCAGGAATTGGGTGACGCGCTCAACGACGTGCTCTCAAAAAAGTGGAGCGGGCTGCGCGGCATTTCCGTGGCATCTTTCGGCGTCAGCTCCGTGACTGCAGAGGAAGAGGATGAAGCTACCATTAAGGATCTGCAAAAAAGCGCCGTGTTCCGCAATCCGAACATGGCGGCCGCGCACCTGGTGGGCGCACAGGCAGACGCAATGAAAGCGGCTGCATCCAACGAAAGCACCGGGCCGTTCATGGCCTTTGCCGGGATGAATATGGCGCAGGGCGTTGGTGGCATGAACGCGCAAAACCTGTTCCAAATGGGTCAACAACAGTGTCAGCAGCAAGCAGCCCCTGCAAACAATTGGACCTGCTCTTGCGGGGAAGTAAACACCGGCAAGTTCTGCAACGAGTGCGGCAAGCCCAAGCCTGCTCCGAAGCCTTCCATGGACCGCTGGACCTGCTCCTGCGGTGAGGTGAACACCGGAAGGTTCTGCAACGAATGCGGCAAGCCGCGCCCGGCTGCCGCAGCAGATGGCTGGGTTTGCGCCTGCGGCGCGGTCAACAAGGGGAAGTTCTGCAACGAGTGCGGCGCAAAAAAACCGGCCGGTGTCCCGCAATATAAGTGTGACAAGTGTGGCTGGGAGCCGGAGGATAAGGCGCATCCGCCTAAATTTTGCCCGGAATGCGGCGACCCGTTTGACGATGGGGACCTGAACGGCTGAGTATTTAGAAAGGGGCATTTTATGGGACTGTTTGACAAAAAATATTGCGATGTGTGCGGTGAAAAAATCGGGCTTTTGGGCAATCGCAAACTGGAGGATGGCAATCTGTGCAAGGAATGTGCAAAAAAGCTTTCTCCCTTCTTCAGCGAACGCCGCAATTCTACCGTAGCGGAAATCAAAGAGCAATTGGCTTACCGGGAAGCGAACCTTGATAAGGTGGCAGCTTTCACACCCACAAAAGTCATTGGCGGCGGCATGACCCTCTATTTTGATGAGGACAAGCGTCAATGGCTGGCTACCAGATCCCGCAACTGGCGCGATGCAAACCCGGATGTCATGGATTTTTCACAGGTAACAGGCTGCACGCTGGACATCGACGAAAGCAGGCACGAGCTTAAGCATGAGGACAAGGAGGGCAACAGCGTAAGCTATACCCCGCCGCGTTATGAATACTCCTATGATTTTAACATGACCATTCATGTGAATTCGCCCTGGTTCTCCGAAATTCGTTTCCAAATCAACGATGACGAGATCAGCCAGCGAGGCGGGGCGGCTTATCGGGAAGCGCAGACCAAAGCGGATGAAATCAAAGAACTGCTGACGCGCGTGCGGGATGCGGAGCGCGAGGCCGTATTGGAGGCCAAAGCACCCCGGCAGAGCGTGGTTTGCCCATTCTGCCATGCAACCACAATGCCCGACGCGAACGGTTGCTGTGAATACTGCGGAAGCCCGGTGCGCTGAACGAAAAATGGCAGGAGCATCTGTTGCCGGTTCGCAGCGGAAAATATGGGGAATATGAAGAAGGGGGCATGCGCGCATGCATGCCCCCCTTCTTTGTTCTGCCTGTGGTTATACGCAATGCGTTTTCCAAATGCGCAGCAAAGGCAAAAGTTCCGTGTATATTGCCTCCCGGTTTTCGGGAGTAACGGTGTAAACCGTTGCTTCTCGATGGTGGAGGATGTCGTTCAGAAACGGCACGTCTTCTCTGGCTTTCACGGCCGCAAGAACCGGGAACTCCCCATCAAGCGCACGAAACACAGCCCGCTTGAACCGCTCCGCTTCCGCTTCCATAAATCCAAGCTCATCCATAACGAGTATGCCGTCCGGCTGGGCTGCTTCAAGATAGCGCACGCCCAGCCCGTCAAACGCCGCAAGGTGAACCGTGTGCGTTTTTCGGTCGCACATACCCGCAAGGTTTTCTTCCGTGTGGCAGCGCGCCTCCTTCGGCTGTCCTGCCGGGTGAATATAAATAGGATGAAAGCCTGCTGCATCCGCAGCCTCCCGTTTTGTAACAAAGCCATAAACAGGCATGTCGGCTTCCTTTAGCAGCCTTTGAATCAGCGTGCTTTTGCCTACGCCGCGCTCGCCTGTGAGCAGGATATGACTCTTTTGCATCAAAGCGCCTCCTTCAGGCTTTGCGCGCGGTGTGCAATCAATTCTGCTGCGATGCTTATGGCAATCTCCGCAGGCGTTTCCGCGCCGATATCGAGGCCGATAGGTGTATGAATGCGCCCGAGCGCCGTCTCCGGGATCCCGGCTTCTATCAGCCGCCTGTTCGTTGCGGCGATCTTGTGGCGGCTGCCGATCACGCCGATATAACCAGCTTGGGTACGGAGCATCTGTTCAAGCACCACAAAATCCCCCTGATGCCCCCGCGTCATGATGACGATTGCGTCATCCGGCGTGATGGAGATGCGTGTGCCCGCTTCCTCAAACGGCGCCCGGATGATCCGTACTGCATCCGGGAAGCGTTCCGCGTTTCCAAATTCCGCCCGGTCTTCATACACAGCCACAGAAAAGCCAACATGCGCAAGCAACGGCACAAGCTCCGCAGAAACATGCCCACCGCCGAACACATACACGATCTCTGCACGAGTCAGCGGTTCCACATAATAGCCCGCCCTGCCCTGCTCCTCTTTTTGAAGCACTGCGCGCGGCCGCAGGAGCGGCAGCACCGCTTCCTCCGGAACATCGTTAAGGTAAAGCAGCCCGGCGCCTTTTTCGTAGATGCCCGTACATGCCGCCGCACCATCCACGAGCTTCGTCACAAGCCATGCGTCCTTCTCTCTGCCAAACAGCGCAGCAATGTGGGAGAACAGCGAAAGCGCCTGCGCATCCCCGCCTGCAAAAAACTGAAATTGTACCACGACCTGCCCACCGCAGATCATTCCGATATCGGCGACCTGATTTGGCGCAAGATGAAAACCATGGGTGAACGCCGCACGTTCGGAAAGCGCCTGCTGCGCAAGCCCGATGCTTTCATGCTCCACAGCGCCGCCGCCGATGGTTCCGCATGTGGAACCATCGGCAAATACGGCCATCTTCGCACCGCTGCCCCGGGGCGCAGAACCGGAGCTTGCAATGATGGTGCAAAGCACGGTATCCTTGCCGCAGGCAATGGCATCGCGCATTTTTAAAAACAATTCTTTCATATGCGTTTATGCTGCGGGCGTTTGCACCGCACCAATGGAATTTTCAACAAGCGCATCGTACTGCGCCTCGCTCAGCTCGCTGTGGTAGAACAGGCGGAAATATTCCGCCACCTCGGCATAGAGATCATCCTCGGCGGCCTCCGGATAAAGCAGTTCTGCCATCCAAAGCATGCCGAGGTAACGCTGCACGGACGGTGGGAAACCCATCCAGTTATACGGTCCAAAGGGCACTTCGTAGTATGCGCCGCTTTGAATGGCCGCAACCTGCTTCCATGCAGCATCTTCCCCGACCACAGCATAGATGCTGCCCGGTGCAAACAGAATCACATCCGGGTTCCAGAGAAGGATTTGCTCCATATCCACTTCGTTGCCGCTTCCCTTGCTGGAAGGTTCATCAACAACCGCAAGGTTGTTCGCAAGCAGGTCAATGATCTCCGCATGATAGCTGCCTTGCGCGATTACGTTCAGCCCCTCATTACCCAGGCAATAAAGAAGGTTCACTCTCTCCACGCTGTCCGCAAGTTCAAGCGTGCGCGCATAGACCGTTTCACAATATGCCGCGAGCGTCTCCGCCGCCTCCGCCATGCCAGTCAGCTCACCGAGTTTGCGATATGCATCCCCCATGGTTTCCGTAGTTGCCGTAACATGCACAAACGGGATGCCCGTTTGCTCCTGAAGCGCATCGAGATCCTCTGCAACGCTGCCCTTCGGCTCGCCCACATCGATCACAACCTGTGCACCGCTCGCAAGCAGCGTTTCAAGGTTCAGTTCGCCCTTTCCGCCGTAAAGCTGGCCAAGCTCTGGAAGGTTGTAGTATTCCGCAGCAAGGTATTGTTCTGCCGTTTCATCCCATGCGGAAGCGATGCCAACAAGCTTGTCTGGGCAGAGCGCAAACAGCACAATCTGCGCCAAAGGCCCGGAAACCGCCACATGTTCGACCACGGCGGGGAGTTCCACCGTGCGGCCCACGGAATCCGTAAATTGCCTTGTTGCGGGCAGAGCCCCGGCCGGGGGCTCTGCACCTTCCGGCGCAGGTGTTACCGACGGAACGGGTGTTTCCACCGGAGGCTGTGTTGCCGCAGGAGTTCCTGTGGAGCAACCAAGAGCCGAGGCCGCCATCACGGCGACAAGCAGATACACAAGAAGTTTTCTCATTTTATCCTCCTCTTTGCTACATGTTATCATGTTATATGGAATCGGGAATATCCCGCGCATCCAAGACGATCATGCCGAGCATGCGCTTTGCGGAAAGAAAATACGGGAATTCCGGCATACCTGTTTTCGTGAGCCGCGCTTGGATCTGCGCCGCGTCCAGCGGATGGCCGCTGGTTCCAAACTGTGCAAAGAAGCGTTCTGCATCCAGAAGCGAGCGAAGCGGCTGCCCCATCTCGGCTGAAAATGTTTCTGTAAAAAACGGCACTTTGAGCGCTGTGAGTTCCGCGCAGGCCCTCTGAAAATTCAGGCGGGACGCAGGGCTGTTTGTAAGGGAGAACCGGTGTTCCGCATGGCCGCGCTTGATGAGAAACGCCCGTCCCGCACATTGCGCGCGCACCGCGCGAAGCGTCTCTCCGGTCTGCCCGAAAAAGCAGAACACCATTGCGTCATAGCGGGCCTTGGGGCGCATGAAAAAAAGATCGTCCTGCACGGCGCGGATGTTGCTTGCCCCCGCGCGCGCCGCATTCTCCCGCAGCACCGCAAGGGCTGCCGCGCTTGTGTCCACCGCGGTTACGGAAGCGCACCCGCGTGAAAGCGCAAGGCTTAAATAGCCAAGGCCGCAGCCCGCATCGCACACATGGGCGTTTGGGGGGAGATGCGGCAGAATCTGCGCTGCAATGGTTTCGTCAAACCCGACGCGCTCCGCCGCATCCATGCGGAAGCGGATCGCCTCCTGTGTCCATTCAACCATCCTCCGCGCCGCCCTCCCGACCTTTCATCAGCGGGACAACCAACGGGCCGCTTTCCGTTTGAAGCAGCGCAGTCCGCACGCCGTAAAGCCGCTGCAGCAAATCCGAATTCATCACTTCCCCCGGTGCGCCGAATGCCACGGCCCTCCCGTTCTGCAGGGCGAGCACCGCATCCGCATACCAAAGTGCATGCTGCGGGTTGTGGGTAGACAGAATCACAGTGTATCCTTCCCGGGCAAGCGCGCTTGCGCGCGCGAGCACAAGCGTTTGGTTGCCATAATCCAAACTTGCAGTTGGCTCGTCCATCACAAGCGTATACGCCTGCTGCGCAAGTGCACGCGCGACCAGCACAAGCTGTTGTTCGCCGCCGGAAAGGCGGGAAAAGCTTTGTTCCGCAAGATGTGCGATGCCCAGCCGTTCCAGCGCCGCCAAAGCTGCGGCCGTTTCCTTTTCTTTGGGCGCAGAAAAGGGGGATATGCTGTGTGTTGTGCCCATAAGAACCATTTCCAGCGCGGAGTATGCAAAGGCCTCGCCATGGATTTGCGGGATATAGGCGATCCGGTGCGCCAGTTCCCGCGCCGAAAGTGTACGCGCCTCTGTGCCGTCCACCAGGATGCGCCCCTGATAGCCGCGCAGGAGCCCCAGAACACAGCGAAACAGCGTCGTTTTCCCCGCACCGTTGGGGCCGAGCACAGCAAGGAGCCTCCCTTTTTCCGCACAAAAGCTCACATCCTGGAGCACGGGGCGGGTGCGATATGCAAACTCTAGATGCTCAACCGTGATGCTCACAGCGTTTTCTCCCGTTTCAGAATCAAGTAAACAAAAAACGGCGCACCGATAAATGCCGTCAGAATGCCGATGGGGATCTCCACAGCAAGAAGGTTGCGCGAAACATTATCCACCAGCAGCAGGAATGCCGCTCCCGCAAGCATGGAGGCAGGCAAAAGATAGCGGTAGTTGCTTCCCACGAGCTTGCGTGCAAGGTGCGGAATCACAAGGCCGACCCAGCCGATCATACCGGAAACGGCGATGCTTGAAGCTGTAACAAGCGTTGCGCAAACTATCACGATAAAGCGCAGCAGATTTGTGTTTACGCCGAGTGCATGCGCTTGTTCATCACCAAGGGTCAAAAGGTTGATACGCCAGCGAATCAGGAAAAGCGGGACGCAGCCAAGCGCCATGGGAACCGCCGCAAAGGCAGCATCTCTGAGCTTCACACCGGAAAGGCTTCCCATAAGCCAGTACGTTATTTCAGGAAGCTGATTGGTTGGGTCTGCCACAAGCTTGACGTAAGAGGTTGCCGCCGTGAGCAGCGAGCCGATCATGATGCCGCCGAGAATCAGGTTCACAAGGTGCTGCCCCGGCGCACGCTGTGCAATCAGAAACACAAGCCCCACCGTGGCGAGGCTCACAGCGAATGCCGCGGCCGTAATGCCCCTGCTTGTTGCGCCAAAAAGGATCGCAAGCGCCGCACCAAATGCCGCGCCGGAAGAAGCCCCCAGCACATCCGGAGAAGCCATAGGGTTCTGGAACACGCCCTGATAGGATGCACCCGCTGCAGCAAGGCAGCAGCCCACCATGCACGCAAGCAGGATGCGCGGCAGGCGAATGTTGATGACAACCGTTTCCATCTGCGCCGTCCAGGGCACAGAGTCCGGCAGAAAATGAACAGAGCGTTGCAGCAGCATTCCCAGCCCTTTTTCTGCGAGCACTCCAATTCGGTAGCCAAGAATGCGCACAACATCCCAAACGGGCACACCATAGCGCCCAAATGCAAAGGAAACAAGAAACAGCGCAAGGAGCAATGCCGCGAGCAAAAGCAGCACCCGGGAGTGGGTGCGCACGCTGCGCGGATGAAAATCATCCCGTCGGTTCCTGTGGTAAAATCGCATACTTTGCACCAATTCGTTATTTTTTGTTGAGAATAACGCAAGAATATTATAGCAGATTCGCCGCCGGCCTGTCCATCCCAAAATGGATTGTCTTCTGCGCCTGCATTGGCATTTTGCGAAAAAATATAGTATGATTAAAAAAGTTTCCGCAACAGGAGGAACCTCATGCGCCTTTCCCTGCCCTGTCACCCGCCGAAGCTTGCCGCCGTCATCGGCGGCGGCGGGAAGACAACGCTCCTTTTCAAGCTGGGGCGGCAGCTTGCGGCCTCCGGAGCCGCCGTGCTGCTTACAACCACCACCCATCTTGCCTGGCCGCCGCCTGCGGATGT
>ERZ772821.431-NODE-431-length-35063-cov-7.064471_pt1 | contig 35063 bp, 29 predicted proteins | sample MGYA00580859_ERZ772821 | MGnify/ENA primary metagenome ERZ772821 (study PRJEB29015, sample SAMEA2737674) | human gut metagenome | biome: human gut; feature: human-associated habitat; material: faeces | place: China | collected 2012 ...
CCGCTGCTTTCTGGCGGGCGGGGAAAGCGAAACGCTCCCAAGGCCGAAGCCTTGGGAGCGCAGAGGGGGCGGCGGCACCGGGGCCGTCCGCCGGAAGGGGTTATGCCCCCACCCGGGCCAGCAGCACTTTGGCCGCCGACCGGGCGAAGAGCCGGGCCCCGGCCAGGGCCTCCTCCAGGGTGTTGCCGTGGCTGCCCACCTCCACCAGCAGGGAGCCCTTGGTGAGCTGCTGGTTGAACCGGGCGGTGCGCAGGGTGATGGGCCGGGCCAGGCCGGGCCAGAGGGAGTTCATCTCCTGCTGGATCTCCATGGCCAGGGCCAGGTGCTCCGTCCAGTCTGGGAAGGTGGCCCCGGCATCGTCGGTGCCCACCAGGAGCATGACCTGGGCGGTTTTCACCCCGTCGATTTGCAGGACGGGTTTGTAGACGGTGCCGTCGCTGTCCACCAGGGCGTCCCGGTGGATGTCCAGGACCATTTGGATGGTGGGGTACTGTTCCAGGTAGCCCTCGATCCCCGTCCGGGCGTTGTCGTAGGCGTCGTTGTAGGAGGGGGAGTCGTGGAGGGTTTTGTCGTGGATGACGGCAATGCCCATCTCCTGGAAAATTCGAGCGATCTCATCCCCCACCCGTATGATATTATAGTTGGTGTCTGTGGTGCGGGCCACCCCCGTCTCGGCGTAGGGGTTCTGGCTGTCCTGGGCGTAGGCCTCGGTGGCGTGGGTGTGGACGATGAGCACCTGGGGCCCTGCCTCGGCGGGCTGGAAGGTGAGGGAGGACCCGCTCTGGGCCACCGCCTCCAGGTCCACGGTTTTGCTGGTCCGGTTGAAGAGGGAAATCCCCTGGGCGTTCACATACCCCGTGCCGCCGCCGGAGATGGTTTTCTCCTGGATCTGGTCGGGGGAGACCTGCTGGAGTTCGGCTTCGGCCTCCCCTTCCTCAGGATGGGCCTGGGGGGCGGTGTCCCCGGCCCCTGAGGCCCACTGGGCCAGCAGGGCGGAGTCCCCCAACAGCAGCCGCTGGAGGAGGGGGACGGGCTCGTCCGAACTTGGGGTTTCCTGGGCCGCCGAGGCGGTGGGGATGGCGGCCAGGTTTCCCAGCCAGTCCAGAGGGACCCCGGCGTTGACCGCTGCCATGGCGACCCCGGTCAGGGCCAGCAGGCAGGCGATGCCCCGCCGGAAAAAGCGGCGGACCTGTCCCCTGGCCTTTCGTGTTTTCATTGGCATCACACTCCCGTATGCCCTTACCCTATGCGCCCAAGGGCAGATTCAGAACCTACGGAAAGGAGGCGCCCCCATGAAAAAGCTCTGGTCTTCCTCGCCGGTGCTCTTCCTGCGGGAGGCTTTGCTCCTCTACTTCAGCCGCCGGGTGCCCCAGGCGGCAGCCAGTTTGGCCTACTTCGTGCTGCTGACGGTGTTCCCGGTGCTCATCTGCGTCTCCTATCTGTTAGGCCTGGTGAACATCGATGTGGTGAGCCTCATCGACCAGCTCCAGACGGTGTTCCCGGAGGCGGCCTTGGATGTGGTGGAGAGCTACCTGGTCTACATCTCCTCCCACCAGTCCATTGGTCTGTTCTTTGCAGGGCTGGCGGCGGGGTGGTTCTCTGCCGCGGCGGCCTTCCGCACGGTGACCCAGGTGATTGTGGATATGTACGACGAGGTCTCCCAGTCCATGCTGCGGGGGCTGGTGTCCAGCATCCTCTTTCCCCTGGCGCTGCTGGTGACGGTGAACCTGTCGGTGATGGTGGTGGTCACCGGCCAGCGAACCCTGGCTGCGGTGGCCCAGCGCCTGCCCTTCCTGTCCCCGGCGGCGGACCTGTGGTCCTGGACCCGCTATGTGCTGCTGTTCTGCATCTTCTTCCTGTTTTTGATGGGGGTGCTGAACTTGGCGGCCCCCTTCGGCACCCCTCGGCTGCCCATGCTGGTGAGCAGCTTGGTCTCCGCCCTGGCGCTGGTGGTGTCTTCGGCGGTGTTCTCCTGGTTCATTGGCCTGTCCACCCGGCTGTCGCTGGTGTATGGGTCGTTGGTGTCTCTGATCATTCTGCTGCTGTGGCTGTACCTGTGCGGGCAGATCCTGTTTTTGGGGATTGTGTTTACCAGTGTGTGGTACCGGCGGCGAAAAAAATAACAGCCCCATTCCGGAAAAAACGCCCCCAAGTCGGTGCTCGATTTGGGGGCGTAAGGGGTTTCTCCTCTGGATTTTTTGGATGGGCTATGGTATAATGTATCATTACTATGGTATTCTTGCCCTCGTTGCACTTGGGGCAGCGGGTACAGGTGGTGTTGCTATGCGTCAGCAGTCGTTTCAAAAAGCGCTCTCCAAAATGACAGAGACAGGCTTCCGCCTTTTCTTTGTGGCCAGCCTGCTGTTTGCCGGGCTCACGGCCTGCTACAACCGCTGGCTGTGCCTGGCAGAATTGGTGCTGGTGCTGATCCTCTACCTCTACTTCCAGACGGGCATCACCCGGCGGAAGAAGGAGGTCATGGTCTACCTGGACCACATGACCAGCGGGGTGGATGCCGCCTCCCGGCGGACCATGATCACCTCCCCCCTGCCCATTGTGATTTTCCGCCCGGACACCGACGACATCATCTGGAGCAACGAGCGCTTCCTCCACCTGACCGGGGACCCGGACCATCTCTTTGAGACCAAACTCTCCGCCCTGGTGCCCTCCTTCCAGTCCCAGTGGCTGCTGGATGGGGACCATCTGGCCCCCGAGCCCATTCCGGTGGGGGAGAAACAGTATCTGGTCTACGGCAACCTGGTGTGCACTGGGGACGAGGATGCGTTCCTGGCCACCACCTACTGGGTGGATGTGACGGAGTATGCCGGCATCGCCGACCGGTTCCACACCACCCGCCCGGTGGTGGGCATTTTGCAGGTGGACAACTACGAGGACCTGATCCGGGGCCTGGAAGAGGGGGAGCGCTCGGCCATCCGCACGGAGATCAACCACCGCCTGGTGCAGTGGCTGGAGCCCTCCGGGGCCATCCTGCTGCGGTATGAGCGGGACCACTACCTCTTGATTTGGGAGACCGGCCCCTTCCGGGACTCCTACCGGAAAAAGTTCCCCATCCTGGATGAGATCCGCCAGGTGCAGAGCCCCAACGGCGTGGCGGCCACCCTCTCCATGGGCTTTGGCTGCCAGGGGCAAACCCCGCGGGAGCTGCACTCCTTTGCCTCTCTGGCCCTGGACATGGCCCTCAGCCGGGGGGGAGACCAGGCCGTGGTGAAGGACGGGCCGGAATTCTTCTTCTTCGGCGGCCGGTCCAAAGAGGTGGAGCGCCGCACCAAGGTGAAGAGCCGGGTGGTGGCCTCCGCCCTGTCCGAGCTGCTGGCCAGCACCGACCAGGTCATCGTCATGGGCCACGCCTACCCCGACCTGGACGTGGTGGGGGCGGTGGCCGGGGTGTGTGCCATCGCCCGGAAGAAGGGCGTGCCCATCCGGGCCGTCCGGGCCCCCTCCCCCTACCCGGCGGAGGAGCAGGTCCGCCAGCTGATGGCTCTGCCGGAGTACCGGGGGCTGTTTGTCCCCGCGGAGGAGGCCCTCCGGTTGGCAGGGCCCAACACGGTGGTGGTGGTGGTGGACACCAACCGCCCGGAGCAGACCCAGGCCCCCGACCTGCTGACCTCCGGGGCGCGGATCGTGGTCATCGACCACCACCGGCGGGCGGCCTCCTACATCGAGAAACCGGCCCTCAGTTTCCACGACCCCTACGCCTCCTCCGCCAGCGAGCTGGTGGCGGAGTTGGTCCAGTACATCCTGGATTCCGGTGACCTGAAACGGGTGGAGGCGGAGTCCATCCTGGCGGGCATCGTGCTGGATACCAAGGGCTTTACCATGCGCACCGGCAGCCGCACCTTTGAGACCGCCGCCTTCCTGCGCAAGGCCGGGGCGGACATCTCCCAGGTCAACAAGTGCTTCCAGCACAATCTGCGGGATACGGTGACCAAGTTCCAGATCATTCAGGGGGCCCAGCCCTATCATGGAACCATGGCCATCACCCTCACCGACCGGCTGGTGGGCCGGGCCATCGCCGGCCAGGCGGCCGACGAGATGCTGAACATCGCCGGCATTGAGGCCTCCTTCGTCCTCTTCCCGGAGGCGGGGCAGGCCTACCTCTCCGCCCGGTCCAGCGGCAATGTCAACGTCCAGGTGATCTGTGAGACCCTGGGAGGCGGGGGCAACGCCGCCACCGCCGGGGCCCAGTTCCCCGGCAAGACCCCGGAGGAGGTGCTCCCGCTGCTGAAGGGCGCCATCGACGCCTACTTCGACGATGGGAGCGACGCATAACACCGCAGGGCGCATCCGCGCTGCTGCCAAAAGAACGATATTATAATTGGAGGTATCCCCATGAAAGTGATTTTACAGCAAGACGTGAAGGGCCAGGGCAAGCGGGGCCAGCTGGTGAACGTATCCGACGGCTATGCCCGCAACTTCCTGCTGCCCAAGAAGCTGGCCGTCCCCGCCAACGCGGACAATATGAACAAGATGATCATGCAGGACAAGGCCAAGAAGGCCCAGATGGAGGCCGAGAAGGCCGAGGCCCAGGCCACCGCCGAGAAGCTGAAGGAGCTGATGGTGAAGATCCCCGCCAAGGCCGGCGCCGGCGGCCGCCTCTTCGGCGCCGTCACCAGCAAGGAGATCTCCGAGGCCCTCCAGGCCCAGTTCGGTCTGAACATCGCCAAGAGCAAGATCGTCCAGGACGAGCCCATTAAGAGCTTTGGGACCTACCAGCTCAAGTGCAAGCTGGGGTATGAGATCACGGGCACCGTGAACGTGGTGGTCACGGAGGAGAAGTGAGGGGGGCTCCCTGATCGGTAGGTTCCCGTTGGGACCGGCGCAGGGTGGACCCTGCGAGGTGGGATTCCCGCCGACTCCGGCGGGGAGCCCGGCTTTCTCCGGAGAAAGCCGGAGGAAAGAGCGCCGGGGGCGTTGCCCCCTGGACCCCCGGGTTTATGGCCCGCTCGCTGCTCGCTCGCTCGTTTTGGCGTGGTGGGGCGCAGCGGGGCGGTTGTGGGGTGATGACGGCCCCATCTGCGTGCCCTGATTTGGGGACTTTCTTTCGGGGGATGCTTTTTTCGCGTATTTTCTGAAAAACGGTGTTCCAAAGTGGGTTTGGCATCCGGAAAAAATAACCCCTCGAATATGCCAAAGACCACGAGTTTCCTGGAGAGGAGGTGTTTCCCGTCATGGAGGAGAGTTTGCTGCTCCGTCAAATTCCCCACAGTGTGGAGGCCGAGCAGTCGGTTTTGGGCGCCATGCTCATTGACGCCCGGTGCATCCCCGATGTCATCGAGGCCCTGCACCCGGAGGATTTCTACCTGAAAACCAACCGGGAGATTTACGAGACCATCTACGCCATGTTCAACTTCTCCGCCACCATTGACCCGGTGACGGTGCTGGACCAGATGAAGCAGCGGGGGGTCTATGATGAGAACACCTCCCGGAACTACCTGCTCCAGCTCATGGAGATCACCCCCACCGCGGCCAATGTGAAGGAGTATGTCCGCATCGTCAAGGACAAGGCCCTCCTCCGCCGCATTGCGGAGACCGCCGGGGAACTCACCACCCTGGTCCAGGAGGGGGGAGAGACCGGCCAGGCCGTGCTGGATCTGGCGGAGCAGCGGATCTATGCCATCCGCCAAGGCCGGGCCGCCCAGGGGTTGGAACCCCTGGCCCAGATCCTGGTGGACGTGTTTGACCGCCTCCAGGAGCTGGCCATGTCCGACAGCGACATCCCCGGCATGGCCACGGGGTTCGGGGACTTGGACCGCACCCTCACCGGCTTTCACGGGGGGGAGCTCATCCTCCTGGCCGCCCGGCCGGGCATGGGCAAGACCTCCTTCGCCCTGAACGTCCTGCTCCACGCGGGGAAGTTTTCGGGGAAAAGCGTGGTGTTCTTCTCCCTGGAGATGAGCCGGGAGCAGTTGGCCACCCGGCTGATCTCCAGCGAGGCGTTTTTGGACAACAAGAAACTCATGACGGGGAAACTCTCCCCCGACGATTGGGACAAAGTGACCCTGGCCTCTGCGGCCCTGGCCCACACCAAGATCTTCATCGACGACAACCCCTCCCTCTCCGTGGCGGACATGAACGCCAAGTGCCGGCGGGTGGAGGATTTGGGGATGGTGGTCATCGACTACCTCCAACTGATGCAGTCCTCCGGCAGCGGCACCAAATACGCCGGGGAGAACCGCCAGCAGGTGGTGGCAGACATCAGCCGGGCCCTGAAGATCATGGCCAAGGAACTCCATGTGCCCGTCCTGTGCCTGTCCCAGCTCTCCCGGGCCAACGAGAGCCGTTCGGACAAGCGGCCCATGCTCTCGGACCTGCGAGAGTCCGGGGCCATTGAGCAGGACGCCGACGTGGTCATGTTCCTCTATCGAGACGACTATTATAACAAGGACAGTGACAAGCGCAACCAGGCCGAGTGCATCATCGCCAAAAACCGGCGAGGGGAGACCACGACCATCCCCCTCCAGTGGCTGCCGGAGTTCACTGCCTTCTCTTCCTTGGAGCGTAACTATGAAGAACCCGATTGATCTGGTCGCCCAGGCGGCGGCCTTTGCCGACAGATACAACATGCTCCCCCCAGGCAGCACCATCCTGGTGGCCTTGTCTGGCGGGGGAGACTCCATGGCCCTGCTCTCCGTGCTGGAGAAGCTGGCCCAGGAGCGGGACCTCCACCTCCACGCCGCCCACTTCAACCACCAGCTGCGGGGGGAGGAGTCCCAGCGGGACGAGACCTTCGTCACCGAGTGGTGCGAGAAGCGGAACATCCCCCTGATCATCGGCCAAGGGGATGTGGCCCAGGAGGCCAAGGCGCAGGGCAAAGGGGTGGAGGAGACCGCCCGGGCCATGCGTTACGGTTTCCTTACCCAGGCTGCCCAGGATCTGGGGGCCGACAAGCTGGCCACCGCCCACCACGCCGATGACAATGCGGAGACCGTCCTCCTCCACCTGGTCCGGGGGGCCGGGCTGGATGGGCTCACAGGCATCCCCCCGGTGCGGGGGATCCTGATCCGCCCCCTGCTGGCCATTCCTCAGAGCGACATTGCGGCCTACCTGGAGCAGGAGGGCATCCCCCATGTGGAGGACAGTTCCAACTTTGACCTGACCTATGCCCGCAACCGCCTGCGCCAGGAGGTGGTGCCGGTGCTGCAGGAACTCAACCCTGCTTTTATCTCCACCCTCACCGCCAACCTGGACCACCTCCGGGAGGACCGGGATCTGCTGGAAGGCATGGCCCAGCGGGCCATCCAGGAGGCCAGGGTGACGGAGGGGCGGGTGTCCATCCCGGCCTCCACGTTGGCGGCGCTGGACCACCCCATTGCCGTGCGGGCGGTGAAGCTGCTGCTGGCCAAGGTGGAGTATTACCAGATCTCCTCGGTCCATCTGGACCAGATTTTGGCCCTGGCGGCCTCCACCTCCCCTTCGGCCTCCCACAACCTGCCGGGGGACCTCTTCGTGTGGCGGGAGTATGACCGGCTGGTGATGTCGCCGGCGGCCAACATGCCGGCGGCCTTCTCCCTGCGGCTGATCACCGGGCCGGGGACCTTCCCCCTGGACAACGGCTGGACCATTACCGTGGAGGAGACCCTCTGCCCCGATCCTCCGGAGCAGGGGGAGTATGCCTGGCACATCGCCCAGAGCACGGTGACCTATCCCCTGATTCTCCGCCCCCGTCAGGTGGGGGACCAGCTCCGCCTGCCTGGCCGGCGGACCAAGACCCTGAAAAAATGGTACATCGACGAAAAGATCCCGCGCCAGAACCGGGAGATGCTCCCCGTCCTGGCAGACGAGGCGGGCCTGCTGGGGGCGGCTGGCCTGGGACCCAACTATCCCCGCCTGGCCCAGCCCGGCCAGCCTGCCCTGTACATTCAGCTCACCGCGAAGCACCGCCCCACCCCCGACGTTGAGGAAACAGAGAACGAGAAAGGACCGAAGGAAACATGATGGAACAGGATATCCAAGAGATCCTCTTTTCCCAGGAGGCATTGGCCCGCCGGGTGAAGGAACTGGCCGGCGAGATCCGCCGGGATTACGCCGGCAAGGCCCCCCTGGTGGTGGGGGTTCTCCGCGGCTGCTTTGTCTTTATGGCCGACCTGGTGCGGGAGCTGGACTTCCCGCTGACCTTGGACTTTATGGCCGCCTCCTCCTACCACGGGACGGAGAGTTCCGGGAAGGTCAACATCCAGCTGGACCTCCACGACGATATCGCCGGCCGGGACGTGCTGCTGGTGGAGGACATTTTGGACACCGGCAACACCCTCTCCAAACTGGTGGCGGAACTGAAGAGCCGCAACCCCGCCTCCCTGAAGCTGTGCGTGCTGCTGGACAAACCCGAGCGGCGGGTCAGACCCCTGGAGGCAGACTATGTGGGCTTTACCATCCCCGACGCCTTCGTGGTGGGGTATGGGCTGGACTATGAGCAGCAGTACCGCAACCTGCCCTATGTGGGCATTCTGAAGCCCAGCGTCTATCAGAGATGAGGGGCTGCCGGCGCCTTCCTGAAAACTACGGTTTGGCAGGAACCTCTCCGTGTTGCAGCGGCGGCGTGAAGGGGGACCTTCCATCCGATAAGGAGTGATTTTTTGAAACCAAACGCCAATCCCTTCCGCGGGGTCGTTTTGCTGATCTGCGTGCTGGCGCTGATCTTCTGCGCCACCAGCATCTTCCGCACTACGACCCACCAGACCACATATTCCTATGCGGATATCCGGGACCTGTTCCAGCAGGAGAAGGTGGAGACCGTGCAGGTGGATGAGGGCACCCTCACCCTGACCTTGAAGGAACCGGTCAACGGCAACAATGTGGTGACATACTCCATTTACAGCTTCCAGCTGTTCTATGACGACTTTAACGACATTGTGGTGCAGCAGTATGAGGACGGGATCATCTCCGACTACGACTACCCGGACAGCCCCTCCCCGGCTTGGATGAGCACCATCCTCACCTGGGTGATCATCCTGGTGGTCATGTCCCTGCTGATGTACTTCCTCTTCTTCCGCCGGGCCCAGGGCGGCGGGGGCGGCGGCCCCTCGGCGGCCCAGTTCGGCAAGGCCCGGGCCCGCACCCTAGCCGAGACCGGCCGCACCGTCACCTTCAACGACGTGGCCGGGGCAGACGAGGAGAAGGAGGAACTGGCCGAGGTGGTGGACTTCCTCCGCCAGCCCGCCCAGTACACCCAGTTGGGGGCCCGGATTCCCAAGGGCGTCCTCCTGGTGGGCCCTCCGGGTACCGGCAAGACCCTCCTGGCCCGGGCTGTGGCCGGGGAGGCCGGGTGCCAGTACCTGTCCATCTCCGGCTCCGACTTTGTGGAGCTGTACGTAGGCGTGGGCGCCAGCCGGGTGCGGGACCTGTTTGACCAGGCCAAGAAGAACGCCCCCGCCATCATCTTCATCGACGAGATCGACGCCGTGGGCCGCCAGCGCGGCACCGGTCTGGGGGGCGGCCACGACGAGCGGGAGCAGACCCTGAACCAGCTGCTGGTGGAGATGGACGGCTTTGCCTCCAACGAGGGGGTCATCGTCCTGGCGGCCACCAACCGGGCGGACATTCTGGACCCCGCCCTCCTGCGCCCCGGCCGGTTTGACCGGCAGATCTATGTGGGCCTGCCGGACATCAAGGGCCGGGAGGAGATCCTCCGGGTCCATGCCCGGAACAAGCCGCTGGCCGAGGATGTGGACCTTCACACCGTGGCCCAGGCCACCGTGGGCTTTACCGGGGCGGACCTGGAGAACCTTCTCAACGAGGCGGCCCTCCTCTCCGCCCGGGAGCACCGGCCCTACATCCGCATGGACGTGCTCCACGAGGCCATGCTGAAGGTCATCGCCGGGCCGGAGAAGAAGAGCCGGGTGGTGCCCATGGATGCCCGGCGGCTCACCGCTTACCACGAGGCGGGCCATGCGGTGGTGATCCATGCCCTGAAGAGCCAGGATCCGGTCCATCAGATCACCATCATTCCCCGGGGACCGGCCGGCGGCATGACCATCTCCCTGCCGGAGGAGGACCGGATGTACCAGTCCCGCACGGAGCTCCAGGAGCGCATCTGCACCTGCCTGGGCGGCCGGGTGGCGGAGGAACTGGTGCTGGGAGACATCTCCACCGGCGCCTCCAACGACTTGCAGACCGCCACCGCCATCGCCCGGAGCATGGTGACGAAGTACGGCATGAGCGACCGTCTGGGCGCCATCTCCTACGACAGCGACCAGGAGGTCTTCATCGGCCGGAGCATGACCCAGGCCCGGGCCTACTCGGAAGAGGTGGCTGGCCTCATCGACGAGGAGATCAAGGCGCTGCTGGACCATGCCTACGCCCGCTGCCGGGAGATCCTCTCCCAGAACCGCCAGGCGCTGGACCGCACCGCCGAGTACCTGCTGGAGTTTGAGACCATGTCCGCCGAGGACTTTGCCCTGGTCTTTGACGACCCCGCCGCTCTGGAGCAGCGGAAGGAGGAGGAGCGGAAACACCGCCTCCGGAAGGCCGAGGAGGAGAAGGCCCATCAGACCCGGCTCCAAGCGGAGCGGGAAGCCGCCCAGAAGGCGGCCCAGGAGGCCGAGGCCAAGGCCAAAGCCGAGGCGGAGGCCAGAAAGCACCCGCCCCAGCCGCCGGACCCCTTCTAAGGGCGTCCAGCCATGCCGCTGGAAGCGGCACCCATCCACCGAGATGTTCGGGGGGACCCTGTGGGGTCCCCCCCGTTTTTTGTGGACGGGGGCGGGCCCGGTGGGGGAAGGCGACACCCTTCGTGCCCCTTCGGCATAGACTGCACTGGGGGAGATCCCCCCGGAGAGGAGTATCTTTCATGTGCTGTAACAACACGGTTTCCAATGCCTGGGGCTGCGGCTGCACCGGCAGTACCCCAACCACCACCGCCACCACCATGACCGCCCGGGTGCTGGAGGTGCGGTGCGATTCCCTGCTGGTGTGCGACTGCTCCACTTGCCAGCAGGTACAGGTGAACACCGCCAACGCCTGCTGCTATCAGGTGGGGGACTGCCTGTGCATCCACTACAACGGTGCGATGACCAACAGCATCCCACCCCAGATTTCGGCCACCTGCATCCACAGAAGGTAAGGCGCGGCGCCTTGGGCGCAGAAAAGGGGTGAGGCCCGTGGGCCTCACCCCTTTGTGATGGGATGGATGGGTTACGGTTTCCGGCCGAATCCGGTGCGGATGGCCTTGAGCAGCTGGATGACCAGCATGCTGCCGATGGCCAGGCCGGGGATGGCCAGCCCCAGGGTCCAGGGCAGGGCCACGGCCTGCATGAGCTCCTCCAGCACGGGGATGGCCAGGACGGCCACCAACAGGAGGGTGCCCACGGCGAAGGCCGCCAGCAGGGGCTTGTTGTTCCAGAACTTCCGGGTGAAAATCACCGGTTCTGCCGCTTTGCAGTTAAAGCCGTGGAACAGCCGGGACAGGCACAGGGTGGAGAAGGCCATGGTGGCCCCTGCCGCCTGGCCGCCGTAGTTGAGGCCCAAGTGGAAGGCGATGATGGTAGCCGCTGCGATGACCAACCCCTCCAGCCCCACGCTGAGGAGGAAGGGCTTGGTGAGGATGCCCTCGCTCCGGGGACGGGGCTTGTCGTGCATGACCCGGTCGTTGTGGGGCTCCAGCCCCAGGGCGATGGCGGGAAGGGAGTCGGTGAGCAGGTTGATAAACAGCAGGTGGACCGCCTGGAAGGGCACCGGCAGGGCCATCAGGGAGGCGTAGAGCACCGTGAGGATGCCGGCGGTGTTCCCCGACAGGAGGAACTGGATGGACCGGCGGATGTTGGCATACACGTTCCGGCCGTTCTTCACCGCCTGGACGATGGTGGCGAAGTTGTCGTCGGTGAGGACCATGGCGGCGGCGTCCTTGGCCACCTCGGTGCCGGTGATGCCCATGGCCACGCCGATGTCCGCCTGCTTCAGGGCGGGGGCGTCGTTGACGCCGTCGCCGGTCATGGCCACCAGGGCGCCCTTCTCCTGCCAGGCGCGGACGATGCGGATCTTATGCTCCGGGGACACCCGGGCATAGACGGAGACTTTGGGGACGAACTCCTTGAGTTCCTCCTCGCTCATCTTTTCCACCACAGCGCCTTCCACGGCTTCGGTGCCGGGGGTGAGGATGCCGATCTCCTTGGCGATGGCCGAGGCGGTGACCACGTGGTCGCCGGTGATCATCACCGGCCGGATGCCGGCGGCAATACATTCTGCCACAGCCTGCTTGGACTCCTCCCGAGGGGGGTCCATCATGGCGATGAGGCCCAGGAAGAGGAGGTTGTTCTCGTCCTCCAGGGAGACCTCCATGGTCTCCATCCGGCGGCAGGCGAAGGCCAGCACCCGGAGGCCCTGTTCGGAGAAGGACTGGTTGACCCGCTCGATCTCCTCCCGCTCTCCGGGGCCCAGGAGGGTGCGGTCCAGGAGCACGTCCACGGCGCCCTTGGTCATGAGCATGTACCCTCCAGAGAACTGGTGGAGGGTGGACATGAGCTTCCGGTCGGAGTCAAAGGGGAGCTCCCCCAGCCGGGGCCAGTGCTCCCGGACGTCCAGTTCGTCGAAGCCGAAGTCCTCCCCCAGCCGGACCAGGGCGGTCTCGGTGGGGTCGCCGATCTCCCCTTGCTCGTTCACGGTGGCGTCGCTGCACAGCAGGGCCGCCCGGAGGAGGGGTTCCTGGATGGGGTCCTTGAAGTCCGCCTGGGCGGCGGGGATCACCCGGCCGCCCACATAGAGCTGACGGACGGTCATCTTGTTCTGGGTGAGGGTGCCGGTCTTATCCGAGCAGATGACGGAGACGGAGCCCAGGCCTTCCACCGCCTGGAGTTTGCGGATGATGGCGTGCTCCTTGGCCATTTTCCGGGTGCCGAAGGACAGGACGATGGTGACGATGGAGCTGAGGGCCTCGGGGATGGCGGCCACGGCCAGGGCCACGGCGAAGAGGAAGGCGCTCATCACATTCTCGCCCCGGACCAGGACGCTGACGGCGAAGAGGATGGCGCAGAGCACCAGGATGCCGATGGAGAGCTTCTTGCCGAAATTGTCCAGGCTCACCTGGAGGGGGGTCTTTTTCTCGGAGGTGGTTTTCAGGAGGGAGGCGATTTTGCCCATCTCCGTCTCCATCCCTGTGCCGGTGACCAGGAAGCGGCCCCGGCCGTAGGTGACGAAGGTGCCGGAGAAGACCATGTTCTTCCGGTCGCCCAGGGGGACGTCCTCGGCCTCAATGGGGGTCTCCTCCTTTTCGACGGGGAGGCTCTCCCCGGTGAGGGCGCTCTCGGCGGTTTTCAGGCTGGCGCTCTCCAGCAGGCGGCCGTCGGCGCAGACGGCGTCACCGGCTTCCAGCACCACAATGTCCCCGGGGACCACATCCCGGCCGGGGATCTGGATGGTCTTCCCGTCCCGGACCACTTTGGCGGTGGGGGCGGACATCTGTTTGAGGCTGTCTAGGGACGCCTCGGCCTTGATGGTCTGGACGGTGCCCAGGATGGCGTTCATGGTGATGACCGCCAGGATGACCACCATACTCTCCACATCCCCCAGCACCGCAGAGATCACTGCGGCAACGATGAGGATGATCACCAGGAAGTCGGCAAACTGTTCCAGGAAAATCCGGAATCCGGATTTTTTGCCGCCCTCCTGCAGCTCGTTGGGGCCGTACTGCTCCAGGCGCTGCTGGGCCTCCTTGGTGGTGAGCCCTTGGGGGCCACTTTGGAGGCTGTCCAGCAGGTCCTTGCCGGCCCGCTGCCAGATCTGGTTGGGTTTGTTCATTCCGTGTTCTCTTCCTTTCCGCGTTCCGGTGCAGGGACACAAAAAAACGAGACCTTTTGTCTCCCACACCCAGCATGGAATCCAAAAGTCTCGCCATTTCAAACCGCAGCGGGGCAAGCCTGCCCGTGCATTGACGCCGCGGCTCCACAATTGCTTGTGGCAGCTACTCCCTTTTTACTGGGCCATCATAGCTTATTTTTGCCCGGTTGTCAAGAGGCATACACAGTTTTTGCGGGGGCATTTCGCCTTGACGAGGGGCGGGCCGCGTTTTATAATAAAAGTATCTTTACCAAAGAGAACGGGAGGAACGATGATGAAGAGAAGAATGCTGGCCGGCGGCATGGCGGTGGTGCTGTCCCTGATGGTGATGGTTTCCCCGGCCCTGGCCGTGGAGAATACGCCGGCGGATAGCACAGATAAGGAAGTCATAGAGGAACCCCTCACCTCGGAGACCACGCCCCCGGAAGGGGAGACCGAGACCGGGGAGGAGACGCCGGTGACCCCGCCGGACCAAGACACCCAGGCGCCGGAGACCCCCGAGTCCCCCGCCACCCCGGAGGAACCGGAGGACACCACCCCGGCCCAGCCTCTGCCGGAGGGGCCCGCCCTGCGCCAGGACCATGTGGCCTACATGGCGGGGTTCCCTGGGGGGACCTTCCAGCCGGAAACCCAGCTTACCCGGGCCCAGGCGGCGCAGATCCTGTACCGCCTGCTGGCCGATCCGGACAGCGGCACCGGCGACTGTGGGTACACCGATGTGGCCGACAGCGACTGGTTTGCCCAGCCGGCCCGGGCGCTGTGCGCCTTGGGCATCTTTGACAACGGCGCCTTCTTCCGCCCCAACGATGTGATTACCCGGGCGGAGTTTGTGGCCCTGCTCCTGCGGGTGAACCCCCAGGAGGGGGGGACGGCCACCTTCCCCGACGTGCCCGCCACCCACTGGGCGGCCCAGGCCATCGGGGCAGCTGCCGCCCAGGGCTGGATCGGCGGCTACCCCGATGGGACCTTCCGTCCGGAGAACGGCCTGACCCGGGCAGAGGCCTGCGCGGTGCTCAACCGGATGCTGGGCCGGACGGGGGACAGCGCCCAGGCCAATAAACTGATGACCCTGGGCCTCTTTGCAGACGTGCCGGCCAGCCATTGGGCGGCCACCACCATCGCAGAGGCGGCGGTGCAGCACACCCCGGTGGACAATGGCAGCGGGGAGACCTGGACCGGCGTGGACCTGACCCAGATGACCTTCCAGGCTGGGGTCCACCAGGTGGACGGCCAGCTGTACTATGTGGACCGGGACGGCAACCTGGCGGTAAACCAGGTGGTGGGAGCCTACACCGCGGGCAGCGATGGCGCCCTGGTGCAGACGGCGACCTTCTACCAGCTGCCCTATGTGCCCTACATCAGCCAGATTGACAACATCTACGCCTGGGTGGGGTGCGAGGCTGTGTCCACCCTGATGGGGCTGCAGGCCAAGGGGTATGCCACGGACGTGTCGGTGAAGTACTTCCTGGACAACCTGCCACGGCACAGCTCCAACCCGGAGAAGGGGTTTGTGGGCTCCCCCTATGTGCCCGACACCTCGAAGCGCACCCGGACCACCATCTACCCGGCCAAGCTGGCGGAGTACTCCAACAGCTACTGCAACGGGGACGTGGTGTGCGCCGACTTCCGGGGGGCCTCCATCACCGACCTGCAGCGGGAGCTGCTGGCGGGCAACTGCGTGGTGGCCTACATGACCCTGTGGTGGGAAGCACCGTATTACCGGTACTACAACATCGAGGGCACCACCCAGCGCCTGGTGAGCAACAACCACGCGGTGCTGGTCTACGGCTATGACCCGGAACGGGGGTACTTGATCTCCGACCCCTACAACTACTACAACCGGGGTGAGGTTTACCAGTACTGGGAGAATGCCCAGACCTTTGAGCGGATCTGGAACGAGCGGCAGACCGGCATGGTGATCCGCTGACCGCGCTGCAACGCTCAACACCTTTCCAACGGGAAAAAGCCCGGAGCCGAATCGGCTCCGGGCTTTTTTGGGATTGGTAGATAGAGGGAGGCACCGCTGCCTTACACCTCGGAGAGGGTGAAGGTGAACTCGGTAAACCCGTTTTCGCTGGTGACGAAGATGTCCTCCTTGTAGGTATTCAGGAGGGTTTTCACGATGTACAGCCCCAGGCCCACCCCGTCCTTGTGGGTGGAGCGGGAGGAGTCGGCCTTGTGGAACCGGTCGAAAATGTGGGTGAGCTGTTCGGGGGGGATGGTCTCCCCCTGGTTGCCGATGGCGATGTAGGCCTTGCCGGCTTTGGTGGTGATCTTTAAGGTGAGCAGCCCCTTGGGGGAGGCGAACTTCACGGCGTTGTCCAGCAGGTTGTAGCACACCTGGGTGACGGCGTCGGGGTCTCCCCACACCATGACGGGGCCGTCGGGGAGGTGGGTCTCCACCTCCAGGTCCTTCTCGGTGATCTTGGTCTCCAGGCTGACCAGCACCCGGAGGAGGATTTCGGCGGCGTCAAACTGCTCCTGGGCGGCCACCCGCTCCGAGGACTGGAGCCGGGACAGCTCCAGCATCCGCCGCACCAGCCGGGACAGGCGCCGGGTCTCCGAGGAGATCACCTGGAGGGACTCCCGCTCCTTTTCCGGGGGGATGGTGCCGTCCAGAATGCCGTCGGCAAAGCCGGCGATGGTGGTCATGGGGGTCTTCAGCTCGTGGGAGACGTTGGCCACGAACTCGCTGCGCTTCTGCTCGGCCTGGGCCAGGGAGTCTGCCATGGCGTTGAAGGCGGCGGCCAGCTCCCCGATCTCGTCGTTGCGGTTTTTGTAGTCGGTGATGCGCACGTCCACCTCCCCCCGGGCGAAGCGGTGGGCGAAGGAACACATGCTCTTCAGGGGGTCCACCATCTTTTGGACGGTGAAGGAGCAGATGATCAAGGTGATCAGGAGCACCGCGATGGCGGTGATGAAGAAGAGCTGGAAGGTGTGCTGGAGAAACTCCATCACGGAGGTGGCGTCGTTGGCCACAAAGAGGAAGCCGGTGGGGACGTTGGAGGAGACCAGCTCCCCGGTGTTCTGATCCCGCACCAGGGGGGAGAGGACCTCGCTGGTGACGTAGCACCGGGTGTTGAAGATGCCATCAAAGGTGGTCATACCGCTGTAGGACCGCCCGCTGAGCAGCTGGTTGGTGGCCCAGGCGGGGATGGAGACCTCCCCAGAGGTGAGCAGTTCCTGGTTCCAGTTTGTGCCGGCGGCGCAGACCACCATCCCCTCGGTGTTGCACACCAGGACGGTGGTGTCGGTGAGGAGGACCACCGACTGGATGTAGTTGACAAAGCCCTTGTCGGTGAGGGAACTGCCCTCGGTGAGGGCCACGCTGGCGTAGTCAGAGATGAAGCCGGCGTTGCGGTCCAGGGTGGATTGGATCTCCTGGAGCTGGTAGCGGTAGGACAGGGAGAAGAACCCTGCGCCCAACAGGGTCATACAGAGGATGATGAGGCCCAGCATCACCGTGACCTGGCGCAGGTACATGCTTTTCGGTTGTGCCATAGCCGCGTGCCCGGTCAGTCGTTGTGGAGCTCGAACTTATACCCCACGCCCCAGACGGTTTTCAGGGACCACTGGTCGCTGACCCCTTCCAGCTTTTCCCGCAGGCGCTTGATGTGCACGTCCACGGTGCGGGAGTCGCCGAAGTAGTCAAAGCCCCACACCTCGTCCAGCAGCTGGTTCCGGGTGAACACCCGGTTGGGGGAGGAGGCCAGGTGGTAAAGCAGCTCCAATTCTTTCGGGGGGGTGTCCACCCGCTTGCCCCGGACCTCCAGTTCGTAGGAGTCCAGGTTGATCACCAGGCCGTCGAAGGAGAGGCAGCGGGCTTTGGCCTCGTCCCCCCCTAGGCGGCGGAGGACGGCGTGGACCCGGGCCAGCAGCTCCTTCATCTCAAAGGGCTTGACGATGTAGTCGTCGGCCCCCATCTCCAGGCCGGTGACTTTGTCGGTGGTTTCGCCTTTGGCGGTGAGCATGATGATGGGGGTTTTGTCGGTCTCCCGAATTTTGGCGCAGACGGCCCAGCCGTCCATCACCGGGAGCATGATATCCAGCAGCACCAGGTCGGGGCGGAAGAGGCGGTAGAGCTCCAGGGCTTTGCCGCCGTCCTCGGCGATCATGGTCTCGTAACCTTCCTTTTTCAGGTAGAGGTTGATGAGCTCGGCGATGTTGCTCTCGTCCTCTACGATGAGTACTTTCCTTGCCATGGGGACACCTCTTTCTGTGGATTGAAAATCAAGATGGGGATAGAATAGCAAAAAAGTTTGAACAAATCTTGTGTTTTCGGGTGTTTTGGGGCAAAAAATCCCTTTCTGTATTATGGCATAGTGGGAAGGTGGCGTCAAGGGAATAACGTCCTCCAAACCGGGCATAGTAAGGGTGGACTCTTGAGAAAGGAGATGCATCCATGAGCCAGAAAAAGGAAAACAAGCCCTGCAACGGCCAGTTCTCGAAGGAAGCGGGCCAGCAGAAGAAGGGCAGAAAGCAGAACAGCGGCTTTGGCGCCGGCCAGGAAAAGGGCGGCGAGCAGACCGGAAAATAAACCTGTTAGAAACATGGCCCCGGCGCTTTTCTTAAAGTGCCGGGGCCGTGCCAGTATTATGTGGCGTTATGGTGTAGACTCTGCCGTGCTTTGCGTCAGTGTGTAGGCGACGTGAAACGACGTGCCCGCCTGAGCAGGATAGATGCGGAAGTGGTACGCATGGGTCCATGCATCCAGAGATGTAGCGATAGATGCCGTCTGACCAGGGGACAAGGGAATCCCAGCGGCTACGTCGTCGTCGTTGGTGAGCAGAACGGAAGAGGTTCCTCCGTTATAGGCAGTGAAACGAAGCCACGTTCCGTTGGTTGGGTCGGCCGTGCCTGTGATTTGACTGTCTACCGTAGAGGAAGCAGTGCCAGACTGGAGCTCTGTGGCTTGGATGCGTGGGGATACAATAGACAGTTCATTTTGACAAGCGCATGCTAGCAGACCGACGCAAATGATGGAAACAATGCAGAAAAGAATTTTCGTGGCGAATGGTTCGACCGTTTTAAAACAAGACTTTTTCATAGAAATAGATCCTTCCTTCTGTTGAGACTAAAGGGATAGATCAAGGCTGGCCAACCTTTCTATACATATATTCCACCAAATCTTTCATGTGGACAGGATGCAAAACATTTCTTGAATATTATGTTTACAAACTCTAAAAGTTATGATATTTTCGTGCTAATAGTTGAACCCTTCTAGAGGAATAAAGAAGAGGAATGACAGAATGGATCGGGAAAAAGAAGCCTTTTTTGACCAATTATATCAACAGTGGTTTTTTAAATTGCTGAGATATGCCAGCGTGGCGGTTAAAAATCACCATGTGGCGGAGGAAATCGTGCAGGATACATTTTTAGTCGCACTGCAGAAGGTGGATTATCTTTTCGCTTCCGAAGAACCGGGACGTTGGTTAAAGCAAACCGTAAAATATAAGATTCTTCATTATTTTCGAGAGCAAAAAAGGGACCAAATTTTGCTACTTCCGTTAGAGGATGGAAAGCCTGGCGAACCGATGGGGGCAGGGGGAATTGAGCGGATTGAAGAGAAAGAAGCGATAACCCAATTATGGGAGGCCATACATCGGGAATTAAAACCGGAAGAACGTTTCCTGCTCCAAAAAATATCCGTAGAAGGAAAAAGCTATCAGGAAGCTGCCATAGAGCTGGGGTGCTCTGTGGGGGCCTGTCAAAAACGTATGCAACGGCTTCGTCTAAAACTACGAAAAGTTTTACATAAAGACGGGACGTTGGAGGGTAAGAGAAACCATGGGAGATAGGCAAAAGAGGAGATGTCTAGTATGGGGAATCCATTGAAAAACACAAACGGCAATCTGGGCGAAAAAACGACGCAAGAATTGATGGAGTTCCTAGAAAAAGATATTTTTGGAAAGGAAGAGGCGGAGTTCGGGCTTGTTGATCAGGTTTTGGAGGAATTGGAAAGACGAGATGAAAACAAGGCAGAGAGAAAAAACATCTTAGAGGCAAGAAAAGAATTTGATAGGTTATATAAGGGATTGGAAGAGCCGCTATATGAAGAGGAGTGCCCCTTAAAGGAAGAAGAAACGCTGCGGGGCTCTAAGAAACGAAGAAGGAACCTGAAGCTTTTCATTGCTGCTTTGATTGTTCTGGGAATGTCAGCTGTAATCCCTGCGATAGGCAGTGAGGAAGGATTCCCAACCCAAGATGTTTGGCAGGCGGAGGACAGCCCCCAAATCCAAGGTTGGGCGGCAGAGGTTCAATTGGAGGGAAACGGGGGGATGACCGTTCAATATGCGGTGGCTGGCCAGGGAGAAGTGTCGGCCATCGGGGCAGAGGAGATTGTTCTCTGGAAACAGGTGGGAGATCATTGGTTAGAGGCTGCCCGATATGGCCCAAGTGCACTAGCCGCGCATCAGAACAATCAGGAGTATAAGAAAGGCGACGTTTTCTATCAAGGTCAGCCAGGGGGTGCGTATCGAGTAGAAGTTAACGTATTTTCTGAGAACGACCAGGGATATGACAAACGAACCAAAGTGATAGACTTAATTGCAGAGTGATTTGCAAATGGGGGAAAAGTAACCAGAAAGCAACGACACATAGAGAGGACTTTCGCGCTGGTATGGGGCTGGAGCTCTCGTTGTTTTGGATGCTTTCAAAGAGATCTACATTGTTGTGAACCGTGGGGAAGAACCCTCTGCCCGGCCAGGCCCGCCAGACCCTTGCAGGGGCTGGCGGGTTTATGCTATCATCAAGGAAGAACCGATGGGAAAGGGGGACAGGGCATGGAACACAAGCAGCAGCTGGAACTGGCGCAGGTGCTGAAGCTTTCCCCGACGCTGCTCCAGTCCATGGGAATTTTGCAGATGACCACCTTGGAACTGGCGGACTACCTCCAGGACCTGGCCCTGGAGAACCCGGTGATGGAGGAGACGCCAGGGGCCCGGGAGACCGCTTGGGACGCCTTTGCCAGCCGGGTGCCCTGGTTGGCCGGGGAGCGGATGGCCTCCGGCGGACCGGCGGTGGGGGAACCTGGCCGGCGAGACCGGGAACCGGAGTCCTTGGCGTTTTTCCTGGCGGAGCAGTTGGACCGGCAGGGGCTGGACCAGCCTCTGCTGGCGGTGTGCCGGTACCTGGTGGACTTGCTGGACGACCACGGCCGGCTGGATCCGGAGGATCTGGCGGACCTGACCCAGGCCGGGGTGCCGGAGGCCCTGCTGGAGGAGGGGGTTGCCGCCCTGCAGTCCCTGGACCCGGCGGGGGTGGGGGCTCGGAGCGCCGGGGAGAGCCTGGCCCTCCAGCTGAAGCGGCAGCCGGGAGACCATCGGGTGGCCCTGGCCATCTGTGAGAAGGGGCTGGATCTGCTGGCCCGGGAACAGTACGGGGCCTTGTCCCGGCGGCTGGGGGTGCCCAGAAAGCAGGTGGAAGCGGCTGCCCAAGCCATCCGGGAGCTGGACCCCAACCCTGTGGGGGCGTGGGCAGTCCAAGGGGAGACCGAGTACCTCCGCCCCGATGCCTGGGTGGCGGAGATCGACGGGACCTTGCAGATCTTTGTGAACCAATGGGACCTGCCCCAGTTCCACCTCAGTCCGGCCTACCTGCAGATGGCCCGGGAGGACCCCGGCGGCGAGGCGGCGGACTACCTCCGCCAGAAGATTCAGCAGGCCCGGTGGGTGCTGCAGTGCGTCCGCCGGCGGCAGGAGACCCTGACGCGGTGCCTCACCGCCTTGGTGGCGGCCCAAGAGGACTTTTTCCGGGGGAGGACTTCGGTGCCGGGGCCTTTGCTGGGGCGGGAGTTGGCGGAGACCTTGGGCCTGCATCCCTCTACGGTGAGCCGCACGCTGGGGCACAAGGCCCTGCAGTGCCGCCAGGGGGTCTTTCCCCTGGGCTGGTTCTTTGGCCGGGCGGTGGGGGAGGGGCTCTCTCCCCAAGGGGTCCAGGCCCGCATTGCCCAGCTGGTGGCGGAGGAGGATTCCCGATGTCCCTACAGCGACCAGGAATTGATGGAACGCCTCCAGGCGGAGGGCATCCCCGTGGCCCGGCGAACGGTGGCCAAGTACCGCCAGGCACTGGGACTGCCGCCGTCCTACCGGAGGAAACGGTAAAAAAACACCCCCGGCAGCAACGCTGCCGGGGGTGTTTTGGGAGAGGGGAGTGCCTCCCCCTGGGATTTGTATGGAGTTCAACAGAAACGAAAGGGGAAAACCCGGGCGGGAGGTAATGGGAGCATCCTCCCGCCCGAGACATTCCTAATGGGAGAGTAGGGCCAAGGCGTCAGACTTGGCAGGGATTATTCGTCGCCCATGGTGGCGAACATGGCAGCAGCCCGCTCTTCCTTGGGCACTTTGCGGCGCTGGCTGCTGTTGCCCAGGTAGAGGATGATGCCGATGGCCATCCAGACCAGGAAGATGATCATGGCCATGGTACCCATGTAGCAGGGGGAGGTGGGGATGAAGAACATCACCCAGATCACGGTCATCACGATACCGCCAAACCAAGCGGTGGGGGTGCCGCCGACGATCTTATAGGGCCGGGGCAGGTCGGGCTCGGTCTTCCGCAGACGGATCAGGCAGAAGCAGGTGATGGCCCAGGAGGTCAGACAGGCGGTGCCGGAGAAGGAGGTCAACGGCTCGATCAAACCGACGCCCAGGAAGGGGCCGGCTGCCGACAGGACAGCGCAGAGGATGATGCCGTTGGTGGGCACGCCGTTCTTGGGGTTCTGCTTTGCCAGAGCCTTGGGCACCAGGTTGGCACGGGCCAGGCACATGAGCAGACGAGGGGCGGCCACATAGAAGCCGTTCCAGGTGGTCAGCAGGCCAGCCAAGGTGCCGATGAGGATGACGATATACAGCACCCGGCCGATGGCGCCGCCGTAAGCGTTCAGCAGCAGGTTGGACACGGCGGGAGAGTCCACATCCAGGAAGTCCTGCCAGGGAGCGGCTGCGCCCAGGACAAACAGAGCCAAAGCATAGAACAGAGCGGCCACGGCCACGGCCATCACCACGGCCTTGCCCACGTCCTTGACGTCGCCGGAGGCGTCCTCCACGGCCTGGGGAATGGTCTCAAAGCCGCACATAAAGAAGGGGGCCGAGGTCATGATGGCTAGGATACCGCCGAAGATGCTGCTGTGGTTGGCATCGTTGACGTTTTCATAGATGGGCTTCAGGTTGTCAAAGTCAAACTTGAAGATGCCGGAGATGATGCCAATGGCCGCTGCTGCCAAGAGGATGACAGTCATGACCTTCTGGAACCAGGCAGCGGAGACCGCGCCCTTGGCGTTGGCCCAGGTGATGATGGCGGTGACCACCAGACCGATGATCAGGCCGCCCAGGTAGACATCGCCGCCGTTCAAGGTGTACAGCGGAGTGTCACCCCGGACGCCGGGGATGATCATGGACAGCACGTCGGTGACGTAGATGGCTTCCCAGGGAAGCATAAAGATGAACGCACCGAAGGCGGCCCACCCGGAGATGATGGATGCCGTCTCTCCGAAGGCACGGTAGGCGAAAGCCGCACCGCCGCCGGCCACGGGGAGCATGGGGGTCAGTTCGCAGTAGCACAGGGCCACAGGGGTGAGAATGACCAGAACCATCAGGTAACCGATGGCGGCGGGAATGGGGCCGCCGCTGTTGGCCATCCAGTTGTTCAGGGAGAGGGCCCAGCCCACGCCCACGATGGCGCCGAAACCGATGGTAAAGAAGTCAAAGGAACTTAAGCCCTTGGTCTCAGGATTGTTGCTCATAAAACACCTCTTTTTCTCAGTCGGGGTGGAAAATCTCTATTTGGTTTTCAAGGTTGCCTGTCCAAGGGGGAGGGACCCTCCCCCTTGGACAGGGAGATTGGCTCGGGTTTCTGGGGATTACTTCAGGCAGGTCTGGATGGCCTTCTCCAGAATGTTCAGGCCGCATTCCAGCTGCTCATCGGTGATGACCAGGGGCGCCAGGAAGCGGATGACCTGGCCCCAACGGCCGGAGTTTTCTACCATCAGGCCGTTCTTGGCGCACTCTTGGACGATGGCGGAGACCAGCTCGCCGTTGGGCTCCTTGGTCTTCTTGTCCTTGACGAACTCCAGGCCGATCATGGCGCCCATGCTGCGGACGTCGCCGATGACCTCGTACTTTTCCTTCCACTGGTTGTAGCGGTCGGTGACGATCTTGCCGATCTCCAGGGAACGGTCGGCCAGGTGGTCCCGCTCCATGATTTCGATGGTCTTCAGGGCGGCGGCGCAGGCCACGGCGTTGCCGCAGAAGGTGCCGCCGATGGTGCCGGCGGGGACGGCCTGCATAATCTCTTCCCGGGCCACGATGGCGCTGATGGGCATACCAGCGGCGATGGACTTGGCGGTGGCCAAAATGTCGGGCTGGACGCCGGCTTCGGCCCAGTACTCGGTGGCGAACATCCGGCCGGTACGGCAGAAGCCGCTCTGCACTTCGTCGGCGATGAGGAGGATGCCGTGGTCGTCGCAGACCTTCCGCAGGGCCTTCACCCATTCAATGGGAGCGGGGATGAAGCCGCCCTCGCCCTGGAGGGGCTCCACCACGATGGCGGCCACGGTGTCGGCGGCGGTGCCTTCCTCGAAGACGTCATAGATGCTGTTGATGTAGTACTGGATGGCCTCTGCTTCGGTCATCTCAGCGGGGTTGCGGTAGAAATAGGGGAACTGTGCACGATACACGCCCTCAGCCAGGGGGCCCATGTCGGTGGCATAGGCCTTCTTGGCGGTCATGGTCATGGTCAGCAGGGTGCGGCCATGGAAGGCGCCGGTGAAGGTGATGATGTTGGGACGCTTGGTGTAGCCGCGGGCCACCTTGACGGCGTTCTCGTCGGCCTCGGCGCCGGAGTTGGCGAAGTAGGCACGCTTCTTGTCGCCCTTGACGGGGACGATGGCGGCCAGCTTCTCGGCCAGGGCCACATAGCCTTCGTGGGTGACGATGTTGAACATGCCGTGGAAATACTTTTCAGACTGGGCCTTCACGGCCTCCACGATCTCGGGATGGGAGTAGCCGATGTTCAGCACGCCCACGCCGCCGATCCAGTCCAGGAAGCGGTTGCCGTCCACGTCTTCCAGCATGGCGCCCTCGCCCTTGGCGATGACCACGGGATAGATGCAGCGGATGGCGTCAGGGATCACGTCGGCGCGGCGGTCGATGATGGCCTGTGCCTTGGGACCGGGCAGGGTTTCGGTGATGATCTTGGGCAGGTCAGTACGTAACATTTTGCAATTCCGTCCTTTCTTTTTTCTTTTCCTTGTTGCTCATTTCAGATAAGAAGTAGATGGTAGGGATGCGATATCTGTTCACGGCAGGCCGTGAGACATTTGAGGGGAGCGCTTAATAGAGACTGGTGTAGATGTCCAGAATATCCTGCCGGCTCAGGGGTACGAAGTTGTTGTTCAGCAGGCGCTGCTGGTTGGCGATGACGGAGTCGGTGAATTCCTCCAGCTCGCTCTCCTTCATGCCGTACTCGTGGAGGGCTTTTTTGGGCAGCAGGGTGTTCAGCAGATCCTCCAGGGCTTCATAGACCTTGTCCACGTCACAGCCCAGGATGCCGGCCATGTAGGCGTTGAGCTTAGCGATGGCCCCGTCGGTGCGGATGGACATGTATTTCTTCATGACGCCGGTGAACATGGCGTAGTTGGACTCCCCGTGGGGCACATGGTAGGCGGCGCCCAGGGGGTAGCTCAAAGCGTGGACCGCGGCGCAGCCGGCGTTGCCAAAGGCGATGCCGCCGTAGGTGCTGGCCAGGAGGAAGTCCTTGAGCAGGGGGATGCGGGCCTCGGGGCCCTTGTCCCGGATTTCCATGTAGCCCTTGAGGATGATCTCAATGGCCTTGTACCCAAAGAGCTCGGTAATGGGGTTGGCTTTGGGAGAGAGGCTGGACTCGATGGAGTGGATGAGGGCATCGATGGAACTGGTGGCGAAGACGGACAGGGGCAGGGTCTTCAGCAGCTCAGGGACCAGCACGGCCTTGTCGCCGAACATGCAGGGGGCGCCCAGACCCTTCTTGGTGTTCAGGGAGATGAGAGCCAGAATGGAGAGGTTGGTGACCTCGCTGCCGGTGCCGCAGGTGGTGGGCACCAGGATGAGCTCCTTCCCCTTTTCCAGGGGGATCTTGCCGTCGTACAGGTCCAGGATGGGGGTCACGGTCTTCAGGCTGAGGACCTTGGCGATGTCCACCACGGTGCCGCCGCCCACGGCGATGATCCGGGTGACGTCCTTGGGCATGTCGTTGTAGATGGCGGCGACCATCTCGTCGGAGGGCTCGCCGGTGCCATACTTCTCCTGGAAGATGGTGGGGCAGGGCAGGTTCAGGGGCCCGAAGTAGGGGTTGTAGATGTATTCGTTGGTCAGGATCAGGTCCTTGGGGCCCAGTTCAAAGGCCTGGGCCAGCTCTGCGCAGGTGTCACAGATCTGAATGGTGGGCTTGACTTCAAATTGGGTCATTGGATAGCACCTCGCCTTTCTTTGTCAGGATGGGGTTATCTTTGTCGGTTCCTCTCCGGAACCGTGTCCGGCGTTCAATAGTCTCTGGGATAGCGGCGGCGGAACTCGGCCCGCAGCTCGTCCCGGAAGTCGGGGTGGGCGATGGCGATGAGCTCTTCCGCCCGCTGGCGGAGGTTCTTGCCCCGCAGCTGGGCGATGCCGTACTCGGTGACCACGTAGTTCACGTCGTTGCGGGAGGTGGTCACAGCGGAGCCCTGGTCCAGGAAGGGGACGATCTTGGAGATCTTCCCGCCCCCGGTGGTGGAGGGCATGGCCATGATGGCCCGGCCGCCCTTGCTCATGTTGGCCCCCCGGACGAAGTCGATCTGGCCGCCCACGCCGGAGATCTGCCGCAGCCCGGCGGAGGTGGACACCACCTGGCCCATGATGTCGATCTGGACGCAGGAGTTGATGGACACCAGGTTGTCGTTCTGGGCGATGACATAGGGGTCGTTGACGTACTGCACGGGGTACATGGCCACGGCGGGGTTGTTGTCCACGTAGTCATAGAGGCGGCGGGTGCCCATGAGGAAGGTGGCCACGCTCTTGCCCCGGTGGAGGGTCTTCTTCTGGTTGGTGATGTTGCCGGCCTCCACCAGCTCCACCACGCCGTCGGAGAACATCTCCGAGTGGATGCCCAGGTCATTCTTCTCCTTCAGGAAGAGGAGCACGGCGTCGGGGATGGCGCCGATGCCCAGCTGCAGGGTGTCGCCGTCCCGGATGAGCTGGGCCACGTTCTTGCCGATGCCCCGCTCCACGTCCCGGATCTTGGGGGGCGCCAGCTCGATGACGGGCAGGTCGGTCTCCACGATGCAGTCCAGCTGGGTGACGTGGAGGAAAGCATCCCCCAAGGTGCGGGGCATCTGCTTGTTCACCTGGGCGATGACCAGGTCGGCCACCTCGGCGGCGGTTTTGGTATAGTCCACCGAGACGCCCAGGCTGACGTAGCCGTGCTCATCGGGGGGAGAGACCTGGATCATGGCCACGTTGGGGTGGAGGATCTCCTCCAGGACGGAGGGGATCTCCGAGAAGAACACGGGGGTGAAATCCGCCCGGCCTTCCGCGGCGGCGGCCCGGGTGGTGGCCCCCAGGAAAAAGCTGTTGTGGTGGAAGTTGCGGTCATACTCGGGCTTGCAGTACTCTGCCTTGCCCATGGCCACCATGTGGACGATCTCCACGTTTTCATACTGGTCGGCGTTGGCCACCATGGCATCCAGAATGTAGGACGGCTCGCCGGTGGCGTGGGCCACCACGACGCGGTCGCCAGATTGGATGCGGCGGACGGCCTCTTCCGCCGAGCAGCAGTGTTCTTGGTACCAGGTTTTCCAATCCATATGGGGTTCCTCCTTCTTAGCCCTGGTCGTGGGCCCGGGCGCGTTGCATCATCGCCCGGGCCTGGGCCAGCAGGGAATCGTCCACGGTGTGGACCAGGATGACCTCTTTCAGATCTGGAAGCAGAGGCATCAATTGTCCCTCAATGAGGGTTTCGTTGGTCATGGTGGCGGCGGGGCAGCCGGCGCACTGACCCAGCATCCGCAGGCGGAGGATGCCGTCCTGGAAGCTCACCAGTTCGGCGTCGCCTCCGTGGGCACGGAGGGCGGGGCGGACCAGTTCATCCAGCAGTTGTTCCAGTTTCGTGGTTGAAGTCATCGGGTTTGCCTCCTGTTTCGTGGGGATTCCAAGTTAAGTTGCTTCGTTAGTCTTCTTTTACGTGGGCGATGCGCTTGGCCAGCAGCTTCTTGCCCTCGATGTCACCCTGGCGGGCGATCATGACCCGCTGGGCCTGGGGAGAGCCAGCCCCGTGGAGGGACTCGGTGCGGTAACCCACAGCCCCGGCGCCCAGGGAGAGGTTCTCAATGAGGCGGAGGATGCGCATGCGGTTTTCGGCGGTGGTGCCGGTGCCGTTCTTCATGTACTTCTGGACCCAGGGGCCGGTGAACTCGCCCTTGAGGTCGGCGTCGGACAGGCAGGTGCCCACAGCGCCGCCGGCCAGGTCTTCGGCGATCCGAGCCATCTCGTAGGGGAAGCGGGTGACGTTCTGCTTGCAGACGTTGGCCAGCAGGAGGTTGATGAGGTAGTTGCCGGAGGCGGTCTTGGTGCCCTCGGCGGAACATGCGATGCCGCAGGAATACATGGTCTCGTTGAGGTGGATCATCTCGATGATCTTATCCTTGATGTGGCTGGCCTTGGGCACGCCGTTGTAGTCTGCGGCCACGGCAGCGGCGCCGATGAGCACGTCGCCCACGCCCACCTTGCAGCCGCCGTAGCTCTGACGGTGGTAACCGGCGAAGCGCTCCACCAGCATGGTGGCGAACTCGGTCTCGCCGTTGAGGTAGATGTTCTCGTTGGGGATGAACACGTCGTCAAAGACCACCAGCAGCTCCACGCCGCCGAACTGGGCGTTGCCCACGTCGATGTCGGTGCCTTCCAGCTTGCGGGTGTCGCAGCTCTGGCGGCCGACGATCATGAACAGGCCTTCGGCGTTGGCGGGGGCGGAGAAGGAGATGGCATAGTCCTTGTCATCGGGACCCATGGCCTGGGTGGGCATCACCAGCACCTGGTGGGAGTTGCACATGCCGGTCTGGTGGGCCTTGGCACCCCGGACCACGATGCCGTCGGGCCGGCGCTCCACCACCCGCATGAACATATCGGGGTCCTCCTGCTTGTGGGGGGGCAGGGAACGGTCGCCCTTGGGGTCGGTCATGGCGCCGTCGATGGTCCAGTCCTTCTGCTGGGCCTCGGTGAGGAACTTCAGGAAGTTCTCGTGGTACTTGGTGCCGTACTTCTGGTCCACCTCATAGGAGGTGCTGTAGACGGCGTTGATGGCGTCCATGCCTACGCAGCGCTGGAAGCAGGCACCGGTGGCCTGGCCCAGCAGGCGCTGCATCTTGACCTTTTTGATGAGGTCGTCGGTGGACTGGTGGATGTGGGTGAAGCGGTTGATCTTTTCCCCGGTGAGGTGGGAGGTGGCGGTCATCAGGTCCTGGTAGTGGGGGGCCTGGGCCAGGTCGTAGGTCATCTTTACGGAGTTGACGGAGGGGCGGAGGATGGGGTCGTCCACGGGGTTCTCCACCTTTTTGCCAAACATATACACGCGCAGGTTCAGGGCCCGCAGGCTCTCGACATATTCATTACCGGTCATCAGTGCCATAGTAGATACTTCCTTTCTTTTCTGCTCGGTGATTTTTTCAGGTTACATTGCCAAACTCTTGTGTACCTCGTTGTCAGCGAAGGGAGGAGGATTGGCAGGTCTGCCCCAATATACAAGCAATTTGCGTGCCAACTTGAATTATTTTTTTGCTTTTTCAGAAAAAAGAGAAAAAACACGAAAAAAGAGGAAAAAAACCTCCCGGAACATCCGCCCCGCCTTGCGGATGTTCCGGGAGATTTTTCAAAAAATGGAAAAAGAGGAAAGAAAATATCGGGTTAGCATTGGCGAATTAGACGAAAACCCATTCAAATTTGAAACGAGCATCAAAAATGAAACAAGATAGGGCGGGCCCTCTCGGGGAAAGGTGTTTTAAAAATGAATCACCTATTCCTCCGGGGAAAGGAGCCCCAGGGCTTGGTACTTTTTCTTCCGGCGGAGGAAGGTGGCCGGGTCCATCTGGGCCAGCCGGGCGGCGGCCCGAAGGGAAGGGGCCTGGGCCAGGGCCTGGGCGATGAGGGCGGCCTCAAAACGGTCCACCTGGGTTTGGAGGGGTTCCCCGGTGAGGGTGGGGGCGGGGGCAGGCGCGGCGGTATCCTGTGTGGGGGCGCCGTAGGTGGGGGAGATGGTCCGAGGGGCGTGGAGGGTGCTGCCGTCCAGGATGGCCAGGTCTTGGGGCTGGATCTGCTCGCCGTCGCTCATAATGAAGGCGCGCTCCATGACGTTGCGCAGTTCCCGGACGTTGCCTGGCCAGTTGTACTGGAGGAGGAGGGCCTCGGCCCCGGGGGTGAGGGATTTCTTGTGCTCATAGGTCTGGTTGAGCTCGTCGATCACCGAGCGGGCCAGTTTGGGAATGTCCAACTTCCGCTCCCGCAGGGGCGGGACGCGGACGGGAAAGACGCTGAGACGGTAGTAGAGGTCCTCTCGGAAGGTGCCCTCGGTGACGCATTTTTGCAGGTCCCGGTTGGTGGCGGCGATGACCCGGACGTCGATGGAGATGGGTTTGCTGCCCCCCACCCGGGTGAGTTCCCGCTCCTGGAGGACCCGGAGGAGCTTGGTTTGGGTGGCCAGGGAGAGTTCCCCCACCTCGTCCAGGAAGATGGTGCCCTCGTTGGCCACCTCGAAGAGGCCGGCCTTCCCCTCCCGGTTGGCGCCGGTGAAGGCACCCCGCTCGTAGCCGAAGAGTTCGCTTTCGGCCAAACTCTCTGGGATGGCACCGCAGTTGACCCGGATGAAGTTCTTCCGGGCCCGGGGGGAGTGCTGATGGATGTAGGAGGCGATGCGCTCCTTACCGGCACCGGTCTCCCCTTGGATGAGGATGACCGTGTCCAGCTGGGCGGCCCGGCCTACGATGCGCAGCAGGTTTAGGGTGGCGGGGTCTTCAGCCACCATTTGGGAAGAGCCCAGCAGTTGGTTGCGGATGACCTCAATCTCCTGCTGGTACCGGGAAGAAAGGCGGCGCTGCTGGTCCAGGGTCTCCTGGAGGGAGACCAGTTCGGAGATGTCCCGAACGTTGGTGACCACCAGGCAGACCTGGTCGTTCTCATCATAAATGGGGGTGCTGGTGACCAGGGCCTGCTTGCCGGTGACGAAGGACTGGTTGGCGGTGTAGGAGTGGCCGATCTCCAGGGCCTGAAGGGTGGCGGAGTTGGAGATGAGGCCCCGGCGGACCAGTTCATCCATGGGGATACCCAACACGTCCCGGGCGGACAGGCCGGAGATGACCTCATAGGAATGGTTGACCCAGATGGGCACCGCCTGGCCGTTGGTGATGAAAATGCCATCGAAGGAGCTCTCCAGAATGGCGAAGAAGCAGGGCAGGGTGGCCAGCTGGCTGGGTACGGTGGGAAGGGAGGGGTTTTTGGGGAGATAGACGCGGTCGCGTTCCATGAAATCACCTCGCTGTTCTGCTCCCTACTTTAATATAGGAGGGAAGGCAATGTCAATGGGAGGGGGGGCCTTAGAGCGGGGGAGACGGTGCCGGAAGAGGAAAAATCTTAGAAAAATCAAAAAATTTGCAATGACGTGTACGAAAACGTCCCCGTAGAAGGGGTGTTCCAGGGGTGGTTGAGGAGGGATGCCGATGAAAACGGAAGGATTGGCGCGGCAGCAGGTGCTGCGGGAGATGATGGACCTGGCCATGGGCCGGGCCAACGACGCGGTAAAGCTGGCCTACCTGGACCAGGATGGCTTGAGCCAGATCGACGGGCTGGATCTGCGGTGCTTGACGGAGTTCAAGCGCAGCAGCAACGGGGCGGTGGAGGTCAAACTCACCGACCGGGTGGCGGTGCTGGAGAAGCTCCTGGAGCAGCAGAAGGCGGAGGAGGACGGTTTGGGGGCCTTCCTGGAGGCCATGGACCGGCCGGCGGCCCCGGAGGGGATGTGTTCCCAGCGGTGAGACTGCAATTTTCGGACAGGCAGAAGCAGGTCCTGGGGTGGTGGAGCCGGGGCTCCCCCCACCGGGACCGGGATGCCATCGTGTGCGACGGGGCGGTGCGCAGCGGGAAGACCCTGTGCCTGGGGCTGTCCTTCTTCCTGTGGAGCATGAGCCGGTTCCGGGGGCAGCAGTTTGCCCTGTGCGGCAAGACCACGGAATCGGTGCGGCGGAACCTGCTGGCCTCGGTGCTGCCGGTGCTGGGCGGGTTGGGGTTTCAGTGGGAGGAACAGCGGGGACGGAACCGGCTGACGGTGCGGTATAGCCGGGTGGAGAACACCTACTTCCTCTTTGGGGGGATGGACGAGGGCAGCGCCGCCCTGATCCAGGGGATCACCCTGGCGGGGGTGCTGCTGGACGAGGTGGCCCTGATGCCCCGGTCCTTCGTGGAGCAGGCCTGCGCCCGGTGCTCGGTGACGGGGGCCAAGTTCTGGTTCTCCTGCAACCCGGCGGGGCCGGGGCACTGGTTTTACCGGGAATGGATCTGCAAGGCGGAGGAACGGAACCTTCTCCACCTGCGGTTTCGGATGGAGGACAACCCCACCCTCTCCCCGGAGACCCGACAGCGGTATGAGCGGACCTTTCAGGGGGCCTTTTACCGGCGGTTCATCCTGGGGGAGTGGACGGCGGCAGACGGGCTGGTGTACGACTTCTTTGACCAGGGGATGGTCCAGCCGGTGCCCCAGGGGCCGGCCCGGCGGTGGATCCTCTCCTGCGACTACGGGACGGTGAACCCCACTTCCATGGGGCTGTGGGGGGAGTACGGCGGGGTGTGGTACCGGGTGGCGGAGTACTACTACGACGCCCGCCAGGCCCGGCGGCAGCAGACCGACCAGGAGTATGCCCAGCGGCTGGCGGAGCTGGCCGGGGGGCGGGCCATTGAGGCGGTGGTGGTGGACCCGTCGGCGGCCTCCTTTCTGGAGACGCTGCGCCGGGCGGGGTGGAACGTGCGCAAGGCGGACAACGAGGTGCTCTCGGGCATCCGGCGCACGGCGGATGCCCTGAAGAACGGGCGCATTGTGATCTGCGAGCCTTGCCAGGACGCCATCCGGGAGTTTGGGTCTTACTGCTGGGACCTACATTCCGGGGACCAGGACCGGGTGCGCAAGGAGGATGACCACGCGATGGACGAGATCCGTTACTTTGTGGCCACGGTGGTGAGCCCCGCGGAGCGGGGGGCGTCATTTTACGCGGGGTATGTGGAGCGGCCCTGCTGAGGAAAGGAGGAAACCATGGGATTTTGGAACAGGCGGCCGAAGGAGGAGACCCCACCGCCGGCCCCGCCCCAGCTGCGGCCGGCGGAGCGGCACCCCTTCGCCTTGATCGATGGGTATGTTCCCCTGCACGAGCCGGCCTTTGACCTGTACCGGGCCATTCGAGAGGCGGTGCCGGTGGTGGACGCGGCCATTCGGAAGTTGGTGCGCTTGGCCGGCGGCGTGGGGGTGACCTGCCCGGACAAGGGGGTGGAGGCAGCGCTGAACCACTTCCTGCGCACGGTGCCGGCGGGGTGGAACCAGCAGGGCATCCAGGCCTTTTTGGACAGCTACCTGGACTGCCTGCTCACCTGCGGCCGGGCGGTGGGGGAGATCGTCCCCAGCCGGGACGGGCGGGAGATCGCGGCGGTGCTGTGCGGGCGGGTGTCGGACATCCAGGTGCGGGAGGGGGACTCCCCCCTGGAGGTGGTGCTGGCCCAGAAGCGGCCCGACGGGTCGGTGGAGGACCTGCCAAGGCAGGAGCTCCTCCTCTTTACCCCGTACCACCCCAGCCCGGAGAACCCCTATGGGGTGTCCCTGCTGCGGAGTATGCCGTTTCTGGCGGGGGTGCTGCTGAAGATTTACCAGACCCTGGGGGCCAACTGGGAGCGGGCGGGGAACGTCCGGTTTGCCGTGGTCTACAAACCCGACGGGGAGGCCGACCCCCGGCAGGTGAAGGAGCGCAGCCAACTGCTGGCCCAGCGGTGGTCCGAGGCCATGGGAAGCACCCGGGCCGGTTCGGTGCGGGACTTTGTGGCGGTGGGGGATGTGGAGATCCGTGTGATCGGCGCGGAGTGCGACATCCCCGACTGTCAGGCCCCGGTGCGGCTGCTGCTGGAGCAGCTCATCTCCCAGACGGGGATTCCCCCGTTTCTGCTGGGGCTGAACTGGTCCTCCACCGAGCGGATGAGCAGCCAGCAGGCGGACATCATGACCAGCGAGCTCACCGCCCTGCGACGGACCCTGACCCCGGTGGTGGAGAGGATCTGCGCCCTGTGGCTGCGGCTGCACGGGAAGGACAGCGACGTTCAAGTGGAGTGGGAGGAGATCAACCTCCAGGACCAGGTGGAGGAGGCCCGGGCGGCCCTCTACCGCCAACAGGCCCGGCAGCTGGAGGGGGAGCGGCCCACCCAGCCCAGCCAGGCGCCACCGAAAACGCATGGAGAGGAGGAGACCCATGGAGACAGTACGGAAACAGACCAGAACCCAAGCTGACCCTGTGGAGGGGGAGCTGGCGGCCATCAACGCCCTGGGGAACACCAGCCTGACGGCAGAGGAGGTGTACCCCTTCGGGGTGCGGCTGTGTGACAACCAGACCGACCGGGACTTGGAGTACTTCGCCCGGGCGGATTTGGAGCAGCTGGCAGAACTCTTTGTGGGAAAGACGGGGATCTTTGACCACAGCTGGAGCGCCAAGGACCAGCGGGCCCGGATCTACCGCACGGAGCTGGTGGAGGAGCCCGGGGTGGTCACCGAGGCCGGGGAGCCGGGGTGTTACCTGAAGGGCTATGCCTACATGCTCCGCACGGCGGAGAACGCGGGGCTCATTGCGGAGATCGAAGGGGGGATCAAGAAGGAGGTCAGCGTCAGCTGCGCGGTGCGCCGGCAGGTGTGCTCCATCTGCGGCCATGACATCCACGACCGGGGCCAGTGCAGCCACGGGAAGGGACAGGTCTATGGGGAGAAACGGTGCATCGTGCGCCTGGCAGAGCCCACGGACGCCTTTGAATGGTCCTTTGTGGCGGTGCCTGCCCAGCCCAGGGCGGGGGTGGTGAAGGGCTTCCAGCCGGGGACCACCTTGCGGCAGGCCGACATGTGCGGCTTCAACAAGAAAAACAAACTGGGCCTCAAAAACCCGACGATCGAAGACGTACGCAGTTGGATCGGGGAATAACCCCTCACACCGGCTTCCGGCGGCTGCGGCCGAGGCAGCGGACCACGCCAAGCCAGCACACTCCCTCCGT
>ERZ772821.441-NODE-441-length-34452-cov-14.719103_pt1 | contig 34452 bp, 29 predicted proteins | sample MGYA00580859_ERZ772821 | MGnify/ENA primary metagenome ERZ772821 (study PRJEB29015, sample SAMEA2737674) | human gut metagenome | biome: human gut; feature: human-associated habitat; material: faeces | place: China | collected 2012 ...
CCGCCGTAGCGGGCTAAGCCCGCTACACACCCTTTCGACAGTGTGTTTTCCTAATAGGAAACATTCATACGCCAATGCATCTTCAAATGTAGTAGGAATCAATTCGTGTTCTGTGCCATCGGAAAACTTAATCTTGACTGGAATTTGGTATGCAACTCTAATGAAGGCATCTGGATTATTCGCATATTGGACTTGCTTTTCCTCAGGAGAAGCCTCCCACAGTTTATCGGCAGAACTTTGCATTGGCACCCAGTTAATGATAGTTTCATTAGTAGATATTTGCCCCTTGTTCCGTTGTGGCATAACACTCTTTTTGTTTTGGGGATCTACAGTGTCAATATCTGTTATGATAAGACAGAATATCCCTAATGTTTCAATTAATTCACGCAATCTATGTGCATGCCGTCCATTAATCTCCAATATAGAAATATATGTCTGATTCAACTGTTCAAAGCAATGTTCAATAAAGTGAGGCAGCAGCATTCGCTCAGCAGCGCCTTCAACCATAATTACAGCATCTGCGAAAAACAAATCACAATGAGTAGTTTTTAAATAGCGTGTAACAAATTTTGCAGTATCAGTTTTTGATCCAAAAACAGTATTTAAGTTAATAACTACAGTCGTAGGGAGCTTCGAGGAATTCTTTGTCCTTCTAAAATATCTCAAATTTTCAAACTTACTTTCAAGCGCAATGTAACTTGAATGAGTTGTTACAAGCAACTGAGTAGTATACACCTTCTTGCTTCTCAACTTAGAATGGTTTCGCAAAATTTTATATGCGTTTTTAATGAACACTTGCTGTACTTGTGTATGTAAATGAGCTTCCGGTTCTTCGATCAAAACCAAATGAATCGGAGGAATCACTTTGGTTTCTTGATCCCCATCCTCTTGATTTCTCCTGTTTCCATTCACCCAAGAGTCTCGGAAGCTCATTAGCTTAAAGGACATAGAAATTAAATTTTGATAGCCTAAACCGTTATATTTTTCTGGCAATGTATACGGAATTTCTGTATCGGAAAAAAGAGGATATCGAACAGTTGTATTGTGCGAAAGAATATCACCAGCTTTAGTTTTTGCTTCAACGATAATGCTAGGATTATACCTTCCAGGATAACCAAACTGCGAAAGCTCTTTCATCGCCTTGTGAAACTTCTTTGAGATTTGCTGGTTAAAAACTTCACTCGCTCCCTGCAACTCTTTCAATGCTTTCAAATCCGATGCAGATGGTTCATGCTCTGGATCTAATTGTCTATCATAATACGACCTGAGCTGATCTGATAGCAAACTACTCTCCATCGGACTCTCATCCGCATCATCACTGTCGTCAAGACCACGCTGTGCAGATATAATATCCACTCTAACCAAATTCTTAAATGGATCAAATTCTAATGGAGCCGCACCAGTTGGTATAGTCTGCGGTCGTGCAATATCACCAATATCAACGTCTTGAATATTCTCAGGATTTAAAATATAGGCATTCATTGTAAACAACGCCTGCATTTTTGTACCTAAGAAATCGCAGAAGTCATTGGGCCATAATTTTAAACCATCTTTTCCTTCATGAGCTTTTTTGAATGATTCTGCAAAATCGCCGTAGAGTTTTTCATAATCTTTCGGCTCATAAATTAAGCGAATCCCTATTTTACCTTCTGTCCAGTCTAAAGTCGGAATAATTTCTGCGACATATCTAAGTTCGTCCGACCGAACATCTAGCCAAACATCCATTGCTGGTAATAGCGGACGCCACTCTTCTTGTAAAATTGGATTATCTTCCTGCGGTTCTATAATACGGTGACCAATATTATTAATACCTATAAAATTGGTCATCGTAAAATCATTTAACACTAGTTGCCGCTTTTTCAAAAATTTCTTAAGAGCCGTCATCGCACTTGTTTTGCCACTATTGTTTGCACCTACAAAAACAGTTGATTCTGGCCCGAATTCAATTCTGCAAGATTGCAGTTTCCTAAAATTCTGAATTTCAACAAATGCAATTTTCACCTAATCAGCTCCTATCTTAAGATAAATTATATTATTATCCCCGCCCCAATCTCCTTCTTTGCATCTTTTTCCAAATGACCCTGCACTGAGAACAAATTTCCTGTTCAATGCCTAACAGTTTAGTAAGAACTTCTCGATCCACCAAATCTAGTGCTTTTTCAATGTCATCATCATTTCGGACGACGTGATCTATTTCTTGCAGAAGTTCGCTTCTAAACACATGGTCAATGTATTGGATTTTAGGAATCAAGATATTACCCATTTCTCCTGGAAGAATTTCAAGAACCCCTCCACCGTAACTTCTACCACAGATTTCCGTAAATGCAAAAGAAACACTGTTGTAATATGCAAGAAGGACATTTTCAGGATCTACACCATCCTTGAATTTCATCCTGTGCATAGTATCCGTTGATACTGCACCACAACAGTTGAGGACAAATTTGGGATAAAGGTTATTTCGTCGCAGGAAAAAGGCATCTGGAACCCAAACAGAAGGAACGATATACCATCTATCACGAATCGAGCATTTGTAGCCTACATGTTCACTCCTTGCTTCCCCTGCCATGATGTAATCCCTATACCCTTGGGGATAATCTTCGTATGGAGCATCAGGAAATCGGACTAACCGGGCCGGTTTACCCGCTGCTTTATTCAAATTCCAATCAGCTTCGGTAAAATAGATTCCATGTGCATGAGAACTCCGTCCGATTAGCGGGAGCGTTGCTTCTTCTAGATGATAATGATTTGCGACTTCTTCTGTAACAGAAAAATAGCCATTGTTTCCAGTAGTAATGCCGATATTTATGAGCCCATATTCAGAAAATTTTGCAAAACGATTGTCAGCCCTTAACTTTTGGATTAACTTCATCTCATCACCGTTGATGAAGTATTTTGTCCACTTTTCCTTGACGTGCTGCACTGGTTGAAAACCGTTCGAAGCCAAATCCAAAGCATCGAATCCTCTCAGGTCATTCATTTCGATAATTCGGATACCTTTTTCCGCATCTCCTTTTTCGCCTATAAAGACTACAACCTCTTGCTCAATATCAGGAAAAACAAGCTGTTCAAAGGTGATCAGAGTAATTTTGGCAAGGTGGTTTGCCAAATAAAGCCGGAGATCTTCTGCATAGGCAACTTGTAGAATTTCAGCAGGAATCACAAATGCGATTTTACCTCTTTTCGAAAGCATTTGTACACTCGCTACCATGAACGCAACCCAAGCATTGATTAGCTTATTGGACTTCATTCCATGAGAAGTTAGTATCTGGGCCTGACACTCTCTTTGGCTTTCTTTTAAGTATTGATAACGAATATAGGGAGGATTACCCAAAATCAAGTCATAAGTTTTCTTACCCAAAGTCTCCTTGTAGAAGTCAAAGAAATCCCGATTGATCACTTTTACCTTCGGAGTATCTTTATACCTGCCAGACACTTTTTGAGCTTCTGGTGTTTCGATTTCAACCGCCTCAACTCTGCTGACTTTATCAAGCAACCCGGCCTCTTTTAGGGCGTCGAGAAAGACACCATCTCCACAGCTTGGCTCTAATACGGCATCAATGTTTTCGGACGCAAAAAGGCGCACCATAGCGTTTGCCAACTTCTGAGGAGTGTAGTACGCTCCTCTTAATTTCTGTTTTGAACTGTCCTTTTTGAGTCTCATCTAAACTAACCTCGCTTAATATTCAAGACGATATACCCTCTCAATTAGGCCTTGAATTTTATGGATAAGAGCATTCTTCTCATCCTGCAGTACTGTAGCAATACGTTTTGCTGGATGATTCATAAGTTCTGTATTTATGCTGTAAATTCTATGACTGGCAGCAACTACACTGTCATGGATTTCTTTTTGTTTTCTATCACTAAAATCCAGTTCAACAAATGGTAATCTTGACAGTACAAAAGTACCTCGCGCTGTAAATCCGTTCTCAAAATCGCTTCCTACAATCTCCAGGATTTTTTCGGTAATTGGATTAGACAACCATGCTTGTAGATATTCCAGTGCATATGGGCTTCCTTCCTTTTTGGAAACCGCACAGTAGCCCGCAGTTCCACCAGAAGCAATCAGAATATCGTTGGTATCCAGAATATACATCGGCTCTTTACTCAACACACCTACAATTAACTTAGGAGTATTGATAAAGGCCGTCAACGCTTGTGTTCTTCCATATTGATACCACGTATCAGGAGTAGCATTAGGAACATCCCTAATACCTTGATCAGATATGCATTTGGGAACCAAACGATCATAGTGGTCTCTCAAATATGCAAATGTCCCCGGGAAATGAGATTTCATATAGTCAATCGTGAACAGTTGCCCTTGCTGGTCATAAGGGAAAATAATCTGCTTATCAGTTGCTAAGATGCTATATGAATTTAGTCCTTTTTCCGCCTTCTTTGTGGGCTTAAAATACGAGCGCAAAATTTCGCGTTCGATCTTATAATGTTTTCCATTCCGGCAAATTTCAATCGCAGTCTCATCTTCCGCTACAATCTCATCTGAGGAGAACCAGTAGATGGGAGTAGGACGCTCCGCACTTGTTTGAATTCCATTGAAGATTTCAGCGTGTTTTGTGATTGGAACGGCAACCCGATCCAGGTGTTGGAGCATTGTTAAAAACGCAAAATCTGTTGTGAGTCTCCAGGGGAGCTTGTTGAGAATAGAGGAGCTAAATTCTATGGAACTGACTTCCTCTCCGATCCAAAGCTTATTGGCAGAATCCACACCAGTGTAACGGAATTTCTCCTGTGGAGACTTACATAAAAGGAGGATGGAGCTATAAATAGTCTTGTCCTCAAACAACTGTGCATCCCCAAAATCATCAAGGCTTACCAAGTAGCGGCCTTTTGCAATTAAGTTCCGCAGATGTTCTCCTGCACCAACTTTGAAAAATTTGTTTGGGACAATATAACAAACATAACCTGAATCCTTTGTTTTTCTGATAGCCTGCTCAACAAAAATAAAGTACTTATCAAATTGCTTGTATGATGTTTTATACTTTTTCTTATAGATTTCAACCTCGCTGCTGGGAAGAAGTGCGTGCATGCCTTCGGTATTCACATAAGGAGGATTACCAATTATGGCATCAAAGCATTCTCCATTATTGATTTTTTCCCAGTCAAATGGGACAATCTCCAATCGCTGGCTATCTGCTCCAGTAATTCCTATCAACTCTTTTTCGCTGACCAAGGCATTCCCAAAGAAAATATTTGCACTTAGGTCCGGCAAAATGGGAACAACAGTTTCAACAGAAGGTTCGGTTTCGTTTTCAATCAGTTTGACCAGGAGAGAGAACTTAGCCACTTCTACAGCATGAATATCAATATCAATGCCGTAGATGCACGAACACAAAAGTTTCTTCTTCTCGGCCAAAGGTAATTTATAGAGATCAATTCCTATCTCTTCCAAATGATTTTGTTGGCCAGCATTCAAATACCATTGCACACAATAGTTTTGAAGATAGGAAAATGCTTCTTCCAGAAATACTCCAGAGCCACACGCGATGTCAGCAATTCGCAGTTCTAACAATTCTTCCGGTGTTTTGTTTTGGCACACCTTGGCCAACGTCTTCTCAACCATATATTTGACAATTTCCGTGGGAGTTGTGACCACGGAACGATTGAGGCACTCTCTCTTTTGTTGTAGGCCAATCGTGCCGTTTTCTAGCAGGACTAACTGCTCTGTTAAAAACAGCTCATAAATTTTACCTAGCAGATGAGGTTCAATAATGTTAAAGAGGTAGGGACTCTGAGGGTAATATAACCCTTCAATCATATTCGTAATAACATCACAAGAGAGATCAAAAATGATGTCGTCACCCGAAAACATCCCGGAATTGTATCTTTGATCCGCAGCTCTAAACAGCTGCTCCAGACTTTCCTGCAATTGAGCTTTATCTGTAATGGCTTCTTTCAAATTATGATACAAAGGAAGATTTCTGTCCTCACAAATTCTCAGGAAAACAATCTGGTTGATAAACTCCTGCACAACATCATTCAGAACCTCCAAAGAGGTATATCGTCCACCTTTCGCATATAGTTCATTACTCAGAGCAATACGCCAGTTGTTAATCTGGGACAAAAACAGTTCATCAACTTGCTGTGTTTGACCGCCAGAAGCAGGAAAATTGGCATCTAGATATTGATCAAATGCACCGGAATATACTGTGGATCTGGAAATCAAGCCGCAGATTTCGTCGAGTTTTTCTACATATTCGGAGTAATGGTAGAGCCGGTAACGCGCAACTGTACAGCTATCGTTTTCCAGCGGAAAATGGCAAGTATCATATATTGCTAAGAACTCGAAGTTAGTTAGAACGGCTAACCTATGCTTCGCATTCCAACCATATTTTCTGGTCTGAATAGCAGGAGCATCAACTATTGTAATGTCAACTGATGGTTTCTTAGCTTCTACGAAAAATTTTGCTACCCCTCGGAGCGTCATTGTATAGTCCGGACGATCTGAACGAGATGAATAATTTTCAGCAATAACTTCTCTATATTGAGGTGCAGCCCCTTTTTCATTGGCTACGTCCCATCCTAAAATTTTAAGAAAAGGGTCGATAAACTCAATGCGGCAAGAGTGTTCGTTATATGCCTTTTTAGTGTCTTTATAAAAATCTATGTTTGCATCAAAATGCTCAACCAGCTTTTGAAGTTCAACCTTATTATTCATTATCAAACTCCACCTTTCGCTTCTCGTTGGTTGGCTTTTCTGCATTCTCTGGGATAATCCAAATGCGGCTTAACCGAGTTGCTCCAGGAATCCGATCAGTCTTGCACAGTATTTGAACCTGTCGTGGAGTCACACCCCATTTTTCAGCCGCCTCTTGAACCGTAATATAACCGTTCATTCCTCAACACCTCATTAAGCCCAAGATACAAAATACTATTTTAATTATATTCGTTTAAACGAAATCCGTCAACCTAAATCGCTACAATTTCACCTATTCTCTCTGCCTTTCTACATATTCACCTAAATCGTTTGTGAGGTGTACTACATGACAGTCAAAGGTAAGAAGATAGTCTAGATGCTTCATTGAATAAAGACAAAAACGCGAGAAGCACACCATCAACCGATACTGCTTCTCGCGGATTTTCTTTTGTGTCAGTCTAACTGCTTTTTCTCCGTCACAACTTTCAAATATAGTCCCGGCTCGCCATTCAAAATCAGCTCAGCATAGGCCAGCGGATCATTATAAATCAGCCAGTCCAGCTCCGACCGCTGGTACATACTGTTTGCCACCTCGTTTTCCACAGCAGCGCAGTCGATGGAGAGTAGCATCCCATCATCCAGTCGAAGTTCCACGCAGGCTGTGTCTAGGTTAAAGTCACAGGACAAAATTTTTCTCATACTCGTTACCTCCCAATGCTTAAATTTCGGTTGATTTTCCGCAGCGGCACAAGGGCCGTTTCGGTTGTTTTAGATACAGGCAAGCAATGCGTGTGGCTATCCACACACAAATCCGGCAAGCAATGCGAGTGTTAATACACACTCACATTTCCTGCCGTCTGCTTGTTGAGGGCAGCGCCCCCAAGCCCCTTTTGAACACAGAATTTCATTCTGTGGCTGCGCGTTCTGCGAACGCTTTGAAAGGAGATGCCAAAACGCCGCCCCCTTTAAGATCCCCTGGAACAAATCGTTCCACCCTTATTACTTTGAGGGCTGCCGTAAAACACAGTAGCCCTCGCTTGATGTATGGGCAAAATGCCTACCTATCGTTCTCTTTTACTCCGCATCCTGTGTTCTGTTTTTGGGGCATGGGGTGTCGTGAAACGCGACATCCTATGGTGATTTTGGGGTGCCCTAAAATGGGGCACTCTTTAGGATAATGGGGTGGCAAAACACCACCTCATCCGAGATGCTTTTTAGCGAAATTTCTTTGCCAAAACTGCCGTTTGCCATTCCTTTTGCCAGGAAAAAACAGGGAGAAGATTGACTTTGGTGCTAATTTCATCTGCGAGATTAGTATGAAAGTAAGCACCTGTTACCAGCGAAAATCCGGGAATATCCCTCGCTTATCCAGGTATTCCTGCCGGGCCTGCTCCCGTTCTTCTGCGGTGGGCGCGGTCTTATATTTTGCATACAGTTCATGCCGCACCATCGCATCTAACTTTTGCTCCAACCCCCGATGAATTTCCTCGTCATAATCATCGTCATAGGCCAGATGATACTCCACCAAAGCTACAAAAAGGTCATAGGTAATTTGTACACTTTTCATATTCATTTCCTTTCCGCGACGGTTGCGACGATAGCGACGGTGTTTTTGACGGTATCATTTTCACCGTCGCGACCGTCGCTATCGTCGCGCCCCTTATTCTTCGGTTACTTCACAGGCGGTTGATTCCATCAGCATATAGGTCAATTTCACTTGCCGACCGGAGTGTTTGGCCTTATTTTCATAGCCAACATGGTATTCCTCCAGCAGCCTGCCTGCCTTGACATTCAGGTACTTAGTGAGGGCGTTGGAGGCCATTCCCGTTTGGATGGCTTCAGCCAGTTCGGATGGAGAGCCGATCCACTCCCGGCATTCGGTGGAAACCAATTTTGCAACCGCATCCAGCACCGGGTCCGGCGGTTCTTTATACAGCTCATTTTCCATGCGTTCCAGATTCCAGATCTGGGTCTGCGGGTCCTTTTTCAAGTAAAGGATCTGATCCGGCTGATCCCGCCCCACAACTTTGATGGTAGCGTCCAGCTCCGTGCGTTTTTTCTTCTGCATCAGCAGCGAACCATCTGCACATCCCAGCAGCCCAGTGGTGCCGGAAATCGTCTCAAAGGAATCGTCTGCCTGCTGCTTCCGGGTGTGATGGACGGCCAGAACACAGATACCGTGCTGATCAGCAAACTGCTTGATTCTGCCGATAATCTCATAGTCGCTGGCATAGTTGTACGCTTCGCCGCCTACCTCACGGATTTTCTGCATAGTATCAATGATGATGAGATTGGTGTCCGGGTGCTCCTGCACGAAATTCTTCAGCTGTTCATCCAACCCATTCCCAATCTTTCCGGCGGCGGTGGCGAAGTGGAGGTTGGGGGTATCGTTCACGCCGTACATCATAAACATCCGGCTCTGGATACGCTGAAAATCATCTTCCAGCGCAAGGTAAAGTACCGTCCCCTGATGGACTTTATATACCCACAAATCCTGCCCGGTACTGACATGGTAGGCAATCTGAGCCACCAGGAAGGACTTGCCGATTTTGGGTGCGCCGGCAAGGATATATGCCCCTGCGTAAAGCAGGCCTTCCACCACCGGAGGCCTACTCTTATAGGTGGTTTGGAACAGCTCTGTCATCGTGAGTGTATGCAGGTATCGGGGGTCTGTCATGTGCTGCATCCTGCGATACATTTCTTCCAGACTGTCCTGGGAGTTTACAATTTCATCGTTGCTTTTTTGCCCGGAAGTGGGTATACTATTTTCAGTGATTTGAGAGATTGACTGCCCATCATCTGCGCCAACAGATGAACCCTGGGCGGTCATTTTCTTTTTCTCATCGGTCATAGGCGAATTCCTCCTGCATCCCGTTCATAATGGTTGTGATCATTCGGATCGTATCCAGCAGCTCGTCGTTCACGCTTTGCCCGGCTTCGATCCGGCGCAGCTCGTCCAGCACGGCAGACAACTGATCCCGCAGGGCTTTGTAAACCTTTGGGTTGCCCTGCACCACCACATCTCGCTTCAATAGCCGCCGGATAATGTAATCCTGCTTGGTCAGGCCGGTGAGTTTCACCAGGGTTTCCAGTTGGAGATCTTCTTCCGCTGACACCCGGAAAGCCACCGTCTTGTTTCTCCAGCGGTTGTGGTTGTCATAGTTCTTCTTGGACATCTTCTTACACTCCCTTCTCATTTTTCAGTGAATCCAACTTGTCAGCCATTTCCACCTGTCGGGTGGGGAACAGATGGGCATATCGGTAAGTGATGTCGATACTCTCATGCCCCACACGCTCTGCAATAGCCAGGGCAGTAAAGCCCATGTCAATCAACAGACTGATGTGGCTGTGTCTCAAATCGTGTATGCGAATGCGTTTTACCCCAGTTTGCTTACAGCCACGGTCCATTTCCCGGTGGAGATAGCTTTTGCTGATGGGGAACATCCGGCTGTCCGGCTCCACTCCATAGAGCTGCTTGAGGTAGTCCTGGAGTTCATCACAGAGAAACTGTGGCATCTGGATCACGCGGTTACTCTTGGGTGTTTTAGGCGTAGTGATCACATCCTGCTTATTGAGTCGCTGGTAAGACTTATTGATGGAAACGGTGCGCTTTTCAAAGTCAAAATCTGCCGGGGTCAGGGCCAGCAGCTCTCCCTCACGGACACCGCACCAGTACAATACCTCAAAGGCGTAGAAGGACAACGGCTTGTCCAGCATAGCCTCAGAAAAGCGGGTGTACTCCTCTCGAGTCCAGAACAACATCTCCTTTCGTTCCTCCGCCCCCATGTTGCCCGCCTGTCTGGCTGGGTTGATATTCAGACCATAAAATCGGGCAGCATGGTTGAAAATGGCACTAAGCTGATTGTGAACTGTCTTCAGGTAAGTTTTCGACAGAGGTTTGCCATGGCAGTCCCTCAACTCCCGGATTTCATTTTGCCAACGGATAATGTCCTTTGCCGTGATCTCCGAGAGTTTTCGATTTGCAAAATAGGGGAGGATCTTTTTCTTGATGATACTCTCCTTGGTGAGCCAGGTATTGAGTTTCAGCTTGGGTTTAATGTCCTTCTCATAGAGAGCAACGAAGCTCTCAAAGGTCATGTTCACATCAGCCTGTTTTTCCATCAGGAACTCCCGTTCCCATTCCAGCGCTTCTCGCTTGGTGGCAAAGCCGCGCTTGAGCTTCTGCTGGCGTTCACCCTTCCAATCGGTGTAGCGGAATTGAACATACCAGGTGCCGTTGTCCTTATTTTTGAACGCTGCCATAATTAGTTCTCCTTCCTTTCTGTCTCAGATCTTGTACCATAGAATTTCTCGTGGAAAAACTTTCGGTCAATTCGCCCGGCAATGGTGATGCAGCCGGTTTTAGCCAGTTCCTCATTCATCTGTCGAATGATCCTATAGGCAAAGGGGATGGAGATCCCCAACTCCTCTGCCACTTCGTTGACACGCATAAAAATCTGATTAGCCATAGTAAATACCTTCCTTTCTTTGTTGATTGTTTCTGCCTGCCAATTTTGTTTTTCATAAAGACCTCCTTACTCTCTGCTGCCACTTTTTCTCGGTTTCGCAACCAAAAATCTGATGATCCATTTGATTCGCCATATTATCTAAACTTATTAGCTTAGTGCTCTTATGATACTATACATATAAGCTTAGTTCAAGCGTTTTGAAAGAAATATTATTAAATAAATTTGCTTAGATTATCTTGACAAAGCTAAACAAATATGCTATGTTTCGAGTAAGAACAATCATAGATTGGAGTTGATGATATGGCGATTGGTGAACGAATTCACTTTTTCCGTTTCCTGCGGGGGATGACACAAAAATATCTCGGCATGTCACTGGGCTTCCCGGAAAAGTCTGCTGATGTGCGCCTTGCACAGTACGAAACAGGATCAAGAACCCCAAAGGCAGACCTGACCGCTGCCCTGGCTGAGGTGCTGGATGTCTCGCCCCATGCGCTCTCTGTCCCGGACATAGACTCCTATGTAGGGCTGATGCACACGCTGTTTACCTTGGAGGACAACTATGGACTCAAGATCAGTGAGATGGACGGAGAGATCTGCTTGAAGGTCGATGTTCGGAGGAACAAGGATGCCGCCCGGCTGCACGAGATGCTCTTGACCTGGCGGGAACAGGCCGCCAAGTTGGAGGCCGGAGAGATCTCCCAGGAGGAGTACGACCGCTGGCGCTACCACTACCCGGAGTACGACAGCAGCCAGGTCCGCGCCAAGATGCCGCCGGAGGATCTGATCTAACCCCCTCACTTGTAGGCCACGGGAAAGGCCGTTTGTTGCGCAAAATCAGATAATTCAAATAAATGAGAGCAAAACAAAAAAGGTCTAACTGATCAACAAAAATCAGTTAGACCTTTTACTTATGAATAAAAAGATGAGGATTTTTAGGCTACTCGCAAGCCACCCGATTTTTCTTTTCAAACTCAATAAATCGGGATTTGACGAGTGCTATCAATCTGCTATCAAATGGGGAATTTGAAAATCAAAAACCCAGTGTTTATGCGCCTTTGCGGGCCCTTATATCCACTTTTTGCTTATTCCCACTCCGTTTTGAATATCTCCTCACCCATAAAAATGAGTGTCATAGGTATCTTATACGGCGGTTATTCCTTCCGTTACCAGTCTGATTTTGCGAGAAAAACTTTTTTGTGTACCCGTCGTGTACCTCAAAATCAGGTATCTCACTCGTATCAATATTTGTTGGCAACAGAGGAACAACCTTGTTTCTCTATAGGCTATATGAATATTATACTACAAAAGGCGCAAAAATCAATAGTTTGCTGCCTGAGCGGTGCAGTTCCATTTGGTTCTGCACCGCTTTTCCTGTTTCAAGGAGGAAACAACCATGTCAGAGTATCAATTAGAATTAAAACAAATCGTGGATTACCCACGCTGCCGGATCTACCGGCAATTTATCGGGCTGCTGATGAAGGATAAAAGCATCCGTGTCGGCGGCACATCGGGGCTTTACCATTTCACGGTGCTGTCCTGCTTTGCAAACTTCCGTACTTCCTATAAACGGATCGATGGAATCAGCTACACGATCTATCCCGGCGAATGGCTCTGCCGTGTGAGCGAGCTAACCGAGTGGTTCCGCACTCGCTTTCAGCATCAGGCACTTGCCATTCTCAGGGAGCTGCAGGACAGACACCTTATCACCTATACGCTGCTCGGCCGGGGCAGGCTGGTGAAATTCAAAATCAAAGGATGGTGCAAATACAACAGAGTTTTAGAGTACAACGCCCCGTGCCAGAAGGATACTGGCTTCTTCTTTCTGCCGATCTCGGTTGCCAATGAATTGGTCAGCGCCGGCCGCTGTTCTGAAATGGACGCTATGCTGGATCTGTGGATCAACACCGTATACAACGATACGCAGGTGCAAGGCTCAGAGGTCGGTCCCGTCGTGTATATGAGAAACGGCACCGGAAGCCCGCTCATCGGGTATGCGGAGCTTGCACAGCGCTGGAGCGTGTCCAAGGCGACGGCAGGACGCTATCTCCGCAAAATGCAGGAGCTCGGCTATCTGTCTATGGTCGCATTCCCCGGAACGCACGGCACCGCCATCTATCTCAAGCAATATCTCTCGACGATGTTCCAGATCTCCGATGTAATGATCGACAAGGATGAGGTGGCGATGTCGCTTAATATCCATATTCAAATGGACAAAGAAACGGAGGACGGCAGCGTGTCAGAAAGCAGCTCCGGCGGTTCAAAATCGCACACGGAGATCATCCTGCAGAAAGTGGCAAAAGTCCTTGCTGCGCAGGGTTTCCCGTGCTTTTCTTGCCCAAGGCTCCAGTGTAAGTTATTACCCTTATCCGACGATTGCAGGAAACTAAAGGACCATCACTATCTGCTTGAGCTGTCCTGCAAGGATCCTACGGAGATATTCCGGTTTGAGGTGCGGCTGTTACTCGTAAACAGAGAGGAGATGTGACCGATGAAAAAGCAACCGGAACAGATGCCGGAAGACCAGAGATTTCACGATACCTACCTGCTTCTGAAAAAATATCGGGATGTGGTGTGGGGCTTGGAGCTGTCGGTGCAGCAGGTCAAACGGCGGTTTCAGATGGAGGTTGGCAGCAGTATCGAGGACTTTTTGGAGTCTATCTACCTTGCCGGTGTGGATTTTGCGGATAACGGCATCGAGGAACAGGCCAGAAGCATTGAGAAAAGCTATCAAATGCTGAAGCTGCTGGAAACCTCGGTCAATATCATGCGAAACAAGCATAAACACGGCGAGATGTATTATTGGCTGCTCTATTACAGCTACCTATCGCCCCAGCAGTATCGGAGCGTTGATGAGATCATCGAAATGATCCGGCCCCATGTGTCTGACATCAGCGAACGCACCTTTTTCCGCAGGCGAAAGAATGCTGTGGAGGCTCTTTCTTCAATCTTGTGGGGCTATACTTCCCGGGACAGCTTAAGTCTTTTGGAGCAATTTTTCCCCGATAAATAGTGTTGGCAGTAAATCGGCGGTAAATGGCAGTACATTGGCAGCGTTTTGCTATTGTGGCGCAAATCCGTATGTGCTATAATGTGTATGCTCAAAACTGTATCAAGTGCCGACAGGGAAAAACGGACACCATTTTTCGATGGTGTTTTTTTGTTGCCCTAATCGGCGCAACCGCACAAGCCGCCCCATTTCTCGGGGCGGCTTAGTATTTTTTCAAGGAGGTACACAGTGAAGAATCAACTGAAAACCACAAAGCCGAAGGACCGGAAGGATCGCCGCCATATCAACTGGGGGCGTTTTCTTTTTGCCGGGTTCCTCAGCGTTACTATGCTGGCGGCAAACACGATGCCCGCCTTTGCGGCGACAACGGTATGGGAAAAGGCAAACGAGATCATGAAGGATGTGTATACGCAGATTCTCACGATCTCTACCATTGCTGCCGTTGTGACCGCCGCCATTGCACTTCTGATGATGAATTTCTCCAAATCGGGACGGACGGTGGACGAAGCCCGTGCCTGGCTGAAGCGTATCATCATCACCTGGGCGATCCTTAACGGTCTCGGCTTCATTATGGCCTATATCACTCCCTTCTTCTCCGGCGGCAAGTGGAACGGATAACCGTTCCCGCCGAAATGAAAGGAGGTTGATGTCTTGGGCATACTTGACGGAATCGTAGAGTGGATTGCAGAACAGGTCATGAACGGACTGGACATTATCAACACCTCAGTTTTGGGCGCACTGGGCTGTAATATGGACACCTTCAAGCGGTATTTCCCTGCGGCAGAAACGATGTATAAAATATTCGTCGCACTGGCGATCGGGCTCATCCTGCTTAACTGGGTGTGGCAGCTCTTTAAGAATTACGGGCTTTCCGCCGGCATTGAAGCGGAAGATCCCGTGAAGCTTTCCATCCGTTCCATACTCTTTATTCTGCTGGCCTACTTTGCGGATGAAATCGTAAATATCATACTGAAAATCGGAGGGACGCCCTATCAGTGGATACTCAATTCCGAATTGCCGCCGCTTGACTTTGCCAGCTTCAATTCCGTTTTCCTGACGATACTCGGCGTATGTGCAAGCGGTACCGTGGCATTGATCGCACTGATACTCATACTGATTCTGGCTTGGAATTACATCAAGCTGCTGTTTGAAGCGGCGGAGCGCTATGTGCTGCTCGGCGTGCTGGTGTTTACCGCGCCGGTCGCCTTTGCCATGGGCGCATCGCAGACCACTTCCAACATCTTTAAGAGCTGGTGCCGTATGTTCGGCGGACAGGTATTCCTGCTGCTGATGAACGCCTGGTGCCTGCGGCTCTTTACCAGTATGGTGGGGCAGTTCCTCTCCAACCCTTTGGCACTTTAAGGAGGAACGATGAAAAGGAAACATAAAATACTCATTATCCTGCTTGCCGTTGCCGTGACCGTTTCGCTGACGACCGTTCCGGCGTTTGCTTTGACCGAAAGCGAAGTACAGGATCAGGTAAACGCCGTCGGGAAAGAATCTGTCACTGGAAATCTGTTCGTATGGTTTCTGTGCGCAATCGCCTTTTTGAAGGTGTCACAGAAGATCGACAGCTTTATGTCTTCCCTCGGCATCAATGTCGGACATACCGGCGGCTCTATGCTGGCTGAGGCAATGATCGCTATGCGTGGGATCGGAGTGGCAAAAAATTATGCAGGTAAAGTCGGCGGCTCCGGCAGGAGTTCCGGCGGCGGAGGCAACACCTTTATGAAGGGCGGACTTTCCGGCGTTGTGAGCCGAAAGGTCACAAACACCGCCATTAACAATGCCAACGGCTCAAAAAGCGGCGGCCTCGGCGGTATGGCATTCAATTCCTCGTTCGGTAAGGGCGGCGGCTTCGCCAACAGCGTAATCGGCAAGATCGCAACCGGCAATATTTCTTCGACCGGCTCTATTTCCGGTGAAAGTGCGGCGGACTCTCTTATGTCCTATATGGGATATACGGCGCTCGGACCGGATGCGGAAGGTGTTCCGTCCTTTTCCAATGTAGAGATTGGGGGCGGACATATCTTCGCAACCGAAACGAATGACGAGCACCCGGAGGGCATCGCCATGGGAATGTATCACACCGACCAGTATATGCCGCCCGAAGGAGAATACACGACCGTCACGGCTGCGGACGGCACCTCTTGGTATAAGCAATATGCAACGGATACCGTAGAGCGAAAGCCTCATAAAGCAGACGACGGCAGTATCGTCTATGAGGAAAGCCTTGTCAAAAGGCTGCCGAAAGCTCCCCGGCGAAAGGATAAGATCTGATGGCGGATAACAGTCGTCCGGTTGCTGAACCGTTGCAGAAAGGCGCACAGGCCGCACAAGCGGTGCGAGGTGCTGTTAAAACCGGAAAAGCCATCGCCGGCGCTGCCAAGGGTGCGGCTGCCGGAGGTGTGTGGGGCGCCGTTGCCGGCTTTGCGTGGGAAAACCGAAAGTTTGTCGGTAAGGTCATCATTGCGGCGACCGCCGTGCTGATGATTCCGATCCTTATTCTGTGTATGCTCCCCGGAATCATATTCGGAGGCTTCGGTATTTCTCATTCTCCGGCCGACCCCGATACGCCGATTATGAACAGCAGTGCGGCAATCGACGGTAATCTGACCGAGATCTCTACTGCCGTGAGCCGTGTGCTGTCCGAGGCGCTTACCGATACGCTGAGCGCAATAGACAACGATTACGCTGCCTGTACCGCTGACGGCAAAGAGGTCATAAACCCTTATGAAAGCTCACCGAATTTCAACGCCAATCAGTTTGTCGGACAATACTGTGCGGCAAAGAACGAGGACTATGCCGCTGTGTCCGTGTCGGATATGGAATCCATGCTGCGCAGCGGCAAGGACAAGCTCTATTCCTATACCAAAAAGGAGGAGGAACGCACAGTTGAAACGGTCACGACCTCGGTAACGGTAGATGCCTCGACCGGCGAGGAAACCACAACGGAGACCGTAACGACAACCACGGAAAAGTGGATTGTTTATACCGTTTCCTACAACGGTGAAGCCTACTTTTCCGATGAGGTATTCCATCTGACCGCCAAGCAGAAGGACCTTGCCGACGATTATGCGTATAACCTCAGTCTGTTCCTCGGGGACAGTATGTTTCAGGGGCTTCCTGCCGGATATACAACGGTTTCCTCGCTCGGTAATATTCGCTTTACAGATGGGCAAACCGAGGTCGTCTATTTCAATCAGCTGGATGAACGCTATGCGGGGCAGCCGTATGGCACTGACAATATCGGCGGCTACGGCTGTGGGCCTACGGCGATGTCCATCGTTGTATCCTCGCTGACAAACGATACCGTTGACCCCATCGAGATGGCAAGATGGTCATATGAAAACGGCTATTGGTGCTCGGGCAGCGGCTCCTATCACGCGCTGATCCCTGCCGCCGCAAAAGCGTGGGGACTGAATGTTGAGGGCTGTTCGGCTTCGGACGGGCAGAAAATTGCAGACGCTCTGGCTGACGGTAAATTGGTGGTCGCCATTATGCTGAAGGGGCATTTCACAAGCTCCGGCCACTTTATCGTCCTGCGCGGTGTAAAGGATGGGAAAATACTTGTAGCCGATCCGGCAAGTTATGACCGAAGCAGTATGGAGTGGGATCTGTCCATCATTCTGAATGAGGCAAGCACCCATGCCGGAGCCGGCGGACCTTTCTGGATCATTGGATAGAAAAGAGGAAAACCATGTGGACAACAATAGCGTTTCTTATCGGAGGTGCATTTGGCTGCGTGTTCATGTGCCTGTTTCAGATAAATTGGCACGAGGCGCAGGAAGAATATCGCATCACCGATAAAGAATTCGGAAAACAAGAAGGAGGTTTTGATGAGTAAAAACAGTGAACATCACGATACCTACATCATCCCTCCGAATTTTATCGAGGGCAGCACCTTATTCGGAGGGATGTTCAAAATACGGAATGTGATCGAGGCCGGTATGCTTGCCGCAGCGGTAGGCGTACCGGTATTTTCCCTTGACCTTTCACTCACCGTCCGTATTATCATTCTTTGCCTGACGGCGCTGCCGCTTGCCTTATTTGCGCTGATGGGCGTTGCCGGCGAGCCGCTTTCTTCGTATGTTATTGCCTTTTTCAAGTGGCTCAAGAACCGCCGTGTGGTCGGCAAGACGGAGCCGAAAGAGGAACGGAAGAAGCCGAAGCCGAAACCGAAAAAAGGAAAGCAGCCTGCGCCGGAAAACGAGTCGATGCTATCGGAGATCGCCGGTGTTATCCGCAAGCGGTCGGCAAAGAAAAAGCATACCGAAGAACTCCGGGCAGCCAAGACACCAAAACGGGAAAAAACGCACCGCAGGTGCAAAGCAGACTCGCCCTTTCTCAACCCCGTAGCGGAGTACCTGCCGATTGAAAAAATTGCAAACGGCATTATCTACACCAAGGATCACCGGTATATCAAGCTGATCGAGGTCGTGCCGATCAATTTTCTGCTCCGAAGCGCCAGAGAACAGCGGAGCATTATCTACTCCTTTATCAGCTACCTGAAGATCAGTCCGGTCAGGATACAGTTTAAGGTGCTGACAAAGCGTGCGGACCTCAATAAGCACACCGAGATTGTCCGCCGTGAAATGGAAGCTGAAACCGATCCAAACTGTCGGGTCCTGCAGGAGGATTACCTAAAGCTCATCAATCGCATCGGCTCCCGTGAAGCAACTACCCGCCGTTTCTTTGTCGCCTTTGAATATGAGCAGGTCGGACGGCGCGGCAGCAATGAAGAAGCCGATGCCATTGCCTCGCTGCAAACCGCCGCAAGAACGGCGGCAAACTATTTGAAGCAATGCGGCAATGAGGTGCTGACACCGGAAAACGAAGACGAATTCACGGTGGATGTGCTGTATAACATCCTCTGCCGCCAGGAAAGCTCGGATATTCCGCTTCCGCAGAGAGTGCAGGATGTCCTTTCAAGCTATATCGCAGCAGGAAAGGATACGGACGCCATTCCGTGTACGGAGTTTTTTGCGCCGCGCACGCTGGATTTTACCCACGCCAAATACATTTGTGTGGACGGGCAATATCGGTCATATCTACTGATCCCGTCCTACGGATACAAATCCCAAGTGGCGGCCGGTTGGCTGAGCCTGCTTGTCAATGCCGGCGACGGGATCGACATCGACCTGTTTCTGACCCGCCAGCCGAAGGAGCGTATGGTGAACAAGCTCGGTCAGCAGCTTCGCATCAACCGTTCAAAGATCCGGGAAGCCAGCGATACCAATAGCGACTTTGACGATCTGGACGGCGCTATCCGCAGCGGGTACTTCTTGAAGGAGGGACTTTCTAACAACGAGGATTTTTATTATATGAACATCCTCATTACGATGACCGCCGACAACGCCGAAGCTCTGGAATGGCGTGAGCGTGAAATGCGAAAGCTGCTTATCTCGCAGGATCTCAATATCGTGCCCTGCTCATTTCGGGAAGAACAAGTTTTTTTGTCGTCGCTGCCGTTGACGAATCCGGAGAAGCACCTGTATGAGCGCTCCAAGCGCAATGTGCTGACAAGCGGGGCTGCAAGCTGCTATCCCTTTACCGCTTATGAGCTGAGCGACGATAACGGCATTTTACTCGGCGTCAACAAATACAACAATTCCCTTGTGATCGTGGACATTTTCAATTCCGCAGCCTATAAGAACGCCAACATTGCGATCATGGGAACAAGCGGCGCAGGCAAAACCTTCACCTTGCAGCTGATGGCATTGCGGATGCGGCGAAAAGGCACCCAGGTATTTATCATCGCTCCGCTGAAAGGACACGAATTTCTGCGTGCCTGCCGCAATACGGGCGGCGAGTTCATTCAGATCTCTCCGGCGTCGAAAAACTGTATCAATGTCATGGAGATCCGCAAGACCGATCGGTCGGTGGATGAGCTGCTGGACGGCGCTCCGATCGAGAAATCGGAGCTTGCCGCCAAAATTCAGCAGCTGCACATCTTTTTCAGTTTGCTGATCCCCGACATCACCCACGAAGAACGGCAGCTTTTGGACGAGGCCCTTATCAAGACCTACAATGCCAAGGGGATCACCCACGACAATGACACGCTCACAGACCCGGATGATCCCGACCGTTACAGAGAAATGCCGATTTTGGGCGACCTGTATGACATTCTCATTACCGCACCCGAAACCAAACGCCTGGCAAATATCCTCAACCGTTTGGTACACGGCTCGGCAAGCACCTTTAACCAGCGCACCAATGTCAACCTGGATAACAAATACACGGTGCTGGATATTTCCGAGCTGTCCGGCGATCTGCTGACGGCGGGAATGTTCGTGGCGCTTGATTATGTGTGGGATAAGGCAAAGCAAAACCGTACCGTGGAAAAGACCATCTTCATCGACGAATGCTGGGCGCTGATCGGCGGCTCTGCCAACCGGCTTGCCGCAAACTTTGTGCTGGAGATTGCCAAGATCATCCGTGGTTATGGCGGCAGCGCCGTTTTCGCTACGCAGGATCTCAATGATTTCTTCGCTCTCGACGACGGAAAATACGGCAAAGGCATCATCAACAACTGTAAGACCAAAATCGTCCTCAATCTTGAAGACGAGGAGGCGCAGCGGGTACAGAGTATTTTACATCTGTCCGAGGCGGAAGTCATGGAGATCACCCACTTTGAGCGAGGCAACGGACTGATCAGCACCAACAACAATAACATCACGGTCGAGTTCCGGTGCAGCGACTTGGAGAAAAGCCTGATCACGACCGACCGCCGTGAGTTGCAGGAACTGGTCGAGCAGAAAAAGCGATAATACCGACCGAATACGGAATTTATACGCATTAAGGCATCATTGCGGATTTAATACGCTTTTAATGCGTATAGAAAGGAGACCGAAATGAAAACACGAGCAGAGATATACAGCAAAGAGGCTGCGGATATGCTGCGGAATATCACGACCTATCACTATATGCGGCACGATCAGCTTTTGCGGCTCTATCCGGGAAAGGAAGAAAAGATCGATAATCTTCTGTCCTTCTTTCTAAGGCAGGGACGGATCTTTCGGGACGAACATTCCGGCTTATATCACGACGGCACCGAAGCTCACGCCGACAACGAAATGCTGGCGGCGCTTTGGGTGCTGGTGGATTTTATCGACCGGGTGGACTACCATTCTTCCACGGACTTTCCGGTAAAGCTGATCTTTATTGCCGACGGCGAGCTGTACGAGGTCATCTATGTAGAAACAGGCGGCGAGGCTCTGATCGAGCATGCTGTCGCCAAGCAGCCGGACGATGCGGAAAAGCGCATCGTCATCGTGGAAAGCGCCGAGCAGATCGGCAAGCTCAACATCCCCGATGTGACGGCGTACTGCACCGTGGATATGAACACCGGCGCTGTTCAGTATTATAAGCAGGAATAGGAGGACCGCATTGGACAGAACAAGTATTTCAAGACGAATCGGAAGCATCAAGGGCGACATAGAAAAGCTGTCAAACACCCTTTGTGCCATCGAAAAGACGGATATAGAAAACTATCCGGAAAATTATGCTATGCTGACTACCGATGCCGCATTACGCAGCGAGCTTATCGCCTGCCGTATGCGGCATTTGTTATACGGCTCAACGACCACACGGAAGGAAACCTATCTCGCTTCTGCCGGTGTGGTGCAAGGTATCCGCGTTCAGACGCAGGAGAATATGCTGGAGATCACACTGCCGTGCCTGCTGCCCAAGCGAAAGCAGCGGCAAAGCACAGAATTTCTGATCGACCCGTTGTATTTCACTCTGAGCCAGTATTCGGACAACAATGAGTTGCCAAAGTTTCGGCAGTGCGTCGTGTGCTTCTCGCATATTTACAGCGAGAAATTTCATAACCGCAGGGTACGGGACTACGACAACCTGGAGCTCAAACAGCTTTTGGATGTGCTGTCCACTTTCATTATGGTAGACGATACCGGACTTTTGGTGGATGCCTATAACACAACAGAGATCGGTGAAGCAGACTGCACCCGCATTTCCGTAATGGCAAAAGAGGACTTTCCGAAGTGGCTGAATGAACGGGAAAAGAGCCTGAAAACCATATCGGATTTTTAGCGGTTGGCGGGCGGAAATTTCACGACACGGCACGGTAAGGCAAAAATACCCGTAAATCAAGGCTTTTTCCGCCGTGCCGAAGCCGAAAAATTACCCGGGTTATCAGCAACCTCGGTAATATTCAAAGCAAAAGGAGGTGGTGCGCTATGCGCTGCACAAACGGTCTGCCGGATAAGCAGACGGTGGGCTACACGCTGCTTGAACTCGTTGCCGTGTCCGGCGAGCTTCCGGCCGATCAACTCTGCCGACTCCCTGGCGGCGACAGTTATAAGCTGAATGTTGTCCGAGTTCTCAAATCGCAAAAGCTGCTGCGGACTTATTACCGTGACGGTGTGCGTGGATACAGGCTGACGGCCCCGGTCAAGAAAGCCCTTTGCCGTGATGCGCCCGAACGCTTTTCCTTTTCGCTGTCCGGTTCTGCTGAGACCAATCTGGTAAAAAGCGAGATCACACGTCGCCTGCGCCTTCACCGTGTGGCTGAAGCGACACTGACAATGAAAAATGCCGGTGTGCTGATCTTCCGTGATGAAAAGCCGAATGTCTTTTCTCCCGAATGGGAGGAAACCGATTCCCTCTCCGTAACGGCTCCGGCATTTTATAACTCACGGGAGATCAAGGAGATGGGAACGGTATTTGCCAAGATCCGCGGCGCCCGTTCGGTCGGTGTGCTGCTCACCCCTGCCGATGTGTTCGTGGTCTATGACCTCGGCAATTCCCTAATGAAATGGGAGTACAAATCCGAAATGCGGACAAAGGCACTGATGAAAACGGTGCTGTGCCGGGAGCGCCTACCGCACCAGTATCCGCCCGAGGCGGTACAGGGACTTTTGCTGGCAGACAGTATGGAGCAAGCCCATGACATTCTCAAAGAGAACGAGGGACGGCAGTATTTTATCCTTGATGGAAATTATGAGCATTTTTATTTTCTCACAAACGACCGCAAGGGAGAACGGCTGCTGAGCCTGCTATGCAGCAGGGCTCTGACGGAACGGCTCACGGATATTCTGTATGCCGACCTGTACGAATGTGATTTTGCAGGCAACCTGGAATGTGACGCCGCCGACCGAAACGGCGAGCCGGTGCTGCTCTCTTTCTTCTGTGACCTGCCCCGTATCAAACGGTTTGACACGGCATTGCAGCTGCAGAACAAGTATGGCACGCTGATCTGCTTTGACTTCCAGCGGGAAGCGCTGGAGCGCTATTGCAGCAACCGGGTAAAATTTCAGACCATTGATTTTGAAAAATGGGAAAGGAGCTTTTTTGAGTAAGAAGAAAAGACTGTTTGGCATATTGCTGGCGCTCCCGCCCCTTCTGCTGGGTCTGCTCTACGGCGGCGGATATATCGCCCAGTTTATGCGCAATTATCACGAATGGCAGGCTGTCGGCGGAACGCCCGGCAACGGGACTTCACCCACAATGCCGTCCTACAGCATGGGCGAGTGCCTGCGTGCCATTTTTACTATGCCATACGGCATAGTCGGCATTCTCATTTGTGTGGGAGCGCTGGCGCTGCTCATCGTTATGGTCATGCGTATGGGCTACAGTGAAACCGGCGAATACGACAAGGACCGCAACTTCATCTATTCCAAGAAAGGCACCTACGGCACATCCGGCTTTATGAGCGAAAAGGAAGCCGAGGAGATCTTTGATCTAAGAACGAGCCTAAAAAGCCATAACGGCACGATCTTCGGGCTGCTGAACGGGCGGTATGTGTGTATGCCGGAGGAAAGTATGCTCAACAAAAATGTGGCAGTGTACGGTGCCAGCGGCAGCATGAAAACGAGGGCTTACTGTATCAATCGCATTTTGCAGGCGACCGTTCCGGGCAAGGACGGCAAAATGGAATCCCTGATCATCTGTGACCCAAAATCCGAGCTGTACGAAAAGACCAGTGAGCTGCTGCGCAAGACACATACCGTTAAGGTGTTCAATCTTGTGTGCCCGGAAAATTCGGACTCTTGGAATTGCCTTGCGGAGATCGAGGGCGATGAGCTGATGGCGCAGCGCTTTTGCGATGTCATTATTAAAAACACCGGCTCGGAACGGGGCGACCACTTCTGGGACAGCGCCGAAATGAATCTGCTCAAAGCGTTGGTCCTTTATGTGGAACAAGGGTATCTGCCCGAGCGGAAGAATATCGGGCAGGTCTATCGGCTGCTGACCCACTGTGACGAAAAAGAGCTGAACAGCCTGTTCAATATGCTGCCGTCCTCACATCCGGCGAAAGCCCCTTACGCCATTTTTCAGCAGGCGTCCGACACCGTGCGCAGCGGCGTGATTATCGGCCTTGGCTCAAGACTGCAGGTGTTCCAGAACAAATCCATCTGCAATATGACTGCCTTTGACGAGATCGATATGGAGCTGCCGGGACAGCAGCCCTGCGCTTATTTCTGTATTACCAGCGACCAGGACAGTACCTTCGACTTTTTATCATCGTTGTTTCTGTCCTTTGTTTTTATCAAGCTGGTGCGCTATGCAGACAAAAACTGCGAGGGCGGCAAGCTGCCTATCCCCGTTCATGTGCTCGGTGAAGAATTGACGGCCTGCGGCGTTATTCCAGACCTCAGCCGAAAAATCAGCGTGATACGCTCCCGAAACATCAGCATGAGCTGCGTGTTCCAGAACCTTGCCGGACTTCAGAACCGATACCCGCTGAACCAATGGCAGGAGATCCTCGGCAACAGTGATGTGCAGCTTTTTCTCGGCTGCGTGGATGAGCTGACGGCAAAGTACATCAGCGACCGCTCCGGCGAGGTTTCCGTGCATGTGCAGAGCAAGGCAAAGCAGCTCGGCACTTGGCGGATTTCCAACTACACACCGGAATACAGAGAGACCAGCGGCGTCGGCAAGCGAAAGCTGCTGACGATGGATGAGGTCTTGCGGCTGCCGATCAGCAAGGCGCTCATCATTATTCGAGGCCGCAAGCTATTGCAGGTAGACAAATGCGATTACACAGAGCACCCGGAAAGCAAAAAGATGATCTCCTGCAAGGCTTCTGCACATATACCTGAGTGGCAAAAACAGCAACCGAAGGAGGTGGAAGAAGTATCGCCTGCGCCGATCAAAAAACCGGGCAGAAAGAAAAAAACGCCGGCATCCAATGTGGTGCCGACCGACAAAGACAGTATCATGTCCAAAAACTAAAGGAGGAACAACCTATGCCTAAGAAAAAAGAAGAGCCGGAAGTTGCCGCTGCGGTGGAAACGACCGAAAGCGCTGCGGAGGTGACCGATATTGAGCCCGTTCCCGTCGAACCTGCCGCCGAAGTATCTGCCGAGCCGATCGAGCCGGCAGCTGAAGAGCCACCGAAGCCCAAACGCACCCGCAAAAAGAAAACGGATGCCGTGGATGAGGAAGCTTTACCCGAGCCTCAACCGGCTGCCCCCAAGGAGACCGCCGCAAAGAAAAAAGAAACCGCCGCAGCGGATCGGCAGAATAAGCCGAAGGCAGATCCTATTCTGACGCTGGAAGTCGGCGGTGAAGTTACGACCGAGACACATGAGATGGACGCCGCATGGCACGAGATCCTGACTTCCAACCGCTCGCACCGCATCCTGACCGGAATGCTCGGCGGCGTGGAAGAAACGGAAGCCGGGAAAACGCTCGCCGTTGTAGATTACAAGGGCTTTCGTGTAGTCATCCCGCTAAAGGAAATGCTTGTGAAGCTGGAAAAGAACCTCAAAGGCACAGAGTATACCGAAATGATCCGCCGCCAGAACAAGCTGCTCAGCAATATGTTGGGCTGCGAGATCGACTTCATTGTAAAGGGCGTGGATCAGAAGACACGCACCGTTGTGGCAAGCCGCAAGGAAGCGATGCTCAAAAAGCGGCAGGTCTTTTACATGAATCAGGATACCTCCGGCGCATACCGCATCTATGAGGGACGCACCGTGCAGGCCCGTGTGATTGCCGTGGCGGAAAAGGCAGTACGCATCGAAGCCTTCGGCGTGGAGTGCTCGATCATGGCACGGGACCTGTCCTGGGATTGGATCGGGGATGCCAACGACCGTTTTTCTGTCGGGGATCAGATCCTCGTCCGTATTCTGGAGGTCAACCGTGATAGCTTGGAGGAGCTTTCCATCCGTGCCGATGTAAAAAGTGTATCCGAGAACACCAACCGCACCTATCTGAAGCAGTGTCGGGTGCAAAGCAAGTATGCCGGCAAGGTGACAGATGTGCATAAGGGCGTGGTGTATGTCCGACTGAATAACGGAGCCAACGCCATTGCTCACACCTGCCTCGACCGGCGCACGCCCGGCAAGAAAGACGATGTTTCTTTTGCCGTGACGCACATTGATGAAGACCGTGGCGTGGCGGTCGGAATCATCACCCGTATTATCAAGCAGCATCTGTAGTCTGTTGAAAAACGGTGAGCGCAGGTCGTATAAAAAGAGCAAGGCGGAAATTTCCGAACAAGGAGGGGCTTTTTATGCGTAAAATCATCTTCGTCTTGCTCGCTTTGCTGCTGACTCTTGCAGGCTGCGGCAAAGAGGCTTTGCCGGAAACATCCTCTGTACCTTCGGAGGATACTCATATCACATCTCCCACTGAGGAAAAAACGGAACAAAGCACGGTGCCCTCTTCCGAGCCTGCCAAAACTACCGAAGTGCCGGAAGAAACCGCTGTATCCAAGGCGGAAAGCGGTACTTCCGACAGTTCCGTAAAGGAGCCGAAACAAAACACACCTTCCGGCGGACCGACTGAGCCTACTGAAAAGACGGCTCCGGCAGAAAACACATCGCCAACAGAGCCGACGGAAACGACACCGACCGTGCCCAATGCTTCGGCTTCCGATGCCGGAGCAATCGCAGAGCTGGTCGCACAGTATCTGAACGACTACCGCACGGCGCAAGGCACTGCTGCCGTCACCCGGCTGTCCGGTCTCACAGGATATGCCGAATACCGCAGCCGCCAGATTATCTCGGACTTCTCACACAACACCATGGATGAACGGGCGGCGGCAACGGCACTGTCCTACGGGTTGTATGTGGATCCTTCTGCATACGGAATGGATGGAGAGCCATATTATACCGCCTGCGCGGGCGAAGCGATCGCCAAGGCCGGATATGCGGGCACTGTCGATTATGTAGCAAGCTCTTTGGCTCGCCTGATACGAAACAGCCCCGATCACTGGTCTTACATAGGAAGCGGCGAATATCGGTATATCGGTGTCGGCATCACCTACGAAAGCGGAATGTGGTACTGCGATGTGGCGCTCACCAAAGACAACTACGGATAAAACAGAATAATCAAAGCCAAAAGACTTCATTGCCTATGCGATGGAGTCTTTTCTCTTTCAAGAAAGGAAAGAACCATCATGACAAAGAAAAAGCTTAGCTTCAAAAAATGGCTGTCCATGCTTTTGACCGCCGTAATGCTGGTGGCCGCTTTGCCCATCAGTGCCTTTGCGGCGCCCGCTTCGGGAATCCCGGCGAATATGCTGGATAATGTCTATCTGGATGCCCTCGCCTATACCGGCTACAATGTTCAGGCCCAAAAGGACGATGGCACGATCTTTATAAAGACCGGCAGCTCGGTGTCCGCCTCAATTCGTTCGGGTATCGGCTACGGCACAGGCCCGTCCGGCTTTGAAACCAATTCCGGCGGCGTACCGGATATTGCCAGATTCCGTTCACACGGACTCTGCTGTGCCTCCTATGTCAGCTATGTTTATTACAACTATATGCCGAATGTGGCGCATATCAATACCGCCACTGTGCCTTGCCCATCCAACCCGAGATCGGCAACCGCCTATAACACTGCGGCGAACGGCTGGGTAGACAGCGGCAAGGCCAGACGCATCAGCTTTACGCAAAGCTCGGACGGAAGTAACTTCAATCCTTCCGAGGAAATCCCCATCGGGTCGTTGATCGTCTTCAAGCATATCCCGACGGGCAGCATTGCCCATGTGGCAATCTATGCAGGCTATTATAACGGCAAACACTTCGTCACCCATGTCGGCAATGACCGAGGCCCTGAATTTTCTACCATCGTCGGTATGAGCAAGGGCGATTACCCCGAGGCGGTCGTGCAGGTCGTCGTACCGGAATTTGTAGAGGCCTACGGGTCCATTGAAGTGCAGAAAAACGATACCAACGGCAAAGGCCTTGCCGGAGCCTACTTCGTTGCAACATCACAGAAAGACGGCACACAGTATCTGATCGGCCCGACCGACGCCGGCGGTCACGGCTCCAGCATCGAGCGCATCCCCTATGGGCAGTACACGGTAAAGGAAACGGTATTCCCGGCAAACTACCGTGCCTACGGGCAGACCGAGTGGACAGTCACTGTCAGCGCCGCCAATAACGGCGTTGTCAAATTTACCGCTGTGAATGAGGAAATTCCCGGAAATGTGAAGATCGTCAAGGAGTCCGAGAACGGCAAGATCAGCGGTATCCGGCTGAATATCTCCGGCAATGGCGTGAACGAGGATGTTGTCACCGGCTCTGACGGCGGCATTACCGTAAAGAACCTGAAGCCTGGCACCTATACCGTGTCCGAATACGAATATGAGGGCTATGTGCCGCAGCCGCCGCAGGCCGTCACCGTCGTTTCCGGCGGCACTTCCATCGTAACCTTCAGCAATCTTCTGCAGCGTGGCAATCTTGTTGTGACGAAAACATCCGAGGATGGCTTGATCGAAGGCCATGAGTTCCGCTTGTACGGGACTTCTACTACGGGACAGCAGGTGGATATGTACGCTGTTTCTGACAGCAGCGGAAAGGCAACCTTCAAGGATGTGCCCGTAGGTACCTACACACTTTCCGAAGAAAACACGGCTGCCCGCTATGTTATTCCGGAGGATCAGACCGTAACGGTCACATGGAAAGAAACAGCCGAAGCCGCCGTAGACAACACCTTGAAAAAATGGCGTGCGGATATTTACAAGCTGGATGCCGAACACGCTGACTGCAACGACCAATCGGCAATGCCGAAGCTGATGGCAGCCGATGATTACGAATACAAAAGCGCGGAAGATCTCGGCTATCCCTACGGTTACACCCGCGGAGACGCTACGCTTGAGGGCGCTGTTTACGGCGTGTATCAAAACGGCGAGCTGGTGAAGACCTACACGACCGATAAAGACGGATATATCCTGACCGACTATTTCCCCTGCGGAGACGGCTGGACGATCCGTGAGATCACACCGAGCGAAGGCTATTTGCTGGATGATACGATCTACCCGGTGGGCGCCTATCCCGAAAAGTATTCCGTCGAGTATAACACGCTGACGATGGATTTGTATGAAACACCCATTAAAAGCAATATCGTGCTTGTGAAGCATTCGGACAATGGCGACACGCAGATCGAAACGCCGGAAGCGGGCGCACAGTTTAAGATCTGGCTCAAATCGTCCGGCTCCTATGATGCCGCCGATGAAACGGAGCGTGATCTCATTACCATTGACGCGCACGGCTTCGGCGTATCCAGGGACCTGCCCTACGGCACCTATATCGTAGAACAGATCTCCGGCAAAGAAGGTGCGGAGCTGCTGCCCGCCTTTGAAGTCTACATCAAGACTCATGCGGATATTTACAGCTATATCATCAACAACGCACCCATCACCGCCCTGATCGATGTGGTGAAAAAGGACGCCACGACCGGCAAGGTGATCCCCGCCGCCGGTATCGGCTTTAAGCTCCGTGACCTGCAAAGCGGTGATTTCATCACCCAGCGGATCAACTACCCCACGCCGATGGATATTGATGTCTTCTATACGGATAACACGGGACGCCTGCGCCTGCCCGAACCCCTTAGCTACGGCGAATATGAGCTGATCGAGCAGACCGTCGGCGGCGCGGAAGGCTATGTGCTGGACAGCACACCCGTGAAATTCAAGGTGGACGGCTCCGCCGAAGTAGTCGTTGTGGAAAAATACAACCAGCCGCAGATGGGAACGATCACGATTCTGAAGCGCGGCGAGGTGTTCTCCACAGTCACCGAGCAGGACGGCATTTATACTCCGCATTATGAAATGCAGGGCTTGACCGGCGCTGTGTTCGGCGTATATGCAGTGGAGGATACCTATACCTTAGACGGCACAAAGCGTTATTCCGCCGGAGAAAAGGTGGCGACTCTCACCACTGCGGCAGACGGCACGGCAACGAGTGAGCCGCTGTTCCTCGGAAAGTTTGAGCTGCGTGAGGAAAAGGCGCCTTACGGTATGGTGCTCTTAAAGGAGCCGGTACAAACGGAGCTTACCTATGCCGGTGAACAGGTTAAGATCACGACTGTTTCCGAAACCGCCGTCAATGAACGGCAGAAGGTCGTGATCAGCCTGCTTAAAAAGCTGGAATCCGATGATACCTACGGTGTCGGACTCGGTGAGGAATACAAGAACATTCGCTTCGGATTGTATGCTGCCGAAACCCTGACCGCTGCGGACGGCACGGAGATCCCGCAGGACGGATTGCTTGAGATCGTGGGCATCGACGAAAACGGACTTGCCGTATTTACGGTGGATGTTCCGGCCGGTGCCAAGCTCTATGTCAAGGAAGTGGCTACAGACGCACACTATCTTCTGTCGGATGCGGTCTATCCCGTTGCCTTTGATTACGAAGACGCTTCCGTTGCGGTCATTCAGTTGGTTATCAACAACGGTGAGGTGATCGAAAATACCATCATCCGAGGCAGCATTCACGGCTTAAAGGTGGATGAGGATCATACGCCCGTGTCCGGAGCTGTGTTCGGACTCTTCAAGGCGAATGAGACCGAGTTCACAGAGGAAAATGCGCTGGCAACGGCAACATCCGGTGAGGACGGTGTGTTCGTCTTTGAAAATATCCCCTATGGCGATTGGATCGTCCGTGAGCTGTCCTGCCCGGCGCATCTGGTGCTTTCAGAGGAAGCTTACAAGGTAACGGTATCCGAGATGGATCAGATCATCGAGATCACGGTCGTCAACAAATTCTTGACCGGCAAGGTGCAGGTCAGGAAGGTCAGCAGCAAGGATCACGATAAGCTGCTCAGCAGCGCAGAATTTGTGCTCTATCTGGATGTAAACGGCAACAAGGCCTATGATCCGGACATTGACACACTGTACGGCGAGCTTTCCGAGGCTGATACCGGCGTATATGAGATTGGCGGTCTGAAGCACGGCGGCTATCTGCTGCTCGAAACGAAGGCCCCCGACGGCTTTACAAAGGATGACCGCTACTTCTATTTCCGGATCCAAAAAGACGGTGAAACGGTCATCGTGGAAAATGAAATCGGCGTGGGCTTTACCAATGAACCGATTCCGACTCCGACACCCGAATACCCTGACTCTCCCAAAACCGGCGACGATTCAAAGCTTTGGCTTTGGATCCTGCTGGCAAGCGGGTCTTTGACCGTGCTCATTACCGTGAGCATTGTAAGCAGAAAAAAGCGGAAAGCGCTTTGACTTAACCGGCGGCAGACATCCTAAGCGGTGTCTGCCGCTTTTGCTTTATCTACCCTCCAGGGGGATCTTTATTGGAAAGTAGTATATTGAAAGCGAGGACACAAATATGCAGAATTCAAAAACACTATATCAGTTCCTGCAATCAACGCAGGGCTCATGGCGAAATGCCTTTTATGTAGATTGTATCGAGTGCCCCTATGGCCGAACCGATTGCGGCGGTCATCTGCTCACTGCCGATGCCGAGGGAACTCCGCTTCTTTTGCCGGTCTTGCTCTTTGAAAAGATGACCGGCGACAAGGTAGATAAGTTTGAGTGCGCTGCCATCATCGCAAAAGAGGCATTTGAAAAGCTGTTTCATAGCTGGCTGGTCTGGAATGTGACTGACCCGAACACCTGCAGCATTTTACAGACCATTCCGGAGGATCAGGGTACCTAATGCGTGTTATGTCCGCAAAAAGAAAGTATTGGAGGTTGAACCGAATGAAAAAGAAACAAATCCACTGTCCCTATTGCGGTGCCAAAGCATCGCTTCGCCCTGCTTCCGCAGTTTACGGCACGGCAACAAAGGTGCCGGACAGCTACCTGTATGTATGCGACCGCTATCCCCGCTGCGATTCCTATGTAGGCGCCCATAAGCGCACAAAGGAGCCGATGGGGACGCTCGCCAACGGTGATCTGCGCAACAAACGGATCCAGGCACACAAAGCGTTCGACTGGATGTGGAAGTCCGGGCTTATGACAAAGTGGCAGGCTTACAAGTGGATGCAGGGCAAGCTGGCACTGACGGATGAGCAGGCGCATATCGCTAAATTCAGCGAGTATATGTGTGACCGCCTGATCATTGAGTGCAACAGGGCACTGGAAAACCAAAGAATCGCCGCTTGAAAGGAGTGAGAGTCCAAATGAAAAACCTGACTCTAAACAGCCGACAGCAACGGCTTGTGGAGGAAAATCTAAGCGTCGTCCGGCACGCTATCCACAAAAACATCATCGTCAACGACAGCCTTTACGGCTTTGAATATGACGATCTGTACCAGGAGGGCTGCATCTGGCTGTGCAAGGCGGCCATCAGCTTTGATGAAACACGCAACATCAAATTTGCGACCTACGCCGAAAAGGTCGTTACCAACGGACTTCGTACATACTGCCGCCTGATGTGCGGCAAGCAAAAGCATCATATTTCACTTCCGGTCCAAAGTGAGCCGGAGGAGGACGGGCTTTCCATGGAGCAGTTGTCGAGTGCGGACGATACGCTGGACAGGTTGCTTGAGGAGCAGGACATCTGTATGCTGCTGCAAAACTGCAAGCGGCAGTATGCCGGCACTGCCCGCCTCGGTATTGAAGCGATCGAATGGAAGGTCAAGGGCTTGTCCGGTGCAGAGATCGCCAAAATGTATGGGGTCAAGCCGAATCTTGTGGGTGCGTGGATCTCCAGAGCTGCCGGACGGTTAAAGCAAAACCGTGATTTCATGCAGTATTTTGACCGCCCTGTTGAAATGGACAGCTCGTAAGTCGTATAAGAAGAATAAACGGAAAAATGAGGTGGTTTCATGAAGAAATTATATACCGCAGTCGGACGGATGCAGTTCAAAGGAAGAAACCGGGATATGCGCTGCCCGATGGTGCTTCTGAATAACAAGGAATACATTCTGGACATCCAGGAAATGATGATTTGGTCAATTCTGAACTGGCGTATCCTCTCTGATGATGAGATCAAAACGCTGTATGAAAACAAAGCACAGGAAACCGGCTATATGACGCACCGTTCTGCTGCGGAATGTATGCAGCGGCTGGTACGGCGCGGCCTGGTTGCCGAGGGCGAAGGCGAGCTCGGTGCGGACGCACTGTTCAATTTGCTTTCCGGCCTGTATGTTGTGCCGATTTCGGAAAGCCCGATCCTGCGGCTGATCTCCTTTATTCGACTGACGGTGTTTGAGCATATCCCGTATGCTGTCACCAAGCAGATCTTCCGCAGAGATAAGCGGAACAGTGATGAACAGAAGGTCATGCTGCTTGCAAACCAAGCGATGCTTTCCACGGCGGAAATGATCAAGTGTGCGGAGTTAAACACCTTTGCGTTCGACAGCGAGGATGAATTGATCGATACGCTTTATCACGACGAATACACGACAAGCGAAAACATCGCCCACAGCGTTCGCTTCCTGCCCCAGTGCCGTCCAGTCATCACTTCCGTAGCCAACCTGTACCTGCGAAAACAAATCATTTTTGAAAGGATGTAAGTCATGGGTCAAATAAAAGGCGCACCGGCGCCGCTCAAGCGGAAGCTGTTCCTTACCGGGATCATCGGAGCCGGATGCCTGCTGATTGGTGTTTCAATGTGTTTCATACTGAAGGACCGGATCATGCTGTTTCTGAGCCTTGCGGTATTTGTGGCCAGCGCCGGCAGGGCGCTGAGCTATTACCGCATCATCACCGATAAAAGCTACGAGACCGTCGAGGGCGTCTGCGTTTCGGTCGTCCCTAAGCCGCTGCGCAAATACCGTAAGATCAAAATTATGGACGGCGACGGTAACGAGTCTACTATGCTGCTCGGTAAGCAATCAAAGGTGAAGATCGGCTATCGATATCGGTTCTATTTCAAGGAAACGCAGCATATTTCTCTCGGCAGCGAGTATCTCAATTCCGCTATGTCCTCAGATCATTTCCTCGGGTATGAGGAGTTGGGTGAGTTTACGGCCGAAGCAACTGAATAATACCACGGAGGCGCTTCTGTAATAGCATTGACACATTTAGAAGCGCCTCATTTGAATGTTATATTAAAACCGCAAATTCGACTCAAAATATCAAGTTTCGCACCGATTGTATTGTTCTTTTTATCTTGACATCTACTTTGATCTCTGCTATAATGTTGACATGATATAGTAGGAAC
>ERZ772821.448-NODE-448-length-33481-cov-8.829414_pt1 | contig 33481 bp, 31 predicted proteins | sample MGYA00580859_ERZ772821 | MGnify/ENA primary metagenome ERZ772821 (study PRJEB29015, sample SAMEA2737674) | human gut metagenome | biome: human gut; feature: human-associated habitat; material: faeces | place: China | collected 2012 ...
GCTATGATGTGGCAATCGAAAACGAAGATCTTGCCAATGCCCTGACGGTGCTGCCGGATGATAAGCGTGACATTGTTCTGCTTGCGTATTTCCTTGATATGACCGATCAGGAAATTGCGGACAAGCTGGACATGGTACGCCGTACCGTGCAATACAAGCGCGCTCAGTCCCTCAAGGAATTGAAAAAAGAAATGGAGGTTACTGAAGATGGCGCGCAATCTGAGTAATGCCGCTGCATCTCTGCTGCCTTACTCGACCATCGAAGCGGCAGCGTCCGGCAATGTGGACGCGATCAATGCTGTGCTGAAGCACTATGAGCGTTATATTGCGGCTCTAGCAACCAGAACCCTGTATGACGAAAACGGTGTTCCGCACCTTTGCCTCGATGAAGAAAAGGTATGCAGGATGCGAACCAAGCTGATTACCAAGATTCTTGACTTCAAGGTAAACAAAACAGCCTAAAACCCATAGCAACCCGTGCAGGAGCGTGTCCCCCTTTCCACGCTTCTGCAACGGGCTACTCCCGCGTTGAACGCCCTCAAAGCATTGCGCGGCGCACCCATCAGCATGGGCCGGGGTGAAATTCCCGTGGAGCTGCGGCCAGCAGCCATCCGTTTTCTGCCTCTTTTATGGTTTTAATGAAATGGCATGAAAGGGGCTTTATCATGCAGAAAAATCAATCTGAAAATAAATATGCCCCGCCTATGCGGAGCAAAAAGAAGATCGGCAACACGACCTTTATCGTCAATTCTTTCTTTCCTCAAAAGGGAAATCAAACGATCGCCTCCAAACTGGAGAACTTGATAAAAGCCGATGTCCAGAAAGAAACTGTGACTTGAAATCCTCCTAACAGGCAGACAGGAAAAAGAAAGCGCGGTATAATGAAGTTGGACTTCAATATCGTGTTTGACTGCCAGATGGGAGGTATTTATGTATTATCAGTCAAACACCGCTGCCGCGCTTCAATTCCCTTACACAGCTATGAGTTCCGAAGAACTTACTGCTCTGTATTGTCGCTTATCCCGTGACGATGAATTGCAGGGTGACAGCAATAGCATTGTAAACCATGATGTAATGTATAGAGGGTGGATTACACCCAAAAACATTACATCATGACTGGCGGCTCATTTGTGGCGAATGAAAAGACAGTTATGATAAAGGAGGGATGCCCTCAAACCTACCGTAACTGTCAACCACATTCCCACGAAAGGAGCCTTGTATGGAACTGACTTACACCCAATGCGGCGACTATCTCATTCCCGACCTTGTGTTATCGGACACAAAAGAATATCATATCGGGAAGTATGGCCGGTTGCGCCGTGCCTACTTAAAAGAACACCGGCCCATTCTGTATACCGATCTTATTGTCACTGAAAAGCTGTTTCCCCATTTGGAGGAAATCGACACCGCCTGCCGGGAGCGGCTGGAAATTATCGAAAAAGCCATGATGCAGCAAGAGGGCGTCACAGAAGCCCTGAAAGCTGCCGACCATATGGCATGGGTGCGCTCCATGAACTCCATCCACAACAGAGCCGAGGAAATTGTCCTGGCCGAGTTGGTCTACTGTTGAGGGAGGGAACGCAATGATTTTGGAAGCCATGTATAACGGGGAGTTTTATCCCTGTGAAACCGTTGTTCCCACATCCCAGGAATACCGCAAGGCGATCCAAACCTGTGCGGCGTTGATGGAGCAGTTATCCCAGCGGCTCAGCAAAGAGGACTATGCTCTGGTGGAGGAACTCCGGGCGCAGAACGCTATCGCTCAGTGCGAGGAAAGTGAGAGCCATTTCAAGTATGGCTTTTCGGCGGGGCTGATTGTCCAGCAGGAGGCCCATGAACAGCTGCAAAACAAGAAATAAGCGATGGCCGAAAAAGCCCACGCAGCCGGAACGAGTGCCGGAAGCGTGGGCTTTCTGTGTATATGGTTATTCTGTCAGATCATCCGAAGTTTCCGCAACCAGCCGGTCAAAGTCGCTCTGATAGGTTCGATCCTGCAAAACCCGGAACTTTTCAAACTCTTTCTCGGCAAAGGCTTTGGCAATGGCGGCGGTCACCTTGCCCTTATCATGCAGAATATCTTCCTCGTTGAACTGTAAAAATGCGTCAAGCCGCTTGACCCAATCGGCCATATACATGACATTTCCCCGGCGGGCCTGCCGTTCCGCATAGTCCAGGTACATGGTGACGATCTCGTTCAGGTTTCGCATTTCCGTTTCGTTCAGATAGTTTTTGGCAACGGTGACATCCGATTTGCGGATGCGGCCTTTGGGGGCGTTTTTCCATGTGGTCAGCCCCATGTTGGGCTTGGTGCTGTCGGCACGCCCATATACGATCTCGGCGGCGGTATGATGGGTGACCGCATAGTGGAGCTTATTCTGCACCGTTGCGAAAAACTCCTTTGTGATGGGGCTTTCCACATCGTAGTCGGCGCTGCACTGGGAATAGATGTCCGTGATTTTTTGGTAAAATCTTCTCTCGCTGGCCCGGATGTCCCGGATACGCTCCAGCTGTTCCTCGAAATAATCCTTGCCAAAAAAGTTCTCCGGCTCTCGCAGCCGTGCGTCATCCATCACATAACCCTTGATGATGAACTCTTTCAACACCCGGTTCGCCCAAATGCGGAACATGGTCGCCTTTTTGGAGTTCACTCGATACCCCACAGCGATGATGGCGTCCAGATTATAATAGTTGGTCTGATACCGTTTTCCGTCCGCCGCAGTTGTTTCCATTTTGGAAACAACTGAATCCTCGCTCAGTTCGCCGGATTCAAAAATGTTTTTCAGATGCTTGGAAATGGCCGCTTTCTGCACCTCGAACAGCTCTGCCATTTTTGCCTGCGTCAGCCAGAGATTTTCCTGAAAGAGCAGGATTTCCACCCGCACCTCTCCGTTTTCGGTCTTGTAAAAGAGGATTTCTCTGGTTTCATACGGGGACAGCCCCTGTTCCTCGCTCATTCCTCGTCACCTCCATATCGTTTTGGTAAGTTTGGATTGTATTTTGTAATTCATTTACAAAATGCCAGGTATTCCATTTACTTCTTTCGATGAATCGTATTGGATTCCCATAGTAAGTTCTTTTCCAAATATACCATATCAATAAGCTGAACGCCGCATTCAAAGATAAGCAAAGTTTGCTTAGTTCTTCAAATTTGGCATAGAAATCACTTGGTATAAATGGTGCATTTGCGCGAATTGATTTTTGTGCAAGGCTAATTGCATCCCTGGCCTTATTATACCGTTCAATGTATATCTTTTTTTCTTCTTCTTTATCAGAAGGCAAATGATCTAATCCGCTTGGAAATAGCCAGTAGGTGCATTCGATCATAGAAAGAACACTCTCAGACAACTCTCTGTAAATTTGGAATTCCGTGTCAAACCTGGCTCGACTAATATATGTCTTTTTGTTAATTCCAGCTTTAAATGCTTCCAATTTTTTGTTCAGCTTAATTTCGTACCTTTTGGATAGCCTTTCTGCAATCATATCTGAGGTGAATTTAACAACACCGAGGATTATTATACCCGCTCCACCAATGCTGGCTATGATTGCAAGAACGATTTGCCATATTTGTTCCATGCTATCCCTCAACTTTCACCAAAAATTCCCTCTGCACCTTTGCCGTCAGTTTTGCCTTTTCGGCAAAAGACTTCATTTTTTCTTCCAGCTCCATGTCCAGCCGCATGGCGTCAAAGAACAGGCTCTCCTGCCGCTTCATGTACTCCTGCCGAAGCTGGTTGATTTTCTTCTGTGTAGCCAGCCGTTTCAGCCGATCACTGGTGACGGCCTCCAACTCCACTTGCGCCTGTTGCATCTGGCTGTGCAGGGTGTTCAGCTCCCGGCTGAGCGCTGCCTTTTGGGCAGATACCTGCCGCTTCATCTGCTCCATCTCCTCGGCCTGGGCGGGAGCCAGACGCTTCAACTGTGCTTCCAGCAGCGTCTTTGTCGGCACCAGCTCATCCAGCGGGCGGGGACGGCTGCTACCCTTTAACCAGTGGGGAGATTTCCGCTCATCCTCCATGCTGGTCTCCACCGGCAAGTCTAAGATGCTGCGGCAAGCTGCATCGTCCAGGGCCTTGCCGCTCTCTGTCAAACCGCACAGCACGGCGTATTCTGTGCGGCTGGAGCCTGACACAAGGGTGACGGTATAGAGGGCTATCCGGCACGGCTCCGGCACCGTTGGGATGGTTAGCACTCCCTCGTTGGCACACTCCAACTCGTGGAGAATCCCACGGCCTATGATGCTGGACAGGGTAATTTGTCCGGCCTTGGGCTTGAAGTCTTTTGCCATGCCGTACGTCTTCTGGCTGCGATAGGGCCGGTTCCGGCCCCCCGTCCAGTAGTAGAACAGCACCGGCAGCTCCCGGTACTCCGTGGCCGTGATCGTACGGTTGGATTCGTCGATCACAAAACGGCAATCGTCGTTTTTTTCATTGTAGCGGTTAAAGAAAGATTTGGCAATCTCCCAAAGGTCGTTGTTCAGTTCCTGCCCACGGCGGTTCACATACTTGGGGTTGATCTTCACCTTGTCGGCCAGTTCCTTGGTGAAGGTGGTAAACAGAATATCCTCTGCTGCGGAGATGGTCTGGCGGTTATCCTCCTCATGGATGTCCAGCTTCTGGCGGTATGCCTGCTCAATCTGTGCCCTGGGCCGCAATCGCTGGGCAATGACCGGAAAGGCCGCTTTTACATCATCCGTAAAACCGCCCAGCACATCATCGGTCATGCCAAAGACACCGTCTGTCACCAGCATCCGCTTGCTGACCAGCTCCAGCTTGCGAACATCGGCAAAGTTGTTCTTGTCGATGAAGGCCACGGACAACACATCGTTCTCCTGACCCAGCCGGTGGCAGCGGTCGATACGCTGCTCCAGCTTTAAGGTGTTGTACGGCAGGTCGTAGTGGATGATGAAAGCAGCCTCCTCCAGATTGAAGCCCTTGGCTCCGTTATCGGTGGAGATCAGCACCTCGCCATCCTCCTTGAACTGCCGGATCACGGAGTAATCAGCGTTGCCGTTGTAGGCCAGGGTGCGGTACTGGCCTGAAAGAAGATTCAGGAGCATTGTCTGGGTTTCCACGCTCTCGGTGAAGATAACGGCCTTCTGTCTGGCGCCCGTTTTCTTCATCAGGGAAAATCCCTGTTTGAGAACAGTCAGCAGCTCACAGGTTTTGGCATCTTGGAGAATGCTTTCGGCTACGGTCTGAATTTCTTGCCATTGGGTCAGCTCCTCCGCTGCGCTTTCCAGCCCCTGGAGTCGCTTGACGATACCCTTGATGGTTTGCAAAATTGCCGCCGTAGAGGAACCCAACAGGCCCAGCAACCGTAGAGCCAGGTCATATTGGTTCATTTCGGGAAAGGCTTTCTTTTCCGGCTGGTTGATGTAGGCGTACAGCAGCTCATAGAGCTGCCGTTCCGCCTTGCTAGGGGTGTACTCCACGGTCAGCAACACACACTCCGTGACCTTGGCGTATTGCTTGGCCTGAGAACGGAGAGTACGGAAACAATAGCGGCTGACCTGCTCCCTGAGTTCCGGGTAGTTCTCCGGTCGGCGCAGATACCGTACCAGAAACTCTTTTTCTCCCGGCAGCAGCGTTTCGTCGATGAACCAGATCAGACCGTACAAGTCCATGATGTTTTTTTCGATAGGCGTGCCAGTCAGCAGCAGCTTGAAGGAATCTCCGGCGATCCGCTTGAGGGCCTTGGCCTGCTTGTTGTCCTCCTGGTAGACCGGAGAGAGAGCACTGGCTTCTTCAAATACCGTCAAGTCCCAGTTGACCACCTTTGCGGCCTCCTCGTTGTCGGCGGCAAAGTCGTAGGTGGTAATGACAATGGCATCCTGGATAAAGGCGTTGGGATGGTCGGGGGTGCTTTGGGTCTGCCATTCTTTGCGGCTGGTCAGAACCACATAAGGAACGGTATAGAATCGATCCAGCATTTCCGTCCATTGGTGCAGCAGGTCTGCATTGGGAATGACCAGCAGAATCCGGCTGCATCCCTCCAGCCACTTTTGATTGATGACCAGCATGGCCTCGTGGCTCTTGCCCATACCGGCTTCATCGCACAGGACAGCACCCTTCTGATAGGGGGAACGCAGGGCAAAGCTGGCCGCTGCAATCTGAAACGGATAGATTTCAATGTCCGATGATGCAAAGACCGGAATAAACTGTTCTGCTTCCGGCAGTTGTTCCAAAAGTCGGGCCTTGTAATAGGCATGAAACGATGTTTGCAGCATGGCAATTCCCCCTTTCTTTTATTTTTACACTCCATTTTATTATGGCAGATATTGACGGAAAACGCAACGACGATTGATTCCTTTACGCTGCTCGCTGATGAGCATTTTGCGTTCGAGAAGCCTTTCAAAAGTGAGAAAAAACCTCGTGAACACAACCAGCGCCCTGAAAAGGCTGGCCGGTAAAGAGTAGCCCTATATCTATCTATGTCCGTTGAGGAAGATAGGTATAGGGCTTTTTTTCGTTTTGGAATACGAAACCAGGCGGAGGATGTCGCAGACAGACTTCACAACCGCAGCGCTTAGTCTGCATTACAGGGGATTGGGGGCTGGGCCACCAACAAGCAAAGTGCAAAAAGTAAAACGATTGCATTGCTTGCCAATATGCAAAAGTGGGACTTTTGCCCTGCTTGCTACTACTTTTTCATTGATCTTTTTTGCACAGCGGATTATGTTTCAGTGGACAGAGGGATAGTAGCCCTGCTCTTTTTTCTTTTTTTCGAGCGCTGGGAAAACGCAGGCACCTCATCCTGGATTCTTTCTGTGCGAACCGCTTTGCTTTCGTCATTCAGCCGTTTGGAAATCAGGTTCAACAGCATTACAAATTCAAGAATGCGATCCCTGTTCTCTTTAGGCAATTCCTTCAATGCAGGGATGGACGCGGCTGCGGCCTTCATCCGGTCCTTTCTAATTTCGGAGAGCGTATGCGCTCCGGTGGAATAAAGCACGCTGAATAATGAATCAACAAATTCTTCCCGTTCCTCCTGTGGAATCTTTTGCAGCCATGAACGGATCGTTCGCTCAGTTCGGATACTTTCATGGGTCAATTCCGGCAGAATAATAAAATGGTCGCCCATGATCTGCCAGGAAAGGCCGTCATGCTGAAGCAAACCGATTTGTGAGCTGTCCACGATCTGATAGTTTTCCGGATGGGCCAGCAGCATCCCTGCCACAGAGGACTTGGGAACGATGGAACGAATTTTGGGAGAAAGCGCCTGATATGCCTCGGAGCGAAGAAAGGCTTCCTGAAATCCCGGCCCATCATTGGACCAGACGATGTCGATCCGGCTTTGAATCTCCGGCGACGCCTGAACAGCCGCGTAAACTGCCAGATTGCCGCCCTTGGAATGACCGCCCAGCAGCAGCCGATGATTGGGATACTGTTCGGCTACTCGTTCGGTATATAAAACAGCTTCCTCCTGGGAAGGAACTTCTGGCATACAGGCCATCAGGAAATCTTCTTTCCATCCCGTCAGAACATCCGATGTGCCGCGAAAAGACAGGTAGAGTTGTTTTCGGGAGACAAGAATGGTCATGGCAGAAAATTGCTTCACTTGCTCCGTATCCAATATTTGCACAAGGCAGCTGAGCCGCATATTCCGAAAGCGGCGTGTATCCGTCATTAGATACAGCATCCATTCCCGCAATTCCAGGGATGAGGCTTTTTCCAGATCAGGGTGCTTTGGGATGCCATGAAGAGAAAAGTATTCTTCCGCGGCACGCTGGATCGTGATTTCTTGCTCGCCGTTTTTCGGCACGATCCCTGAAAAATCCAAATAGCTAAGTGTGGAAAGAATCAGATTATCCACCTCGTTAAAGCGGCTTTGGGTTAATGTTAAATCTCCCCGCCACGTCAAATAAGAAAAGATATTATTCAAAAAGCACACCCTTTCTATTGCCAAATATCCTGCGTAATGCCCACACCCAAAGCGCCGTCGCCCGTATGACAGGCAATACTGACAGAAAGAGGGTCCTTTTCGATCAAAAGGTCTGGAAACGCCGCCTGTAATTCATTCCTCCAGGTTTCCCCAATCTCTGGGTCACCGGAATAGGCTGCCCGGATCGCTACCTTCTGATCGGCAAAGCGGGTTTCCCTATCGAGCTTCAATGCCTCAATGATTTCGTGCATAGCGGCGTGCATCCCTCGAACCTTTCTATAGGCATCAAGTTTTCCACCTTGAATCTGTAAAACGGGCTTGATGTTCAGTACCGTGCCAATAGCGGCCCCGGCAGGCGTAACCCGTCCGCTGCGTTTTAAGTATTCCAGGGTATTTACAGCCAGATAAATACTTGAATTCAAGCCATCCTCTTCCAAATACCGCACAATTTCCTCCGCACTTTTTCCAAGGTCGGCAAAATAACGGGCTTCCAGTACGGATTGCCGCAGGGTAACGGAAATTCTATGGTTGTTCACCGGATATACACGGCCTTCATATTCCTGCGCCATCGCAGCGGCGGTTTCATAGCTGCCTGAAAGCCCGGAGGACATGGGAATGTAAATCACCTGTTCATGTTTTTCCAGCAGACGTTCCCATGCTTCCAGTAGCGTATAGGGTGCAGGCTGCGATGTTTTGACAGAAGCTCCCTGCCCAAGCTGAATAAAGAAATCTTCCTGGGTGATTGTCTGATGTTCAAAAAAAGTTTCCCCATTCAGCATGACCGGCATGGGTACCAATTCTACACCGTGCGCATCAGCCTGTCCCGGAGACAGTCCGCTGTTCGTATCTGTCAGAATCGCAATTTTGTTTTTCACACGCATATTCCTTCCGTAGATGGAGATTGGAAAGCAGAAGCAGCCCGGTGGCTGCTTCTGTAGGACCACATTATGCTTTCAACCCCAGATCGGTCTTTTCCCAGGGCATCATGCTGGCGTTGCTGCCGAAATGCCCGTAGCAGGACACCTTGGAAAAGCAGGGAGAGGTAAGGTGAAAGCGGCGGATGATGGCGGTGGGACGGCAATCTGCCTGGTTCATGACGGCCTGATAAATCCGATGTTCCGGGATCGTAGCGGTGCCAAAGGTGTCGATGCGGACGGACATGGGTTCCGCCAAACCGATGGCGTAGCTGAGCTGTACTTCGCACCTTTCCGCCCAGCCCGCCGCCACGATGTTCTTGGCGATATACCGGGCCATGTACGCTGCAGAGCGATCTACTTTGGAAGCGTCCTTGCCGCTGAACGCGCCGCCCCCATGCCGGGCATAGCCGCCGTATGTGTCCACGATGATTTTCCGGCCCGTCAATCCGCTGTCGCCTGCCGGGCCGCCCACCACGAAACGGCCCGTAGGATTGATGTAATACTGGGTGTTATCGTCCAGCATCCGGGCAGGCAGCGTAGGCAGGATCACATGGGTCAAAATGTCGTCCCGCAGGGTATCCGTTTCTACGCTTTCGTTATGCTGGGTGGAAAGGACGACTGCGGCGATGCGCCGGGGTTTTCCGTCCTCATATTCCACCGTAACCTGCGTTTTTCCATCGGGGCGCAGATAGGGCAATTCCCCGATGCGGCGCACATATTCCAGCCGCTTTGCCAGGGCGTGGGCCAGTTCGATGGGCAGGGGCATCAGGCTGTCGGTTTCCCGGCAGGCATAACCGAACATCATGCCCTGGTCGCCCGCGCCGTTGTCCATTTCCTCCTCCGGCGCTTTGCGGCATACGCCTCGGGCAATGTCGGGGGATTGCTCATGCAAATCAACGGTGACGCGGCAGGTATCGGCGTCAAAGCCGCAACCCGGTTCCGTATAGCCGATCTCGCTGATGACCTGGCGGGCAATTTATTCATAGTCCACCTGGGCCGTTGTGGTCACCTCTCCGAAAATGGGTACCTGATCGGTGGCGCAGGTGACTTCACAGGCAACGTGCGCGGCAGGGTCCTGGGAGAGAATGGCGTCCAGGATGCGATCCGCGATCTGATCGCATACCTTATCCGGGTGTCCGCTGGTGACGGACTCAGACGTAAAATAGTGAATCATTTAGTGTTATGCTCCAGTACATACGCTTTGCGTTCTTCGGGGATCTCGTCCCATAGCTGTTCCGCCTTGCCCTGCCAGCACTCCGCATAATGATCGCATTTTCCGCAAAGATGCTCCGCGCTTTCCGGCGATTGCAGGTCGGTGGATTTGGCCCCGGTTTTTTCGATCATGTCCCGCAGCTTGTGGGGATTTTCCAGCATGGGGCAGGGCTGGAACATATTGTTGTTGAAGGGCTGCCCATCGTGATACGCCTGAAACAAAGGAGAACGCAGTCCCTCTAAAATGGTCTTTTCCCGGATGTTGGAATCGGAATAATGAATGAACACGCAGGGGTCCATATCGCCGTTGGCGTTGATGTGGAAGTACCTGCGGCCTCCGGCAATGCAGCCGCCCACATATTCGGCGTCATTCTGGAAATCCATGGTGAAGAGCGGCTTGCGGGCGCGCAGGTCCCGCAGGCGGCGATAGACCGCCTCCCGCTGTTCAGGATTGGGGAGCAGCTCCGGCGCGGCGTCGTTGCCTACGGGCATATAGTGGAAATACCAGATGAAGTACGCGCCTTTTTCGATCAGCATATCAAAGTATTCTTCTGACGTGATGCTTTCGTAATTGACGCTGGTATAGCAGGAGGAAATGCCATAGATCAGCTTCCGCTCATGGAGAATATCCATGGCCCGGATCACCTTGTCGAACACGCCCTGTCCCCGGCGACTGTCGGTGGGTTCCTGGAAGCCTTCCAGGGAAATGGCGGGCACGAAGTTTTTGACCCGCAGCATATCATCGGCAAAGGCTTCGTCGATCAGGGTACCGTTGGTGAAGCAGAGGAACACGCAGTCGTCGTGCTTTTCGCATAAGCGTATGATGTCGGCTTTGCGCACCAGCGGCTCGCCTCCGGTGTAAATGTACATATACACGCCCAGCTCCTTGCCCTGGCGGATGATGTCGTCGATCTCATCGAAGGAAAGATTCAGCTTGTTGCCATATTCCGCCGCCCAGCAGCCGGTGCAGTGCAGATTGCAGGCGGAGGTGGGGTCCAGCAGGATCGTCCAGGGGATGTTGCAGTTGTATTTTTCCTTCAGTTCGCATTGCTTCGGCCAGCCGATCATGTTTTCATTGATGAAGAAATTAACGGCTACGGTTTTCAGCACTTCCTGATCCACGTCGCCAATCAAGTGGCGGATATAGCGGTAATAGGGATTTTCCGGATTCTCAATGGCGTCCTTCACCTGCTCCAATTGATGGGGATACATTTTCCCGGCGTACTTTTCCGCCCAGGAAAACAGCTTGCGCATATTTTTCTCCGGGTCTTTGTACAGATAATTGAATGCTTGCTCCAGGCCAAATTTTTTCATCGTGGTCGATACGCTCATGTTTTGTCCTTCCTTTCGATGGTCGTAGTAGGGGTGGATTCTGGCCAAAATATAACAAGATGCGATAAAAAATGATATAAACAAAACCGGCTCAATGACAGCATTCTGTACACTAAGCCGGTTTTGTTTAATTTTGCTCATTTTCTACTTTTTGCTGGATCATCTCCATACGACGATCTAATACATCGCTGATCTCTGCGCATTCCCGCAGTTCCTTTTCGATTTCAGGCGTAATCACCACGTCTTTTTTATATCGGATTTTGTGTTCCAGGCTGGCCCACCAATCCATGGAAATCGTTCGGAACTGTACTTCAACCTTCATCAGTTTCTTTTGGTCGTGAAGATAGATGGGGATTTGAACGATCAGATGCAGACTGCGATAACCGTTTTCCTTTGGGTGAGCGATATAATCTTTCCGTTTTAGAAGCGTAATATCATCCTGCTTGAGCAGCGCGTCAGCCAACATATAAATGTCCGTTTGAAAGGAGCATATCACTCGCACCCCGGCCACGTCGCTGATATTCTCCTCTATGCTTTCTGCTGTCAGTGGCACCTGTTTTTTGATCAGTTTGTTGGCGATACTTTCAGGCGTCTTGAGGCGGGTCTTGATCGTTTCGATGGGATTGCGGTCATATTGCAGGGACAGTTCTTCATCCAGTACATTGAATTTTGTTTCCACCTGCATCATGGCGCAGCGATAGTAGGCCATCAATTCCTTGTACGGCATAGCAAGCTGATGGATTTTCCCCTTGATTTCCCCTTGAGAAATACGATTCAATACAGCTTGCTCGATCAGGTTGAGGCTTCCTGTGTTTCTCTCCGTCATATCTTCTGCCCTCATACTGTTGTAACCAATATAACATAATGTCCAACAAAAGCGGGGATGCCGATGGAAAAGGCGGTATTGTTAAAGAATTAAATAAACCGTCGACATCCCCTATATGGATATTTCGCCAATCTGGAGAGGGGATACATCCAGATCGGAGAAATAGCGCAAGAATCATCCAGCCTTACAATACGAAATCCGAGCAGGATGATCAACTTACAAAACAGGCAAATTGTAAGGATTTTATCAGTTGTTCATTTTTGAATCATGTATTCACTGACAAATTCAGCGCTTTGTTTATTGCTCTTTGTGCTGTAACTGCTTATATAATCAAACGTATTGATTCCCAACATCTGTTTGGAAAGGAGAAAAAGTATGGAACGTATGGAACGCAGAATGAAGAAAATGATCCTGGCTGGCATCGGAGCTGCCGCGCTGGCACGGGAAGAAAGCAATGGGCTGATTCATGATTTGATTCAAAAGGGCGAAAGCGTGGTGGAGCGCAGCGGCATTCGGAACGAAATGCTGCGTCATGACCAGGAAGCGTCTGTGGAAACGATGGACGCTCAGGATGTGGATGCTTGGCTGAACAGTCTGTGCAATATGACGCCTGCCCAGCTGCATATCCTGAAGGACGCCATTGATTCCGTGGAATGGGCGCGGGAGCATCCGTCCGCCGACGAAGATCACAGCAAGGAGGAATAAGCCTGCCATGGACAGGGAGCAGCGGGGTGAACAGCGAAAAAGGCTGAATGAGATCGTGGAGGTGCTGCGGCGCAATGAGATCGTTCGGGGGATGACGCCGGATAAGCTCTGCGCTGTCATGGAAGAACTTGGCCCCACCTTTATTAAGCTGGGCCAGATTTTGTCCATGCGTTCCGATTTTTTGCCCCAGGAATACTGCGACGCCCTGACCCGCCTGCGCACGCAGGTGGAGCCTATGCCCTTTGAGCAGGTGGAAACCATCCTGGAGGACGCTTACGGGCGTCCTCTTTCGGATGTGTTTTCATCCTTTGACCGGCAGGCCCTGGGCAGCGCGTCCATCGCCCAGGTTCACGCAGCCTCGCTGCCCACCGGGGAAAAGGTGGTGGTGAAGGTGCAGCGCCAGGGCATCCATGACGTCATGAACCGGGATATTATCCTGCTGAAACGGGCGGCGGAGCTGGTGAAGTACACGCCTCACAAAGGCTTGGTGGATTTTAACCGGGTACTGGATGAAATGTGGATCGTAGCCCAGCAAGAGATGAATTTCCTCACCGAAGCGTCCAACCTGGAAACCTTCACCCGCCTGAACGCAGACGTGGCCTTTGTATCCGCGCCGAAGCTCTATCCCATGTACACCACCGCCTCTGTGCTGGTGATGGAAAACGTGGAGGGCATTCCCATCAACGAAAAGGACGCGCTGAGGGCGGCGGGTTATGATCTGAATGAAATCGGCTCAAAGCTGGCGGACAATTATGTGAAGCAGATCACGGAGGATGGCTTTTTCCATGCCGATCCCCATCCCGGCAATATCCGCATCCGGGACGGGAAAATCGTCTTTTTAGATATGGGCATGATGGGCACACTGTCCGAGCGGGACAGACGAACCATCAGCCAGGCCGTGAAGGGCGTGGCGCGAAACGATCCGGAAGCCTGCCTGGAAGCGGTATTGAAGTTGGGCGTCGTCTCGGGCGACGTGGACCGCAGGCAGCTTTATAAGGATTGTGAAACCATGCTGGATCGCTACGGTTCCATCGACCTGGGCACCATGGATCTGTCCCAGGTGGTCACCGACATCATGGAGATCATGAAGAAAAACCATATCGGAATGCCCGGCGGTTTATCCATGCTGGTGCGCGGACTTGCCACCGTGGAAGGCGTGGTGGTGGACGTTGCGCCGGGCATTAGCGTGACCCAGGTGGCTACAGCCCGGATCAGCAAAAAGTTCCTGAAAGATTTTGACTTGCGCGGCAATCTGCAAAGGGACGCGCGAGCGCTGTATGAAAGTGCCTATAAAGCGCTGGATATTCCCGCCTTGGTTTCAGATACCCTGCGCACAGGGCTCAAAGGCGACGGACGAATCGGGGTCGATGTTCACCCGGGCGAAGATACGGAGAAGCTGGCGCGGACCTTGGTGCAAAAAATATGCGCCGCCTTGGTTTGCGCGGCGCTGATTCTGGCATCTGCCGTGGGCACTTCGGGGCAGCAGGTATGGATCGGCTTATCGTGGTATCAAATTGTCTGCATGGTATCTGCGTTGATCCTTGTTTTCACTTTGTTCCTGCCAAAGATAAGATAGCTTAAAAAGGAATCGGCATACAGCTTTATCTGCTATGCTGATTTCTATTATTTCCTCAGCTTTTCGGCATACTGCGATAAGGTATCCTGCAAGTTCTTCTCTCTCAATTCCAGGGCCGTTTTGGCTCTGGTTTTTGTTTCTTTGATTTCATTTTCCAGTCTCTTTCTTCTCTCCTTCATGGCGGCAATCACCCGGCGGTTATAAATGCTGGCATCCGGGAATGCCCGCAGGATGCGCCGGATCAGGACGGGCTGTGCGGAGAGCGCGCTGCGTACCGCGTGGGTGATGGCCTCCGTGCTGTCTCCGTCCAAAGCCGCGGCATGACGGCGGAGGCGCAGCAGCGTGAAGCTGGAAATTACCGTGTCCATGAGGAACAGGATCAGAAGCGCGATGCAAACGGCCTGCATGGCCATTTCGCTCATCTGGCCGTAGAGACGGAACAGAAAAGGCTTCACAAAGTAAATCATGCCCAGTCCCAGCAGGCCGAAAGGAATAAGCGTATCGGCGCATACCCGGCCGTTCAGGTTGAATTTCTTGGCGGAATAATCCCACCACCGGGCGTGAAACGCCTTCTCCATGATGTAGCTCGTCAGGTATTCCAGCGTGCCGCACAGCAGCATCGCCAGGGCGAAAACAGCCAGCGGATCATCGGTGAACTTGCTCAAAAGCAACGTGATCAGCACCGTGCCGAACCCATAGATCGGGCACCAGGGACCGATCAGGAAGCCCCGGTTGATAAATCTCCCAAACTGGATCAGCTTGCAGATCACTTCCATGCACCAGCCCAGGAAGGACGCCGTAAAGAATAAGAGAAGATAGGATGCGGCGAGAGAAAAATCCAAAATCATTTCCTCCTTTGCCATGCGGCGTTTTACACATCCGCCAAGCTGCCGCGGAGGATCATGCCATAAGCCATCTCAGCCATTTTTTCGGCAGATTCGGAACAATTACGGTTGACCCATGCGCGAATGATCCCTGCGCAGCCGAATACCACAAAGCTGTAATGATAATCGAAATCCGCTTCACCTTTTTCCTTTCGGATGTTGGGCCATGCCTTCAGGCATTTTTCCCGCACCACTTCGTTCAGTCTGTGCAGGAAATTCATATCCCCGTGGGGGCTGAGCAACACCCGGCACATTTCCTGGTTGTCCTGGATGAAGCGGAAGAGATCCAGCAGGATCGGCTTGGTCTGCTGGCTCACGTCGTCATGTTCGTGCAGGGATACGATGGCGTCCAGTGCCTCAAACATTCCGTCCTCGATCTTCTCCAGCATATCGAACATATCCTTATAATACAGGTAAAAGGTGCCCCGGTTCATATCCGCCAGATCAGTCAGCTCTTTGACGGTGATTTCGTTGATCTGCTTTTCCTGCAAGAGCTGGGTCAGTGCCTGGGTCAGCAGTTTTTTTGTCCGCCGCACCCGGCGGTCTTCTTTTTTCTCTGTCGCCGCGGGGGATTTCATCATGGTTTCAGCCTTCTTTCTCAACAATTTCAAGGTTTTTTGTTCGATAATCTTTTTCAGGACGTTCAGTGTTGTTTAACAAACGATTGATAATCAAATTGATTATTGAAATCAATCACATAAATGATTATAATTCGTTATGTTGAAATTGTCAACACCATGTTTTGAAAAAGTAAGTGTGTTGGGAGGTAACAGATGTGAAAGGATTCACAAAAGGACTGGTCAAGCACAGAATCCTGGTCATCATCGTGTGTCTTGCGCTGGTGGTGCCCTCCGTGCTTGGCATGGCCGCAACGAAAACCAAGTATGACCTGTTGTATTATCTGCCCCAGGACCTGGAAACGGTGCAGGGCCAGGAAATCCTGCTTCAGGATTTCGGGAAAGGCGCTTTTTCCCTGCTGGTCACGGAGGGTATGACGATCAACGAACAGGCCGATATGGAGAACACCCTCAAGGATATTCCCCATGTGGACAGCGTGATCGGCTTCGCTTCCATCACCAAGGGCATGTTCCCCATGGAGATCATTCCCTCGGATATTCGGGAAATGTTCCAGCGGGGCGATTGTATGCTCTCCGCCGTGTTCTTTGATGAAGGCTCCTCCTCTGAGGAAACCATGGAAGCCATTAACCAGGTGCGGAAAGTAGCGGGCGAAAAATGCTTCGTCAGCGGCCTGTCCGCAGTTGTGACAGATACCAAACAATTGGTGGAGGATCAGGAAGCGATTTACGTGGGCATCGCCGTAGCCCTGTGCGCCATTGTGCTGATGATCACCATGGACAGCTTCCTGCTGCCGCTCATCTTCCTTCTCTGCATCGGCGTTTCCATCCTGTGGAACCTGGGCAGCAACTATTTCTTTGGCGAAATCAGCTACATCACCAAGGCCGTGGCCGCCGTGCTGCAACTGGGCGTGACACTGGACTATTCCATCTTCCTGTGGCATAGCTACAAGGAACAGAAAGCCCTGACCGAGGATAAAGACGAGGCCATGGCCAACTCCATCCACCTGACCTTTACTTCCATCCTAGGCTCCAGCCTGACCACCATTGCGGGCTTCGTTTCCATCTGCTTCATGAGCTTCACCCTTGGCCGCGACCTGGGTATCGTCATGAGCAAGGGCGTGATCATGGGCGTGCTGGGCACGGTGGTGCTGCTGCCCTGCGTGATCCGGCTCTTTGACAAGCCCATTGAAAAGACCAGCCACAGGCCCCTGCTGCCCGACGTGGGCGGCATCGGGCGATTCGTGGTCAAGCATTATAAGGTGTTGGCTGTGGTGCTGGTAATCATGATCTTCCCGGCCTTCTATGGTTACAACCATGTGAATGTATACTATGACATGAGCAAGGTGATGCCGCCGGAGCTGAAATCAGTGATCGCCAACAAGAAATTGGAAGAAACCTTCGATATGGCCACCACCCACCTGCTGCTGGTGGACAGCGACGTTCCTCAAAATGATGTGCGTGATATGACCGCTGAAATGGAACAGGTGGACGGCGTCAAGAGCGTATTCGGCATCGACAGCCTACTGGGTGCGGGCATTCCGGAATCCATCCTTCCCGAAGATGCTTTGTCCATGGTAAAAGGAGAACGCTATCAGCTGATGCTGATCAATTCCTCTTATGTGATTTCCTCCGATGAAGTCAATGCCCAAATCGACAGCCTAAACGCGATTTTGAAGAAGTACGACCAGGGCGGCATGCTGATCGGCGAAGCGCCCTGCACGAAGGACCTGATCGCCTGCACCGATCACGATTTCACGGTGGTCAGCCTGATTTCTATCATCGCCATTTTCGTGATCATCATGCTGGTGCAAAAGTCCTTCTCTCTGCCGGTGCTGCTGGTGGCAATTATAGAATTGGCGATTGCCGCTAACTTGTGCATCCCATATTACACAGGCACGGAGCTGCCTTTCGTGGGGCCCATCCTGATTTCCACCATTCAGCTTGGCGCTACGGTAGACTACGCCATCCTGATGACCACCCGGTATAAGCAGAACCGCCTGTCCGGCATGGACAAAAAAGAGGCTGTGGAAAAAGCCGTATCCTCCGCCGCGCAAAGCGTGCTGGTCAGCGGCCTGGGCTTCTTCGCCGCCACCTACGGTGTGGGCCTATATTCCAATGTGGACATTATTTCCTCCATGTGCCGCCTGATCGCAAGAGGAGCGCTGCTGAGCGTGGCTGTGGTGCTGCTGCTCCTGCCCGCGATGCTGCTGCTCCTGGATAAGATCATCGTGCATTCTACCCTTGATATGAAAGCTGCCCGATAAAAAGAAAGGAAGGATCGAGTATGAAAAAGATCGTTGCGCTGCTGCTGACCGCCATCATGGTGCTGGGCTGCGTGCCCGGTTTGGCGGAGAATACCAAGCATGAACGGGTGTATGTTGTCGCCGCTGCGGACGGTACGGTGAAAAGCGTCACTGACAACATCCATCTGGAAAACGCCGATGGGCTGGATGAAATCGTGGATCGGACGCTGCTGACCGCCATCCAGAATGTTGGCGGAAAAGAGACCTTCACCCTGGACGGTGAAACCCTGACCTGGCAGGCCCAGGGCAAGGACATTACCTATGAAGGCACATCAGACAAAACGCCCGCCATCCTGCCCGTTGTGACCCTGACGCTGGACGGGGAAGAAATTACTGTGGACAGCCTGAAGGACAAAATCGGCGAAGCGGTGCTGACCGTCGCCTATCAAACGAACGAGCCGCTTCCCGCCCTTGCTGTGACCGTACTGCCGCTGCCAGAGGAGGGCGTAACCGATCTCAGGCTGGAAAATGCCGCTGCGATCACCGTCCTGGGCCGTCAGGTGCTGGTGGGCTGGGCCGTGCCCGGCATAGACGCGGAATTGAAGCTGCCCACCTCCTTTTCGGCTGCCTTCCACGCCGATCATGCGGAGCTGAGTTGGCTGCTGACCCTAACCACCTCCGATCCCATCGACGCAGCTTGCAAAGAACTGGATGACCGGATCGACCTGGATCTTCACACAGAATTGGACGAGGCCAAAGCGCTTCTGACCGCTTTGCAAAGCGGCGAAACCCTGCCCGAAACCAGCGGAAAGACCAAGGACATTGTTCCAAAGATCAATGAGCTGAATGACGGCTTGACGCAACTAAACGATGGAGCTGAGACGTTGGCGAACGGCGCTGCGCAGCTGTCAGACGGCGCTTCCGCCCTGAGGGATGGAGCAGCTCAGTTAAACACCGGCGCAGCAGAATTGGCTGCCGGGGCTTTGACGCTGTCCACCGGAGCGGCGGATGCGGAAGGAGGCGCTGCATCCCTTGATACGGGCCTTGCGACCATCATTGCCAATAATGAAGCGCTGAATAACGGAGCACAGACGATTTTTGCAGCGATCCTTTTCTCTGCCAATGCACAGCTTTCCGCTTCCGGCCTGGACGCTGCTGGAATCGAAATTCCCGAACTGACAGCGGAAAACTACGCTGAAGTGCTGGATGCGGTGCTGCTCCAGCTGAACCCCGAAACCCTGCGTGCGTCCGCTCAAGCCCAGGTGGAAACGGCAGTACGGGCCCAGGTGGAAAAAAACACTGATCAGGTGCGATCCGCTGTGGAAACGGCTGTTCAGGATAAGGTGCTGGCGGCTGTATTGCAATCTGCCGGGCAGAATATGACATCGGAGCAATACGCCCAAGCGGTGCAGGCTGGTCTCGTATCGTCTGAACAGGCCGCCGCAATCACCGCTGCTGTCGAACAGCAGATGGCAACCGAGGAAATAAAGGCTCAGATCGACGCTGCCGTACAGCAGCAGATCGAACAGCTGATCCAGGATCATACAGCAGCTTATCTTTCTTCCGATGAAACCATCGCCGCCCAGCTCTCAGCCGCCCAAACAGCGTATGAAAGCCTGACCGCTTTGAAAGCGCAGCTGGATCAAATCAACACCTTCGTGACGGGCCTCAAAACCTATACGGACGGTGTGGCTCAGGCTGCCGCTGGCGCTTCCCAGCTGCATACCGGCTTGACCCAACTGAACGCCGGCGCTGCCACTTTGTCCACCGGGGCTGCTGCTTTGTCCACCGGCGCTGCCTCGCTCTCCGAAGGCGCTGATTCCCTCTACGATGGCACCGTGGAATTCAAAGATGGCGCTGCTGCCTTGCATACGGATGGGACGCAAAAATTCAAAGACACTTTGACCGATGCCGAGAAGGAAGCTGCGGAAAAGCTGCTGCCCTACGTGACAGACGATCTGCCCAAGGCGCTGCGCATTTATGAAGAAACCCGCGACAGCGCGCAAAACAGCGGCTATGACCTGCTTCCCGAAAACATGAAGACCGTGACTGTTTATATCATTCGCACGGATTTGCAGTAAATGCCAATGATCAGCTTCTGCATTGATCCTTACACTTTGATCAAATTGTAAATTGAATCTTGATCATTCCAATGATATTGTAAGAATTATAGAGGAGGAGAGGCAGTGAAAGAACAAAAAACAAAAGAGGCCATGGCTGCCTCCCTCCTGCGTTTCCTGTGCCGTAAGCCGCTCAATCGGATTACAGTAAACGATATCATTCAGGATTGCGGGACCAGCCGGATGACCTTCTATTATCACTTTACCGACATTTATGATCTGGCAAAATGGACATGTGAACGGGAAACGGATCGAATGATTCAGGATCATGCCAGCCTTAAATCCTGGCAGAATGACTTTCGGCTGGTACTGGATACTCTACGGAAGAACCCGGAAGCAACATACCATATTTATCACGCAGTAGATCACGATACCTTGGCCCCCTATATGCACAAAGTGATCATAAAGCTGTTGTGTCCGATCCTTGATGAATTATCCGACGATTTGCATATCAGCGATCATGGAAAAGGAAAAGTGGCTGGTTTCTACAGCCACGCAGCAGTAGGCATGATGGAGGATTGGCTGCGGGAAAGCATGGTAGTTCCACCAAAAGCAATTCTTGATGAAACAGCCGTTCTAACCAAAGGTGTGATGAGAAAATCTCTGGAAAACGTCTCATTGGCAAATTGGTAAGAGGCTCATTCTGCGATAAAGATGACAGCAATTTTCGCCCGACCCGTTTTGAAGGAGGAAGCGGATCATGAAAAGCGATGCCACCAAACAAGCCCTCGCAAACGCCCTAAAACAGCTTTTGCAGAAAAAGCAGATCACGAAAATCACCATCAATGATATTACGGAGGCGTGCGGGATCAGCCGGATGACCTTCTACTATCACTTCAAGGATATTTATGATCTGGCGGATTGGACCTTACAGGAAGCGCTGCACGCTGCCATTGCTGAAAATCGCACGCATGATAACTGGCAGCAGGGCTTTTTGAATCTGCTGGAAGCGCTGAAAGCCCATCAATCCCTGATCCTGAACGCATACCGTGCCATTGATCGGGAGCTGGTGGAAAGGTATATGCGCCGGGAGGTGGAAGCGCTGCTGCTGCCTGTGGTAGAAGAGCAGGCTGCTGGCATCAAGATCAGCGAAAAAGGGAAGCACAGGGTGGCGGTCTTCTACGCTTATGCCTTCATGGGCGTTGTGATGGAATGGATCCAGCGGAATATGGCGGCGTCCCCCCAGGAGGTAGCCGCCACGACAGCGGCTATGATCCATGGAGATTTCCGAAATTCTTTGGAAAATATGAGCCGGTACGAAGCGAAAAAAGCATAATCATCTTCTTTCATCAAACAGGCGGTCTTGTTCAGAATTTGAGCAAGGCCGCCTGTTTGTGTATGGTTTTTCCGATCAAAGACAGATAACATGAAACCGTAGAAACCAATTCATCAAAAGGGGTGTTGCGCCATGCATTACTTTGAAGAGCATCTGCCGTCGGAAGAAAGAAACGCCATTCCTTACCTATCCACCACCGTACAGTTTCTGGATTACATCTCCGAACATTACGGTGACAGCATCGCCCTGTCTGATCAGAATCAGGCGGTCAGTTACAGCGAGCTTGCCATCCGTGTGTCACGCCGCCGCCATGGGCTGGAGGAGCTGCATCTGCCGCCGCGGTGCAATGTGGGCCTGTTCGATACCAACAGCATCGCCGCCGTAGAATGGTTCCTGGCCTTGACGACGACAGGACACACAGCCGTCATGCTGCCATCCGCGCTGTCCGAGGCCGTACTCATCCATGCCGTGCAGCATTATGAGTTAAAAGCGATCATTACAGGCCCGACCCTCATTGAAAAAACCAACAGCTTGAGTATCCCGATTGTTCCTGCGTATTTCCTGGAACGAAATGGCGAGCCTCCCGCCTTCGTGACGAAAAATGACTGTGCGGCCATCTTTTTTACCGGCGGCACCACCGGCACGCCTAAGGGCGTGATGCTGAATCATGGTGCCATTATGCGGGGCGCGCTGAACGGCACCTATCGGGACGGCACGATGTTTGGCCAAACCATGGTGGCGGCTCTGCCCTTTACCCACGTATTCGGCATGGTTTTCAGTATGCTGTCCGGCCTCTATACCGGCTCCCACATGGCGGTTTGCGGGAATATGCGGGATCTGTTCAAGGAAATGGCCCGCGCAAAACCCACCACCATGATCGCCGTACCGGGGATGGCGGAAATGATGCTGACCGTCGCGCAAAAGCGGGGCGTTCAAGCCTTGGGCGGAAGATTGAAGTTAATCATCTGCGGGGCGGCTCCGGTGCCGGAGAGGCTGATGTACAGCTTTAAGCCATACGGTATCCGTGTGCTGTCCGGCTATGGCATGACGGAAACGGCCAACCTGGTCTGCGGCAATCTGGAGCAGGAAACCCACCCGGATTCCGTCGGCAGGCAGTACCCCTGCCAGGAAGCCCGGATCGTGAACGGCGAATTGCAGGTGAAGGGCGATATGCTGTTCAGCGGCTATTGGAAGGATGAAGCGACTACCAGGGCGGCTTTTGACGGCGATTGGCTGAAAAGCGGCGATCTTGCCCGGGTCGATGAGGACGGATTTATTCACATCATTGGGCGGATCAAGAACCTGATCATCCTGGGCAACGGGGAAAACGTATCTCCGGAGGAAGTGGAAGAAGTATTTTATCGCAGCGTCTGTGTTCAGGATTGCCTTGTATCGGAAACAAAAATCGCAGGCCGCCCGGCTATCCAGTTAGAGGTGTTTCCCATTGATGATGTGACGGATGAAACTCTGGAACAGGAGATGAAACGGATCAGCGATACCTTGCCGACCACCATGCGGCCTGCCCGCATTTTGATCCGGCACGAACCTTTTGAAAAAAGCGCCAGCCTGAAAATCATTCGGAAAAAATGAGGGAAAAGTTATGGAACAGAAGCTGATGGAACTGCTGCTGGAAGTAGCGCCGGGCATTGATCCGAAGGAAGTGAAAATGGAGAGCAGACTGCAGGCCGATTTGGGCCTGGACTCCATGAGCGGGATGCTGCTGCTCATGGAAATAGAAGATACGTTTCAAATCGAATTGGAGGATACCGTGCGATTTGAAACGGTGGGCGACGTATGCAAATACCTTTGTAAACACAAGGCTACGTAATCTCTGACAGAAAGACGCGGCTGTACAGAATCTTATCAAATCACCCGGTCTGCAAATAGCATTTTCAAATTCTGCCTGCTATGATAAAACCGTCGCCTGAACCAATCGACAAAAAAGGAGGAACCATCATGTATTATTCCAGCGGTAATTACGAAGCCTTTGCCCGTCCCGAAAAGCCCGAGGGCGTGGAACACAAGAGCGCTTACATCATCGGCACCGGTCTGGCGGCCCTGACCGCCGCCTGTTATCTGGTGCGGGATGCCCAAATGCCAGGCAAGCGCATCCACATCTTTGAAAAGGACCCCATCCCCGGCGGCGCCTGTGACGGGTATGAATACCCTGGCGTGGGCTACGTCATGCGGGGCGGCCGGGAAATGGACAATCACTTCGAGGTCATGTGGGATCTGTTCCGTTCCATCCCCTCCATCGAAACCGAGGGCGTCAGCGTCCTGGACGAATACTATTGGCTGAACAAGAAGGACCCCAATTTCAGCCTGTGCCGCGCTACGGAGAATAGAGGCCAGGACGCCCACACCGACGGCAAATTCGCCATCAGCGATAAAGGCGCGATGGAGATCATGCACCTGTTCTTCACCCCGGATGAAGAACTATACAACAAGAAGATCACCGATTTCTTTGATGATGAAGTATTGAACAGCAATTTCTGGCTGTACTGGCGCACCATGTTCGCCTTTGAAAACTGGCACAGCGCCCTGGAAATGAAGCTGTACATTAAACGCTTCATTCATCATATCGGCGGCCTGCCTGATTTCAAGGCTCTGCGCTTCACCAAGTATAACCAGTATGAATCCATGATCCTGCCCATGGTGCGTTACCTGGAAAGCCATGACGTGCAGTTCCATTACAGCACGAAAGTGGTCAATGTGGAATTTGACATCAAAGCGGATGGCAGCAAGCACGCTACTTCCATCGAAGTGCTGCGCAACGACCAGCAGGATTTCATCATGCTGACGGATGACGACTTTGTTTTCATCACCAATGGCGGCTGCGTTGAAAACTCCACCATGGGCAGCCAGAATATGCCCGCCGATTTCCGCACGGAAATCAAGGAAGGCGGTGGCTGGGATATGTGGCGGCGCATCGCGGCCCAGGACTCCTCCTTCGGCCATCCCGACAAATTCTGCTTTGATCCCGAACAGACCAACTGGATGAGCGCCACCGTAACCACCCTGGATGACCGCATCATTCCCTATATTGAGCGTATCTGCAAGCGCGATCCCTTCTCCGGCGGCGTAGTCACCGGCGGGATCGTAACGGTGAAGGATTCCGGCTGGCTCATGAGCTGGACCATCAACCGCCAGCCCCAGTTCCGCAATCAGCCCAAGGATCAGTGCCTGGTATGGGTATATGGCCTGTTCACCGATAAGCCCGGCAATTACATCCAAAAGCCCATGCGGGAATGTACCGGCAAGGAAATCTGCATGGAATGGCTGTACCACATCGGCGTGCCGGAGAAGGATATCCCCAAACTGGCGGAAGAAAGCGCCAACACTGTGCCCGTCATGATGCCCTACATCACCGCCTTCTTTATGCCCCGCGAAAAGGGCGACAGGCCCGACGTGGTGCCCCAGGGAGCCGTCAACTTCGCCTTCCTGGGCCAGTTTGCCGAAACCAAGCGGGATACCATTTTCACCACCGAATACTCTATGCGCACCGGGATGGAAGCGGTCTATACCCTGCTGAACGTGGATCGGGGCGTGCCCGAAGTATGGGGCAGCACCTATGATGTGCGCGATCTATTGAACGCCTCTGTCATGCTGCGGGATGGCCGTCCCCTCACCGATATGAAGCTGGGCATGAAGGAGAAAGCAGCCGTGCATGAATTGCTCAAGCGTATCCACGGCACCGATGTTGAAAAGCTGCTGGCAGAATACCATGTGATCGGCTGATTCTGCCGCCCGCTGTCTGCGCACTTTTGCAGGCAGCGGGCTTTACTGAACACCTGCACTGTCAAACCCCGATTGATACGTGTAGTGAAAATAAGAGCTTTGTAGAAGCAAAACATATTTGCTTGACTTTTGTGTTCAGAACTGTTATACTACAAGTGTCAAGCGTGGCAACACTTTGGCAACACAAAATCGGATAGCCCATCTCAAACGATGGAATATGACGAATGTGGATAATGTGAGCTAAATGGGCCTAACAAAATCGCTTAAGATGGCTTTGCCAGGAGCGAGTGGGAATGATTCTAGAGACCGGGAAAGACGATCTTCTCTATTGCAACAGTGGGCCATACTCTCATAATTTACAAAAAGGAGCTAACTGATTCTGATTAGTCAGTTAGCTCCCTTTTGCTATTTGTAGAATGCTTCGCAGAAAATACCCTTGACAAATCTCTTTCCAGAAAAAAATGTTGGAGGACTTTGCCCGCCGGAACGGTCTGCCGAACCCCACCCACTTCACCGATGACGGCGTATCGGGAACCCGTTTTGACCGCCCCGGCTTTCTGGCGATGATGGAGGAAGTCGAGGCCGGACGGGTGGAGGCCATCGTTATAAAGGACATGAGCCGCCTGGGGCGTGACTATCTGAAAGTCGGCCAGGTCATGGAGATTTTGCGGCAGCGCGGTGTCCGGCTGATTGCCATCAATGACGGTGTAGACAGTCTGAAAGGCGATGATGATTTTACCCCTTTCCGCAACATTATGAATGAGTTTTACGCCCGCGACACCAGCCGGAAAATCCGCTCCGTGTTCAAGTCCAAAGGCATGAGCGGCAAGCACCTGACCGGCACCGTCATTTATGGCTACCTGTGGGACGAAAAGCGGGAACACTGGCTTGTGGACGAAGAAGCCGCCGAAGTGGTACGCCGTATCTTTTCCCTGACGATGGAGGGCTACGGCCCCTATCAAATCTCCAAGCTGCTGTCCGAGGCAAAGGTTGAAATCCCCGCTGTCCATCTGGCACGCTTTGACGAAGGAGTAAACAGGACGAAGCCGGTCAAAGACCCCTACGGCTGGGGATCATCCACCATTGTGAACATCCTGAAAAAGCGGGAATACCTGGGCCACACCATCAATTTCAAGACCCGCAAGCACTTCAAGGACAAGAAAAGCCACTATGTTGACGAAAGCGAGTGGACGATTTTCGAGAATACCCATGAGGCCATCATCGACCAGGAAACCTTTGACAATGTGCAGCGCATCCGGGCGAATGTCCGGCGCTACCCGGACGGCTGGGGCGAGGCCCACCCTTTGACCGGCCTGATGTACTGCGCCGACTGCGGCGGCAAGATGTATGTCCATCGCGTCAATAACGGCAAGCGTGACCCACAGTTTACTTGCAGCCAGTACAGCAAAATCCCATGCGGGACGCTCTGCGGCACACAGCACCGCATCCGGGCCGAGGCTGTCCTGACCCTGATAACCGATATGCTCCGGGCCATCGCGGAGTATTCCAAAAATGACCGGGCCGAGTTTATCCGCACCGTCCAGGAAACGCAGGCCGCTCAGCAGACCGCCGATATATCCAAGAAGCGGAAACGGCTGGCCGCCGCCCAAAAGCGGGCCGGGGAACTGGAAAAGCTGATTTGCAAAATCTATGAGGACAATGCCCTGGGTAAGCTGCCGGACGCCCGGTATGAGGCTCTGGACGCACAGTACGCCAAAGAGCAGGACGCCCTCAATGCGGAAATCGCGGAACTGGAAAAGGCCGTTACCGGCTATGAGCAGAGCCGGAAATCTGCGGAGAAGTTTATTGCCCTGATTGACAAGTATGAGAATTTCGACACGCTGACAAATACCATGCTCAACGAGTTTGTAGAGAAAATCCTTGTCCATGAACGCGCCCGCAAAGGCAGCCAGGACACCACACAGGAGGTTGAAATCTACTTCAATTTTGTGGGCCGGTATATCCCGCCCGCCTTGCAGCCGGTTCCCCTGACCCCGGAGGAACAGGAAGAACTGCGGAAGAAGGAGGAACGCAAGGACAGGCTTCACCAGAACTACTTGCGCCGCAAGGCAAACGGCAAGCAGAAGGAATGGGAAGAACGCTACAACGCCAAGCGCAAGGCCCAGGTGGAGGCGGCAAAGGCCGCGATCCGGGCCGAGGACATGGAAAAGGGCGTTTTTATCCCCGTCAGCCAGTTACCCAGGCAGGAGCCGCGCAAGGCCACCGTATCGGCCAGTGCCGCAGTTTAACCATCACAGTGCAAAGGAGAATGAACATGAGCGAATTGACTTACACCCGCTGCGGAGATTACTACATCCCCGACCTGAAACTTTCCGAGCAGCCGGAGGCCCCCATCGGCAAGTATGGCCGTATGCGGCAACGCTACCTGAAGGAACACCGGCCCGGTCTTTACAGCAGCTTGATTTTGAATGAAAAGCTGTACCCGCACCTGTTGGAGATTGACCGGGCGGCGCGGGAACAGATGGAGACCATGCTGCCCCGCATGATGGAGGCGGCAGGCGTTACCGAGGAATTGAAAGCCCGTGACCCTATGCGCTGGGTGGGGCTGATGAACACGCTGAAAGCGCAGGCAGAGGAAATTATACAATCTGAACTGATATTTCAATAATAGGGTGAGCGCCAGAGAACAATCTCTGGCGCTCATTTCTACTTTCGTTGTGAGACTTTTCTATACTCCAATGGCAATAAGCCCGTACTCTTCCGAAATAACTCCGCGAATCTACTCGCGCTTGTATATCCAACGCTTTGCGCGACTTGACCAATAGATAAATCTGTTTTCGCTAAAAGGGTTTCTGCCTGACTCATTCGCCGTTGCTGTATGTATTCTGTAATTGTGCATCCGTGATATTCTTTGAAAGCTGTCTGAAGTTTTCTGGCACTCATGCAAGATATACGCACGATCTGTTCTAAAGGAATATCCTGAATACAGTGATCGTTGAGGTACAGTGTTAGGTTTTCTAATTGCTGAACATCCTGAGCGGATAGTTTTTTTCGGACTTCTTTTCTTTGCTGTTGTAAGCGGCTCCATTCTACAATAAGTGAGATAGCTTCGGCCACTTTTCCTTCATAAAACAAGCCCGCAGAAATACCGTTGCCTCTGTATGCCTCTACTTGTTTTAATAGGCGGGACATTTCAGGAAAATCCGCTGTCTGCCCAACGGCTTCAAATGCTTTGAGAGGATTTGCATATTCATCAGGATATTGCTCTTTTAAGTAATCCTCATAATAAGCTGGCATTATTTCAATTCCAACAGTACGGATTGGAATTTTTTTATGTATGAGAACTTTATATGTGGAATAGCCGCCAATAAAACTTTTTACACTCCCAGCTTCTAATCGGCGATAAGGGGATAGTTCCTCACCAGAGATAGAGTCAAACTGCATGATGCTTAAACACTCTGGCCAGTTAAAATCCAGAATAGTATCCTCATTAAGATAGAAGTCGTGGATTTTGATGTCGAAAAGGTTCTGCCTGTTATAAATCCAGAATGTCCCTGTCCCAATATTGTCATTCAACTGCCAGGTGGTTCCGACTTCGCAATAGTCCAGATTGTTCGGAGCTGGTGTAAAACCCCGCTCCGCGAATTGTGTTACATAGAAATCTTCAATCTTATTTTTCATAACGCATTTCGCTCCTTTGCCACGATTGCGTAAACTTATATCTTGATAACGCAAACATCCTTCCAAGCTATTGTAAGAAGGATGCGAATAGAGTATCTTTGATTTGAGGTTAGCGACATCTAACCTAAATATAACATAAGAAATGGGGAGCGTCAAGGTAACGCTTCTCTGAAAAGGAGGATTTGGATATGTCTGCACAATCGTCGTATCTGAACAAGAAAGGTCTTACGGTCAAGGACCTTGTAACTATTGGTATTTTTACTGCACTATTTTTCGTGTTTGAGCTTATCGGCTCCCTTCCGTTTGCTCCAAACCCTGCGCTTACTTTCTATCAGCCGTTTGGGATTGCCCTGCTCTGCGGACCTGTATATCTTCTGATGGTAGCAAAAGTGCCAAAGCGCGGCGGTATCGTCATTTTGGGCATTATCAATGGAATTGTCTGGTATGTACTCGGGATGCACTGGGCAATGGATTTGGGTTATGTCGTCATGGGTATCGTGGCTGAAATCGTCGCAGGTGTTAAAGGTTATCGAAACATCAAGTGGAATATTGCTTCTTTTTCTCTGTTCTGCCTTGGGCCTGCCGGTGTATTTTTGGCTTATTTCGCCGATCCTGCTGCGTGGGCTGAAACAATGCTGAACAATGGAACTTCGCAGGAATACATTGACATGATGACTGCTTCTGCACCTGCCGGAATGTTGCCGGTTATCCTTTTGGGAACTATCGTACTGGGAATTATCAGCGGCCTGGTAGGAAAGAAATTGCTCAAAAAGCAGTTTGAAAAAGCGGGGATTACCGCATGAGCAATGGGGAAAAACGCGGGGGGCTTTGGATAGACCCCCGCACAAAAATACTGCTGTTGCTCTTATGTGTCCTGTCGGCAACGATGGCTCCATCCCTTCTTTATGAAATGCTTATTGTTGCACTGGTAGCCTGCTTTGGGATTGTTTGTGGGAAAGTGCGCTACTCCATTATCGGTGTTATTGTCTATGGTGGCTTCTATCTGCTGACACAGGCGGTGTTGCAGATGCCGTCCGGCAATGTGCAGGTAATGTTGATTGCGTTCCTGGGGCTGGTTCATAAGGTTTATCCTTGTGGCATTTTGTCCGGCATTATCATTTCAACGACAAAAGTGGGGGAATTTCTCTCTGCCATGAACCGAAGCCATATTTCACAGAAGATTGTAATTCCCATTGCGGTCATGCTGCGCTATGTACCTACAATTCGGGAGGACTGGCATTTTATCAAAGACGCTATGCGGATGCGGGATGTATCACCTAATCTCAAAAATTTTATATTACATCCGGCTATGACAATCGAGTGCATCTATGTTCCGCTGATGATGGCTGCATCCAAAACAGCAGATGAATTGACGGTTGCATCTGTAACAAGAGGAATTGAAAATCCCACACAAAGGACTTCGTATGTAAGGATTGGCTTTGGCATAGCCGACCTCATAGTTGTCCTTGCCTTCCTTGCCATGTTTCTTGTGGGGCAATTCTATGGGGAGGTGTTTTGAATGATTGAACTGAAAAACATAACCTTCTCATACGAGGGACGGGAGCAAGGCGGTTTGCGGAATATTAACCTGACTGTCAAAAATGGGGAATGCATCTTGCTGTGCGGGCGAAGCGGCTGCGGTAAAACAACAATCACTCGACTTGTAAACGGACTCATCCCCCGGTTTTATGCCGGAGAATTAACAGGCCAGGTTTTGATTGATGGCAAAGATATTGCTGATCTGACTATGTATAAAATAGCAGAAAAGGTAGGAAGCGTATTCCAAAACCCGCGCACACAATTTTTCAATACTGACAGTGACAGCGAAATTGCGTTTGGCCTTGAAAATCAAGGAATGCCAACGGAGGAATTGCGCCAAAGAGTAGAAACCACAGCGGCGGATTTAGAAATCCAGTCACTTCGTAACCGTTCCCTACACGCATTGTCTGGCGGCGAAAAGCAGAAAGTTGCGTTCGCCTCAGTTTATGCTATGAACCCGGACATTTACTTGCTGGATGAGCCATCCTCTAATCTGGATATGGATGCCATACAAGATTTAAGAAAGCATCTGAAACTTGTCAAACAACAGGGAAAGACAATTTTAATCGCTGAACATCGCCTCTATTATTTGATGGATGTTGCGGATCGCATTGTCTACATGGAGCATGGGCAAATCGCCGGGATTTACACGCCAGAGCAATTCAGAGCTATTGAAAAAGACGAGCGGAAGCGCATGGGACTCCGGGCTGTGGATCTCCATGAAGTACATCCGCAATTCACAAGGCCAGGCGCGACAGAGAACAAAATCCTAAAATTGCAGGATGTGGGCTTGTATTATAAGAAACAGGCCATTGTGGAACATATCAACCTTTCAGCAGGAATGGGAGAAGTCATCGGTGTTGTCGGCCATAACGGTGCAGGAAAGACAACTCTTTCCCGTACTCTGTGCGGACTGCATAAAGAAGCCAGTGGACAATTCCTGTGGAATGAAAAACCACAGGACAGGAAAGAAAGGCTGCACCGCTCCTACATGGTCATGCAGGATGTCAACTTTGAATTATTTGCTGATAGTGTAGAAGCGGAATGCTCCTTTGGTATCCGCAATCCAGACAAATCGCTAATTGAAACAACAATGGATAGCCTGGGCTTATTACCCTATCGCACCCATCATCCGAACACACTCAGCGGGGGACAAAAGCAGCGGGTGGCGGTTGCTGTCAGCATGATTTGTGGAAAAGAGCTTTTGGTATTTGATGAACCCACAAGCGGTTTGGATTTCGATAGTATGGAGCAGGTTGCGTTGCTGATCCAAAAGCTCTCTGCTATGGGGAAAGTAATTTTTGTCGTAACCCACGATTATGAATTTGTCTGCCGTACCTGTTCCCGCGTTCTTCATATTGACCACGGAGAGCAGTGCGATGATCTTCCGTTGGTTCCGGATAATGAAGAAAATCTAAAAAAGCTATTTTCTATATAGCCGTTGAATGGATATGAAAGGAGTGAGTTTATGCAGAAGGAGAAAAAGAGCAGTTCAATCAGGCTCTTGCTCCAATGGGCTGGAAAAGAAAAATATTGGATGTATCTGGCGGTCATCTTATCCTTTTTCAGTGGAATTTGTACCATGATCCCTTATTACGGGATTTACAGTCTGATGAGTGCTGTCTATACAGGAACCTGTACCACAGAATTTGTTATTCGGGATGCTGGCATAATCGCTGGCGGTATCGTTATCCGGTTTTTATTGTTTGGTGCATCTGGTGTGGCATCTCACAAAGGGGCCTACCGTGCATTGCTGAAGGTGCGCTGTATGGTAATCGACCACATGGCAAAAGTACCTCTTGGTGCGCTGAATGAACGCAGCACCGGCGAGATTAAAACGGTTCTGAATGAGGACATTGAAAAGCTGGAACTGTTTCTGGCCCACAATGTGCCTGAATTGATCTGTTACCTTATAGGGCCGGTGGTGGTGTTTATTTACCTTCTGACCGTAAATGTACCTTTGGCATTGGTATCGCTGGTGCCTTTGGTATTGGCGTTATTCGTCATGTGCGGGATGTTTATGGGAGCATCCAGCATGATGGGGCGTGCCAATCAATCTGTTGCTAATTTGAACTCCGTAATGGTGGAGTATATCAGCGGTATGAAGCTGATAAAAGCCTATAACATGGGAAGTAAATCATTTCAGAAATTTTCTGCTGCTGTAAAAGAGGAAAATGATGTTTGGAATGAAATGTCTAAACGGATGGGGCCATTTTACGCTTCTTTTATCGTTGTGATTGAGTGCGGGATGCTGTTGCTGGTGCCGCTGGGCGGTATGTTTTTCCTGAATGGTTCCATTACAGCCAGTGTATTCCTGTTGTTTGCTTTTGTCGGTTCCATGTACCTGACGGAGATCCGTCCTTTGCAGGAAATATCCAGCAATATGGCGCAGGTACTCAAGGCGGTTACAAAAACAGAGGAAATTTTAGAGCTGCCGATTTATGAGGGCGGCGGTGATTTTCCCCAGGCACACGACATTGAACTGCGGAATGTGCGGTTTTCTTACGATGGTAAGGTAAATGTTCTGGAACATTGTAATCTAAAAGTCAAAAATGGAGAGCGTATGGCTCTGGTAGGTCGCTCCGGCGCAGGAAAAAGCACCGTGATTGAATTGATTTCCCGTTTTTACGATGTGCAGGAAGGCGAGGTACTGATAGGCGGTAAGAATGTCAAGGAGATCAACTACGAAACACTTTTGCAGAATATAGCGATTGTATTCCAAAAGACCTTTCTTACCCGTGACAGCGTGTTTGAAAATATCCGTATGGGCAGCAATGCCACTCTGGAAGAAGTGCGGGCTGCCGCAAAAGAAGCTCAGATTGATGATTTTATCATGTCTTTGCCGGACGGTTACGATACGAAGGTGGGGAGTTTCGGTTCCCGCTTCTCCGGCGGCGAAAAGCAGCGGATTGCAATAGCGCGTGCTATCCTGAAAAATGCGCCTATTCTGATTTTAGGGCAATACCGCACAGAAAAGTAGGCGCGATACTGCCAGAAGTGATATAATAAGAC
>ERZ772821.467-NODE-467-length-32809-cov-6.452922_pt1 | contig 32809 bp, 29 predicted proteins | sample MGYA00580859_ERZ772821 | MGnify/ENA primary metagenome ERZ772821 (study PRJEB29015, sample SAMEA2737674) | human gut metagenome | biome: human gut; feature: human-associated habitat; material: faeces | place: China | collected 2012 ...
GGAAGCCGCAGGGCTGCGCTTCTGTTGCCCGGAGTTCCGCTTCTGCACGGACAATGCCGCAATGATCGCCTGCGCCGGGCACTATGCGCTCATGGCCGGTCAGCGTTCCCCGCTTTCGCTCAACGCCGTGCCCGGGCTTGCACTCGCTCCGGAGCCCTCCGCCAAATAGGCAAGAATCCCTTCCACAATCCCGCGCGCCAGCTTCTGCTGGTGCGCTTCTGTTTGCAGGAGCGCCTCATCCTCCGCATTGGAAAGAAAGCCACATTCCACGAGCACCGATGGCGCAGGGCTTTCACGGATCACGAAATAATCCCCGGGGTTGGCGTTGCGCACCGGCCGCCCCACGGCCTCGCAAACGGATGCGATCACACGCTCCGCAAGGCGTTGGCCCTCCGCCGAGCCCTTCATATAAAACGCCATCGGCCCTGAGATAGATGGATCCGTAAAGCGGTTCATGTGCACGCTCACGACAAGATCTACGCCTTCTGTGTTCATGAGCTTCCGCCGGGCCTGCATATCGCCCTGTTTCGTGTCCGCAAGCGCATCCTCATCCGTGCGCGTCATGAGCACATTGATTCCCTCCGCCTCAAGCGCATCCCGCACTGCAAAAGCCACAGTCAGGTTCAGCCCGGCCTCCACCACGCCCGTTTTGCTTCCCACCGCACCGCCGTCAACGCCCCCATGTCCCGCATCCACCACGACTGTGTAAGCATGCGCGGGCGTCTCCGCGCCTGCCGCCTCCACACCAGGTGTCTCCGCACCGGGTGCCTCCGCCGCCGGAGCACCGCTTTCCAACATCCGCGCGCCAAATACGCCTACGATACACACAAGTATCCCCATCAGCAGTGTGTTGCACGCGTGCCTGAGCCGCGCATTTGCCTTCCGCTTCCCCATAAAATCACCTCATGGTGATTATATTTGAAAAAAGAGCCGCTTATAACACAGCCATGCACCACTTCCACGCCTTTTTCCTGCCTTTTTCCTGCTTGCCCCTGCATAGACATTGCATGTCCGCATGCAGGAATTTTTGAATATTCGCCTTGACAAAGCGGAAATATCCACACCTTCCACAGAGTTATCCACACCCCAATTTGGTGTGTTGTATGCGTTTTGCCATTCTTGTCCACAGAATTAACATGGCGCAGGAACGGATTTTACACATTTGGATGTATGCGCATACACCCGGTATATTCACTTGCGGAAAAACGCGAAAAACCGCAGGCGGGCCAAGCGGCCACCTACGGTTTTCTGCAAATGTATATGCGCTTTGCCGGGTTATACTTTCCCCTCGCTGCGAAGCCATGCAAGTGCATCTGCGATGGTCTCGCGGAAAGGGCGCGTCCGGAAGCCAAGTTCCTTTGCCGCCTTCTCGTGGGAAAACGCCGAATTGCTGCGGAGCGTATAAAGCGAATACCGCGTAAACAGCGGTTTGCGCTTCGTTATGGCCGTGCCAAGGCTGAAGAACGGCAGCGCCATGCACGCAACCCATGTTGGAAGCATGCGGCGCACCTCGCGCGTGCCGGCCTGCTCATGCACGCAGTGCAGCAGCTCGCGCACGGAAATATAGCGGTTGGCCAGAATGTAGCCTTCGCCCTTTTTGCCCATCGTGCAGCAGTTGGCGATGCCCGAGGCAACATCGCGCACATCAACAAAATCGTACCCGCCGTTCACGCCCGCAGGCAGTCTCCCCCGGCATGCGTCGATGAGAAGCTGCGTAACGTTGCCGCCCGCAAGGTCGTTCGGGCCGCAAAGCCCGCCCGGGAACACGATGGAAGCGTCAAGCCCTTCTTCCCGCACGGCACGCAGCACAATCTGCGAAGCCTCCGCTTTTGTTTTTCCATAAAAGCCTTTGATCTTCGCCGGGTCGAAATCGTCCACCTCGGTGATGACCTGCCCGTGCGGCAGCTCGGGCAGAGCGTGTACAGAGCTCACATATACCAGTTTTTTCACATGCGACGCAACGCATTGCGACACCACGTTGCGTGTGCCCTCCACGTTTACCGCATGCACGCGCTTGTTGTAGTTCCAGCCGATTGAAACAATCCCCGCACAGTGGATCACGTAAAGCTCCGTTTCCGGAGGCGCTTCAAAGAACCCGCGCAGGGATGCGCAGTCCAGCACATCGCCCTCAAACAGCTCCAATTCCTTCGGAAGGAGCTTTGCCGCCTTGTCCCCCGGCAGAACGAGCGCGCGTACCAGCGCGCCCCGGGAAACCAGTTCATGCGCCACGTTGTTGCCCAAATTGCCTGCGGCGCCCGTCAAAAGATACAGCCGTTCCATCTTGCACACCTCGCCTTAAAAATAGAATGAATCGCTTTGATGCCGGTATGACGTTTGGCGATGCAATTATGCAACATGGTGTTGAATATCTTTCCTGATATAATTATACTAACGGTATATCGCGCGCTCAACCGCCAAATCCGCGGTGAACGCAAGATAGCCGACATATCTGCCGCGCGGTGTCGGTTATCAATGTGAACGTTTTGTAGCAGGCGCGCCATATTGCAAATTCAAGGAGGACACGCCCATGAAAAGCGACCGCCGCGTGCGCTATACGCGCATGGTATTAAAGCAGGCATTGCTTTCGCTTATGCTGGAGCGGCCCATCACCCGCATCACGGTGACGGAGATCTGCGAGCGGGCGGAGGTAAACCGCGCCACTTTTTACGCGCATTATGCCGATCCATACGATCTGCTTGCGCGCATTGAAAACGAATTGTTTGAATCCATCCGGCGTTCCATCGCGGGCGGACTTTCTTCGGGCAGCCTCCGGCGGATCCTGACCGATATCTGCAGTTCCATCCGCGAAAACGGAGCGCTTTGCCGTGTGATCTTCAGCGAATACGGCGATCGGGAATTCCTTGAGCGGGTGCTCAACATCGCGCGTGTGGAAAGCGTGGCGCTCTGGCGGAGCATCGTCCCGCATGCGGGGGAACGGGAGCTTGAGCGGATGTATGCGTTTTTCTCACAGGGGAGCGCCGCAGTGATCCGGGGCTGGGTGCTTTCCGGCATGCAGGACGCGCCGGAGGAAATCGCGGCCTTCCTCGAGCGCATCAGCATGGGCGGGCTTGCCCAAATCGCGGGAAATCCGGAGAAGTCAGCGGAATTCCTTGTAAAATAGGGAGCGCGCGCTTATAATAAACTTGATGGAGTATGTAAATGAAACCTTGAATCCCGGCGGCCTGCTTTCGCTTGTGTCAGCCGGTTTGCCGGAGCTTCGCCGCCGTGATCCGCGGCAGATGAGCCCGCTCGTGCTCGCGTACATCGGGGATACGGTGTACGATCTTTTTGTGCGCACGCTGCTTTTGGAGCGTTCGGATGCAACCGCTCACGGCATGCATATTGAGGCCGCGAAGCGTGTTTGCGCCGCAGCGCAGGCGGAGGCGTTCCGCCGCGTTGAACCGCTTCTGACCGAGGAGGAGCTTGCCGTGTTCAAGCGCGGCCGCAACGCGCACATGGGCACCGTACCGAAAAACGCGCGCATCGCGGATTACCGCGCAGCCACGGGGCTTGAAGCGCTCCTTGGTTACCTTTACCTTTCCGGGCAGGATGCACGCCTTGCTTCGCTCGTGCGCGCGGCGCTCGCGGAAGAGGCCGGCAATTGATGCGGCGTCAGCTCCCTCTGCCGGCGCTTTGCGTTTCTGCTGCAAATTAGCTTTTTAATTCCCGTAAACCGTTTGTTTTCCAAAGGAGGTTCCCATGCCCGAAACCCAGCTCAACGTCCGCCTGCTTTCCCACACGCCGGACCCCGTCACCGCCATCGCGCTTGCCGGCCGGCTCTGCTACAGCGACAGCGACATCCTCTCCCTCCGGGAAGGCGTCCGCGGGCGCGCGCCGCAGTTTGTGGAAAAGCTCGCCTCCTTGGGCCACCTTTCGCCGTTTGAGCATGCGTCGTTCACCTTCGGCGCAGAAGGCGTTTCCCGGGCGCTCCTTGCGCAGATCACGCGGCACAGGGTCGCAAGCTTTTCCGTGCAGTCCCAGCGTTATGTGAAGCAGAACAGCGGAGCCTATCTTGTGCCGCCTTCCGTCGCGGCGCTGGGCGAAGAAGCTGTTGCGCGGTTTGAGGTGCAGATGGACACCATCTGGAACTTTTACGGCGAATGGCTTGCAGCGGGCATCCCCGCGGAGGACGCGCGCTTTGTGCTGCCCAACGCTGCGGAAACGCGCATGGTGTTCACGATGAACGCGCGGGAGCTTCTGCATTTCTTCTCCCTGCGCTGCTGCAGCCGGGCGCAGTGGGAAATTCGCCGCCTTGCCTGGTGCATGCTGGGGCTCGTGCGCCGGGAGGCACCGGAGCTGTTCGGGCACGCCGGCCCCGCCTGCGTATCCGGCGCATGCTCCGAAGGGAAGATGAGCTGCGGCAAACAGGTGGAAATGCGCAGGCGTTCCGAAGCGCTTACGGTGCTTGCATCAGGCGGCGCGGATGATGAGGCAATCCTTAGCTGGGTGCTTCAAAACATTTACAACGAGAACTGACACAGCCGGATTGCGGCGGAAAGAGGATCAGCATGGCATATGACAACAAGCGCCGCGGGCGCGAACAGAACGGTGAAACGCCGGTGCGCTTTAAGGACGGGCAGCCCGTGTTCCGAGAGGAACGCTCCTATGGAACTTCCAGGGGAAGCTCCTACGAAAAAAAGAGCTACGGCGATAAACCTTACAAAAAAGGCGATGCGGGAAGCAGGCCTTATGGCAGCAAGCGCCGGGAGGATGGCGACAAGGATTCCGGCAGGAAGCGCTATGAAGGCGATGAAAAGCCCTACTACAAAAAGCGCTACGGCAGCGAGGAAGGCGATGCGCCGCGCGCCTACGGCAAGCAGCCTTACAGCAAAAAAAGCCAGGGTGAAGCGGGCGTGCGCACGCGGTATGGCAAGCAGCCCTATGAAAAGAAGACGGCCGAGCCAGAGTGCAAAAGCGTGGAAAGCCCTGCGGATGCGCCGAACGCACGCGCGGATGAGCTGCCCTACCTTGTGATGGGGCGCAACGCCGTGCGCGAGGCCATCAAGAGCGGCCGCAGCATTGACCGCATCCTCGTTTCCCGCGAGCCGGACGGCTCCCTCCGCGAGATCGTGTCCCTGGCGCGGGACCGCAACCTCCGGGTGGATGAAGTCGGCCGGGAAAAGCTGGACGAGCTTTGTATGCCCTTTGGCCACGGCGGCAAAACCGGCAACCATCAGGGCATTGTGGCGCAGGTTCCGGGCGTGGAATACTGCGAAATTTCCGATATGCTCGACGCCGCAAAGGCCAGAGGTGAGGCCCCCTTCCTCATCCTGCTCGACGGCATTGAAGATCCGCACAACCTTGGCTCCATCATCCGCAGCGCTGTCTGCGCGGGCGCACACGGCGTGATCCTGCCCAAGCGGCGCGCGGTTTCCGTTACGGCGGCAGCCTGCAAGGCTTCCGCAGGCGCGGTGGAATATTGCAAGGTGGCGCGCGTTGCGAACCTTTCCGGCGCGATTGCCCGCCTCAAGGATGAGGGGCTCTGGATCGCGGGTGCGGATATGGGCGGAACGCCCATGGCGGAGGCAAAGCTTGAAGGCGCGCTTGCGCTTGTGATCGGCAGCGAAGGCGAGGGCATCAGCCGGTTGGTTCGTGAATCGTGCGATTTCATGGTATCCATTCCCATGTATGGCACGCTCGATTCGCTCAACGCTTCCGTTGCGGCAGCGGTGCTGATGTTTGAAAAGCGCCGCCAGGACAAGGCGGCTGCAAAAAAATGAAGGACAGTCGGGCGGCGCAAGCCGCCCCTTTTTGAAACGGAGGGAACGACATGCGCGAAGAAGTCGATTATTTGAGCATGACGGACGAAGCGCTCGTCGCGCGTTCCCACGCGGGGGATACGCGGGCGGACGAAGCGCTTTACGAACGGTATAAAAACGTAGTTCGCATGAAAGCGCGGCCATACTTCCTCATCGGCGCGGACCGGGAGGATCTGGTGCAGGAGGGGATGATCGGCCTTTACAAGGCCATCCGCGATTATACGCCGGACCACAATGCCGGCTTCCGTTCGTTTGCGGAAATGTGCATTGTGCGCCAGCTCATCACGGCCATCAAAAGTGCAACTCGCAAAAAGCACGCGCCGCTCAACACCTATGTTTCCTTCTATGGCAGCGCTTATTCTGAGGAGGAAAAAGAACGCACGCTGCTTGATACCATGGCAACGGTGCGCACCGAAAGCCCGGAGGATGCGTTTATTTCCAAAGAAAATATGGAGCGAATCCTCGGCAGCATCGAAAAGCTGCTGACGCCGCTTGAAAAGCAGGTGCTCGATCTGTTCATGGATGGTTACTCTTACCAGCAGATTGCAGCGATGCTCGGCCGCGGAACAAAAACCGTGGACAACGCGCTGCAGCGCATCAAGCGCAAGCTGGAAAAGTATTTGCAGGAGGAGTGAGCGGATGCGATGCTGCTCGTAGTGCGCAAAGGTCGCGCTGATACGGGCAATCCCCCGGCAAGGCCGCATTGATTGCCCACAATTCACAAAGGGCGCACTAATACGGCAATCCCCCGTCAGCGGCTCGCGCCGCTGCCACCCCCTTTCAAAAAGGTGGCTTTTGGAAAGCGGTAAACAAAAAAGGCTCCTTTCTGAAAGGAGCTGTCGCCGCAGGCGGCTGAGGATTGCCCTTATCCCGCAGCAACGTGGCCAATGCTGTGGGCAATGCGCGCCGGTCAAGGCTGTATGCGCCCTTGTTCTCCGATGGTACACAGCCGCTGGAAATAAAAAACGCTTGCAACTTCCCTTACGTCAGAATGTAAGATAAGGGCAGGAAAGGGGGCTGCATATGAAAATCAAAGAGGTATGCGAACGGACGGGGCTCACCGAGCGCACCGTACGTTTCTATATGCAAAAAGGGCTGATCGCGCCCAAGGGAGAATGGCGCAACGGCCGGGAATACAGCGAGTTTTCCGAACCGGACGTGGAGATGCTGCAGGCGGTTGCAACGCTGCGGGAGCTTTCGTTTTCTATTGATGAAATTCTGACCATGCAGCGCACGCCCGGGGCGATTCCATCCATCGTGGAAGCCCGGCGGGATGCTGCGCGCACACAGCATGAAACTGCTGAAAACGCGTATGCGGTGCTGGGGAGGCTTGATCCAAACGGCGTTTCGGATGTCACTGCCCTCGCTGCGCGCGTCCGGGAGGCCGCGGCTTTCCGGCCGCACCCCACGCCGCCGCCCCGCCCGAAGGAGATCAACAATTCCGGCATGGGCGACCGCTGCAACCAGGTTCCGTTTGAACTTAAGGAAAAGTGGAACTGGGGCGCATTTCTGATGCCCGTGATCTGGGGCCTTGCCAACCATGTGTATCAGGCGCTCTGGTGTTTCGTGCCCATCATCGGGTTCTTTTATTCCTTTTATCTCGGCGCGCACGGCAACGAGTTCGCATGGAAACACCACTATTGGGAAAGCGTGGAGGAATTCCGCCGTGTGCAGCGCAAGTGGGCGGTTTGGGCGATCTGCATCAACGTGGCAATTCTCGCGCTGTACGTGGGCACAGCTATCTCCAGCAACCGCGCCGCAAAGCAGGCGGAATTGATTTATGAAACCCGCCTTGCCGCACTGGAGGAATCCATAAAAAGCACGCCGGAATGGCAGGAGCTGACCGAAGGCCGCGCGGAATGGACGGACGAACGCGCCCGGGAAGCATTTGATGCGTTCCCCTCGGAACAGGCGCGGCAGGATGCGGGCGTGTTCAACCGAAGCGACACGTTCTACCTTGAGCCGGACGCGTATTATCAGGTGCTCCGCTCCAGCTTCACCGAGTTCGGCAAAGGGCAGAACGCGGCCATCGCCCCAAACGGCGTGGTCGTGTTCGACGATGCGGACAAGGCGCATGCGGTATATTCCTGCTGCATTGCACTTTCAAACGGTGAGATTTGGGATTTGACGGGCGATGCGGATGCAGACGCGCGCTTCACGAACATAACTGCCATACTTGACACGAAGCAGACGGCAGAGCGGCGCGCCTACTGGGAAGCTGTGCAGCGCGCGGCGAAAACGCTCCGGGAATATGTAGATCGGCGGACGGAGGAAGTCACCGCGAGCGCGCTCTTCCAGGAGAAGATCGGTGAGGGATATGAATTTGCGGACGACCCGCAGCCCGGCTACTATACGTTTGCGGCGGTCTACGAGGGCGGCGATGTGGAATGCGGCGGATATTACGCCCGGGTCCGTGCGGCGGACGGCACGCTCTGGCATGTGCACATCGATGTGAATTATGATGAGGCATCCGGCAAGGACATGGAAGGCGAGCTTCGGATCGAGGAAGTTATAGAAGAAGCCGGCAATTAACGAAGCATACGGCATCGGGATACAATCCCCTTCGCTGTGTTCGCTGCCCGCAATTCGTAAGGGTCGTGTTGATGCGGGCAATCCTCCGTCAGCACCTTCGGTGCTGCCACCTCCTTTCAAAAAGGAGGCTTTGGGGACGCAATAATAAAAGGCTCCTTTGGCAAAGGAGATGTCGCCGCAGGCGGCTGAGGATTGTCTTACCCCCGCCGGCACAGCTTGCTTCGCACTGTTCTCGCTCGGCTCCGCCCCTTTCAGGGAGTTTCCGTTGCCGGCGCAGGGAGACGTTGCGGCGGGGCAGCGAGACTGGTATAATAATTGATACAATTTGGCAATCTCTATTCGCTGGAGGCTTCCCATGACTCCTTCCCCCTATATCGTCGGCGTGGGCGCCGCAAACGCGGACATTCACGGCAGAAGCCGCGCCGCGGTGAACCTCATGGATTCCAACCCCGGCACAATGCGCGTTTCCGTGGGCGGAGTAACGCGCAACATCCTTGAAAATGCGGCGCGCCTTGGGCTTGATGCACGGCTTGTGAGCGCCGTGGGCGGCGATGTGTTCGGCCGGCTGATTCTTGCGCGCAGTGCAGCGGCGGGCATGGATGTGTCAAACGTCCTTGTGCTGCCGGACGCTGCCTCAAGCACATATATGACGGTGTTGGAGCCTTCCGGGGAGATGTTCGTCGCAGTATCGGACATGTCCATCCTGGCGCAGCTCCCGGAGGCATACCTTGCAGAACGGGCGCCGCTTCTGCATGGCGCCGCAGCCATCGCCTGCGACCCAAGCCTGCCGGAGGAGACGATCCTCCACCTGCTTGCGCTTGCGGGGAAAACGCCCGTGTTTGTGGATCCGGTTTCCACCGCATATGCAAGGAAGCTCCTGCCGCATGTGGGGCGCTTCCACACCGTGAAACCCAACCGCATGGAACTTTCCATCCTTGCAGAAATGGATGCAGGGGAAGATGCCGCGCTGAAACCGGCCATCGCCCGGCTGCTTGAAAAGGGCTGCCGCCGCGTGTACGTAACGCTCGGGCCGGAAGGCTGCTGCTACGGCGACGACAGCGGCCTGTTCCTTCGTGCAAAGCTTCGCCCCATTGTGCGCATGGAAAACGCCACAGGTGCGGGCGATGCCTTTACTGCCGCAACGATTTACGGCCATGTGCACGCCCTCCCGCCGGAGGAAACGCTTAACCTTGCGCTTGCGGCGGGCAGTGTGGCCATCCGCAGCGCGGAGACCGTAAGTCCGGAAATGAGCATCCCTCTGCTCCGGGAAACGATCCTGCGTGACAGCCTTTGAGCGGGGGACCAACAACCCAGAAACAACCCAGAAAAGAACAGGAGAGAAACACGATGTATATCAAAAAGGAAGATCAGGCTGCAACGGTGCGGCAGACCGTTATGGGAGGCAAAGGGGAGATCCTTTCCCGCATCTTTCTCGACTCGAAGGATGCTGCCGGTGCAGGCAGGCTGTTTGCGGTGAACACAATCGCCCCGGGCTGCTCCATCGGTTACCACAGCCATGAAGGGGAATTTGAGGTCTATTATATTCTCAGCGGCACGGCGAAAATCGTGGACGAGGGGGAGGAGTACCTCCTGCATGCCGGCGATATGATGCAGTGCAAAAGCGGGCACGCGCACAGCATTGAAAATGCGGGGGAGACGCCGCTTGAGCACATAGCGCTCATCCTGTATGAAAACCCGGCGCACGTCACCGATTAAGCGCGTTGTTTATGGGGGAATGCGTTGAATTTTTTCGTCAAATCTCTTGCGCTTGCTCTTGACAATCAGGATGTGATGCGCTACAATAACAAAGCGCGTGGAAAGCGCGTATGCGCCCGTAGCTCAGCGGATAGAGTGCCCGGCTACGAACCGGTAGGTCACAGGTTCAAATCCTGTCGGGCGCGCCACATCGGAGCAAGCAACAGAATGCTTGCTCCGATTTCTTTTTGGGAACTGGGCGCGCTTATGCCGCTGTTCCTCCTTTTCCGCAAAACGCCACGCTCCGCCCAGCTGTTCGCTTGCAAGCGCGCTCACAACGCTTTGCTGTCGCTGCCAACTTTTTTCGGTTTCGCCGTGCTGCGGCACATCTTATGATCAAAGGAAAACAAAAGCGTCATCTTGGGATGGCGCTTTTGTTTTCTGTTCAACCGAACGCATTTGAAGCCGCGGCCGGGGTGCAGCATCATTTCCCCGCTTCCGGCGCATGCTAAAAAGAAAAAAGGCGGTGAAACGAATGCACGAATATCTCGCTGCATTGAATCCGGAGGAACGGCAAACGCTTACGCGCATGGAGGATGAATTCAGGCAGGAACACGGCAAAGCGGTGGTTCTCCTGGCTTTCATGGTGCCGAACCAGGAGGGCGCTCTGTAACAAGCCAAAATGGCCCGCGCTGCAGAACCGGCGCGGGCCATTGTTTCAGCGTTCCCATTGAACAGGGCAGCCGCTGCGCCAAAGGCACGCGGCGCTCACCCCACATCCGCCGCGCTTTCGCTTGAAACAATCCTGCCGTCCGAAAGGCGGATCACTTCATCGGCCTTATCCGCAATGCCCATATCGTGCGTGACGACGATCACGCAATACCCGTCCTCATGCGCAAGGCGCTGCAGGATGGAAACCACAACCGCGCCGTTCTCTTCATCCAAATTGCCGGTGGGTTCGTCTGCAAGGATGATCTTTGCACCGCCCGCAAGCGCCCGGGCAATCGCCACGCGCTGCTGTTCCCCGCCCGAAAGCATCGCCGGGAAACGCTTTAAATGCCCTTCGTCCAACCCCACGGAAAGCAGCTTCTCCTTTGCGATGGCCTTCGCCTCCGTCAGCGGTGTTTTCTTAAGCTCCAGCGGGTAGGTGACGTTTTCAAGCACCGTAAGCAGCGGGAACAGGTTATAGCTCTGGTAAATAACGGCGACGTCATCCCGCCGGTATTCGTCGCAGTCAAGCTCGGCCGTGGGTTTTCCGTTGAAAAGCACTTTCCCTTCCGTGGGGAAATCCAGCCCCGCAAGCAGGGAAAGCAGCGTGGTTTTTCCGCTTCCGGAGCGGCCCACGAGCGCGTAAAAGCGCCCGCTTTCAAATTGGTAATCCACGCCCTTGAGCGCCTGTACGGTCTGGTATTTGTTGCGGTATGCATACGCGGTTTTCTGTAGCTGCAGCTCTGCCATAATGATCCCCTTTCTGTTTTTCCATACTGGTTCTATTGTTTTATTCCCGTGCCGCCATCAGTTTCAACACGTTGACGCGCGCGAAGTGGAGCGCCGCCGCCGCGCCGCCGAAAAGATAACACGCGAGCACAAGCGCGATGCTCAGAAGGCAGAGCGCATCCCTGCCTGAGATCAAAAATGCCGCAAGCGCGCCGAGCGCTGCACCGGAGGCCGCCTGCATGGCCGTTTCAAGCAGGAGCGTTGCGAACACGCGGCACCGTTTTGCGCCGAGCGAGCGCATTACAGCCGCTTCGCGCCGCCGCCCGCGCAAAAGCAGGAAGCTCAGCACAAAGCCAATCGCGGCCGTAAATGCAAACAGAAGCGGCAGAAGCGCTTTCAGCAGCTCAATATGCCGCTGCAGCTGTGTCGTCACGCTCAGCAGCAGCGCGTCGTTCACCACAAGGCGCGTCATCCCGCCGTCCAGCCGGAGTTCCCGCATCTGCGCTTTAAATGTACCGAGTTCGCGGGTGTTGCAAAGCTCCATTTCAAGGCCGCAATACGAAAACGGCATCCCGTTTTCTTCATACAGCCCGCGCAGAACAGGAAGCGGACAATAATACGTTACGCCGTTGTATCCATCATACTCGCTGCCATACAGCCCAACCACCGTAAGCACAGCCACTACGCTGCGCCGCGTCCGCATCGGAAGCCGGGCTTCCTCCCCAAGGGCAAGCTCCGCGCTGCGCGGTGCAATGCACACGGCCTGCTCCCCGGCGAACAGGCTTTCATCGTACCCTTCCAGCCATTCAATGCCGGGCGCATATTCCAAAAGCGCAGCATCCATTTCGATGGAGTCGAGCGCGCGCAGGGTATCCCTGGAATGCACCTGACATTCCGCGGCAGCACGTGAAGCCGCCACAAACCCGCTTGAAAGAATCTGCTGATACAATTCATCGTTAAAGCGGGGCGGCTGTGTTGCGGAAGCACCCATGATATAAGCGTCCACAGGAATGGTGGCGTAGGCGTTTTCAAGCTCCGCCTCGCTCATGGTTATGTTGTTTGCGAATATGGAAATAAAGGCCGCAAGCGCTGCCACAAGGGCTATTACCGCAAGGTTTGAACGCGGATTCCTTGTGAAGCTTATCCATGCCATGTACATGGGTTATTCCTCCTTTTCGCCAAGCAGCGCCATGGGCGAGCGTTTTGTCTGGGGCGCGATGAACACGAGCGACAGCAGCAAGAACGCCGCGCTTACCGCAGCGAAGGCTGCGATGGCAAGCGCCGGGTCGCTTTCCAGTGTAAAGTCGAATTCATTGCTTTTGCCTTCCCCCATCATGGCGGTGAAGGTAGTGTCGGCGGCATTTTCATCGGCACTTTCAACTACCTTTTGGGCAACCTCGGTGGATATTGCGCTGCCCGCATAGGCTCCTATGCCCGCGCCCAGCGCGCATACAAGGGCTACGGCGGCAAGGGCAATAACAAGCGCCTTGCGCCTTGGCGTGCCGAGCATACGCATTATGGCCAGCTCCCTTCGGCAGCGGAGCGCCTGCACAAGGCTCAACACCACGACGGCCAGTCCCACCACCGCTATGGCGCAAATCAGCGTTATGCCGCTTATCCTTGAAAGCTGTGTAAGCCCCGGGGCAACGAAGGAATACCCTTGGTCATACACGGTAAGGCGAAGCTCGAAGGGTGCAGGCTCCCCCTCCGGCGGTGCCATAAGGGGCGAAGATTGTATATGGTTTATGAAGTCTATCGCCTTGTCATTATCCAGCCGTATCGACGTGGTGTATTTGTACAGATACGGCTCGGGGGCGTTTTCCACGGAGCTTTCCGGGATAATGCAGTGTACCATGTGCAGCTTGTCTATGCCGCTGTTGTATTTCTTGTGCTGATATTGTTCCACGCGGCCGTCGAACATGCCTACGATGGTGTATTCGCCCTCGTCAAAAAAGCCGTCTGTTTCGTCCGTATAGGCAGAATAGTGCCATTCCATAGTGGGGTCATTATTGTCCGGGTCGTCGTTGTACTGCTCCGGCTCACAGCCGTAAAAGGCGAGCTGCAGCGTATCGCCAATCTCCCAGCCGTTCAGCTGAGCCATTGCCGAGCTTACGACGCATACCCTTTCGCCCGCGTCATATTCTTCCCGCGTAAAGGCGCGTCCCTCTGATATAAACACATTGCCGCTGTGGAAGGGGCGCATGACGCCCATGTCCCGCGTGGTTATGGCGGTAAGGGAGTTCGTGTTTATCTTGAGTGCCTCTATGGCCTCCGTGAAGTACGCGCCCTGTTCCGTTTCAAAAAAACCATCGCTATATTCATCGATTGGCAGATACGGCATGATCGCGGTATTGTCCAGCAACAGGCCGAACATGGTGCTTTGCCTCAGGGACTGCCGGGAATAAGAGAAGTTTCTGGGGTTGTGGAATGGGTCGGTGGAAAGCATGGCGAAGTATACCGCGCCGCTTTCTCTAAACGCTCCGTCTGCGCCGTAGCTTTGGCTGGGCTCCACCCAGCCCAGCATAACAATATATTGTTTGCCCGGCTCGAGTACGAAGCTTCCCGGCGGATACTCACTGCCAAGATCGAACATTTCCGGCAGGCCGACTGCGGAGGCAGACAGCATTTCCGGCAGCATTCTTACGGTGAAAAGGGTCAGGCTTCCGCTGTATTTATAAAACGGGCTTGCGGAAAAGCTTACGGTAAGCGGTATCTGGTTTTTTTTGCCGCTGCCCGGTTGTATCACAAGGGGCACTTCACCATCATAGGTGAATATGATAATATCGTCCAGCCCGGGAAAGCGGTTGCAGTCCATGCCAAAGCTAAGCTGATTTTCGCCCTTAACCCACGCGCCGAACCGCATGCGCATATCAATAAGGCTTGCGCCGGGCGCGTTTCGCAACTCTGTAATGTCCAGCTTTTCTTCGGTAACGGCGGCGGGAAGCAGTACAGTCTCAGTCAGCTCCGGCGGAATCTTTAATATGCCGGTCTCGGGGTCTGTGTATTTGTCCCGTTCCTCGCGGGTAAGGCTCCTTACCAACCTGCCTCTAGGAGTATAAACCTCCGGCACGGCTATTGTCGTAAAAACCTCGTCCGCCGCCTTTATGTTGGCATTTGCGTTGGCGCTGAGATTCAGCCCAACGCACAGCATAGCCGACGCAAGCGCGGAGGCCAAGAGGAACACGATAAGCTTCACCGGGGAGCGAAGGAGCTGCATCATGCTAGTTTTAATTGCCATAGCATTCCCCCTGATATTGACTCAAGGGTGCGCAAGGAAGCGCGCACCCTTGCATGAGTTGTGCCGTATTTCACATATTTCTATACGCTTCTACTATGCAGGTCTTCCGCATTCATCACAGATGCGAGTCGTAACAGTTTGTCCATTGGCCGCATCATATTCGACCTCCCAAAAAAACGGCCCCAGGTGATGCCATTCAATAGTTACATCCTGCGATGTCTGACGGCCACATTCCCTACAAAAATATTTGTTGGCCCACGTACTATAGCAACCTCTGTCACTCTCTTCCCATCCAGTAGGATCGCTTCCGCAAGAATGGTCACAATCCCACAGCGGGATAATATCGCCTTCCGCGAACGCCATAGGGAAAGCTGCCAAGCAGGAACAGAGCAGCCAACATAAATACCACTAATTTTTTCATGATTTTGCTTCCTTTCTTTTTCGCTTGGATTTGTCCTGTGGATACGTTGAGAAAGTACAAAAGATACCACGTCTTAAAGCGTGACCCCCAATGACTCTTCATGGCTTAGTCTGTGCTTCTCTTCCCGCTCACCTGCCGGGCGGGGACAAACTCGGATCAAACGGAAACAAAAGTTAAAACGGAATTTACATAGAAACGTAAAATTAACGGTTTGCTATGGTTTTATCTTAGCAGACGGCATAGTTTGCGTCAATCTGCAATTTACCAATTAACAGGCTGTTTACAAACTGCCTGCGCTGCCGTTTATGCAGGGTACGCCATGCAAAAGGAAGGCCCAGAGCGGCGCTATGCCGGCTCTGTTCTTACAATGTAACCTTAGCGAATTCAAGCATTTTTCGGTATTTTTTACTTAAAAAGTGCAGAAATTGCACAAAAACCAGAAAGTTTGCGTTACATTCTGAATAAATGCAACCTTGCGGGGGACATGCGCGGCAAACCGGCGTTATGATATGGACGCATGCGGGTGGGCGTGGTAAAATAACGAGCATGATTTATTCGGTGAAAGGGGCTCGGACACATGTGGTTTTGCCCGCTTTACAGCGGCTCATCCGGCAATGCACTGCTCATCGCGGCGGACGGCGCTGCGATTTTGGTAGATGCGGGCCTGCCGGGGCGCGTTGTTGCGGATGCGCTTGCGGAAGCGGGCGTTGCGCCGGAGCAGCTTTCGGGCCTTCTTATTACCCATGAGCACAGCGACCACGTTAAGGGCGTAGGGGTACTGGCGCGGCGCTATGGCTTGCCGGTGTACGCCAACGCCGGAACCTGGCGCGGCATGCTGCCGCTCATCGGGGAGATTCCTTCCGCGCAGGTGCGCATGTTTGAAACCGAACGGGATTTTTATCTCGGCGGCGTGAATGTGCTGCCGTTCAAAACCCCGCACGATGCAAACGAATCTGTGGGCTTCGTATTCCGCTGCGGCGGAAGCAAGCTTTCCATCCTGACGGATGCGGGCCACGTCAGCGAGCGCATGCTGGATGCGGTGGCGGGAAGCAGCCTCATCCTGATCGAATCCAACCACGATGTAGACATGCTCAAAGCCGGTCGGTACCCTTATCCGCTTAAAAAGCGCATTTTGGGCGATTTCGGGCACCTTTCCAACGATGCCTGCGGCGCAGCGCTCACCGCGCTGTATGGCCGTGGCGTGCGCCGCGCGGTGCTTGGCCACCTGAGCCGGGAAAACAATTTTGAATCCCTTGCGCTTGAAACCGTGCGCGGCGCGCTCCGCGCAAGCGACATTCCGGACGAAGCGTTCGCGCTTTCCGTGGCGCACCGCGACCGGGTTGGGGAACGATATCAAATTGATTGAGGGGAATTGCTTATGACCATCCGCATTCTGTGCATCGGGAAGCTGAAGGAACGCTTTTATGCAGATGCCGTGACGGAATTCGTAAAGCGGCTTTCGCGCTATGCTGCGGTTGAGATCGTGGAACTTGCGGACGAACGCGCGCCGGAGCAGCTTTCCCCGGCACAGCGGGAGCAGGTAAAATCGGCCGAAGGCAGACGGATGCTTGCGCGCATCGGCGAGGGGGAATTCCTCGTTGCGCTCGACCAACGCGGCGCGGAGCTTTCAAGCGAACAGCTTGCCGCGCACATGCAAAGCTGGATGGGCGCGGGCAAAAGCCGCATTGCGTTTGCCATCGGCGGCTCGCTCGGCCATTCTGCGGAGGTGCTCGCGCGGGCAGATTTCCGCCTTTCCTTTGGAAGGCCGACCTTCTCGCACCAGATTTTCCGCATCATGCTGTTGGAGCAGGTCTACCGCGCCTTCAAAATCATGAACGGGGAACCGTATCACAAGTAATGGGGGATTCCCGCAAGGGTTGCGGGATATGGCAATCCCCCGTCAGCACCTTTCTAAAGGGGGCTTTTGAGGCGCTGCAACCCAAAAGGCTCCTTTCTAAAAGGAACTGTCCGCGCAACGGACTGAGGATTGTTCTTACCTCCGCAAACGCGACTTACTTCACCGCAGGCGACCGAGGGTTGCCTTGTCTCCGTTGAACACGATGCGCGCAGAGAGCGGCTCACGTTGCCCACAGAAGAAACTGAAAGAAGTATGCCTATGTTCGTTCAGCCCGCCGCGCGGGAAACGCTCGCGCTCCTCGACACCCTTGAAATCGAATACCGCTACTACAACCACGACCTTGCACGCACCATGGCGGATTGCGAGGGCATCGGCTCGGATGTGGGCGCGCAGCATTTCAAAAACCTGTTCCTTGCCGACCGCAAGCGCAGCGTGTTCGTGCTGCTCCTGCTTTCCCCGGAAAAAACGTTCCGCACGGGAGAGATTTCCCGCCAGCTCGGCACATCCCGCCTTTCCTTCTGCACGCCGGAGGAGCTCATGGACAAGCTTGGCCTCCTGCCCGGCTCCGTCACGCCCCTTGCGCTTGCGCGGGAAAGCGCGCGCGGCATCACCGTGGCTGTTGACCGCGACATTTTAAGCATGGAGACCATCTGCGCGCACCCCTGCGCGGCAAACGCCTCCGTTGCCCTTTCCCGGGAAGGGCTGTTCCGCTTCCTCACGCATTGCGGCAACGAAATTCGTTATGTAGATGCGGTGTAAAACGCACATTCGCGCTTTTTGCGTTGACATCTTCCATAATATTTTAGATAATAGTCTGTATTGTACGGAACCCGTGCAAAATATGACTGTTATTTTTTATGAAAGGGCGTGAAACGAATGGAAGAACTCAAAGCGGCGCCGAAAAATTTTATCGAGGAATTCATCGAGCAGGATATCGAACAAAAGGGGTTGTCGCACATCCAAACGCGCTTCCCGCCCGAACCGAACGGGTACCTGCACATCGGCCACGCGAAGGCGCTGTTCGTTGACTTTTCAATGGCCGAAAAGTTCGGCGGCAAATGCAATCTGCGCTTTGACGACACCAACCCCACCAAGGAAGATGTGGAATACGTTGACGCGATCAAGTACGACATCCATTGGCTGGGGTTCGACTGGGACCAACTGCGCTTCGGCTCGGAATATTTCGACACCTGTTATGCGCTTGCCGTAAAGCTCATCAAAAAGGGCGTTGCGTACGTGGACGACCTCACCAAGGATGAGATGCGCGAATACCGCGGCACATTGACCGAACCCGGCAAAAACTCCCCCTGGCGGGAACGCAGCGTGGAGGAAAACCTGGACCTGTTCACCCGCATGAAGAACGGCGAGTTCCCGGACGGCAGCCGCACGCTCCGCGCCAGGATCGACATGGCCTCCCCGAACATCAACCTGCGCGACCCCGCGCTTTACCGCATCCTGCACATCCCGCATCATCAGACGGGGGACAAATGGTGCATTTATCCCATGTACGATTTCGCGCACCCGATTCAGGACGCGATTGAAGGGATTACGCATTCGCTCTGTTCGCTGGAGTACGAGGCGCACCGCCCGCTGTACGACTGGGTGGTTGAACAGTGCGAGTTTGAACACAAGCCGCGGCAAATCGAGTTCGCCCGGCTGAACCTGACCAACACCATCATGAGCAAGCGTTACCTGCGCCGCCTGGTGGAAGAAGGCTACGTTTCCGGCTGGGACGATCCGCGCATGCCGACGCTCTGCGGCCTCAGGCGGCGCGGCTACACGGCGGAAGCCATCAAGGATTTCCTGGTTCGCGCGGGCGTGGCGAAGGCGGATTCCGTGGTGGACACCGCGATGCTTGAGCATTGCCTCAGGGAAGACCTCAACGCCCATGCCTACCGCATGATGGCCGTGCTCGATCCGATCAAGGTCGTCATTGAAAACTGGCCTGAGGACAGGTTTGAAGATGTCGAAATCGAAAACCTGCCCGGCAGCCCGGAAGCCGGAACGCGCACCGTCCGCTTCGGCCGGGAGCTTTACATTGAGCGGGAGGATTTCTCCTATGACCCGCCGAAAAAATACTTCCGCCTGAAGCCCGAGGGTGAGGTGCGCCTGAAGGGCGCATACATCGTGAAGTGTGAACGCTGGGAAACCGATGAAACGGGCCGCGTCACAACCGTATACTGCACTTACGACCCCGCCACGAAGAGCGGAGAATGCGAACGCAAGGTAAAGGGGACGCTGCACTGGCTTTGCACTCCGGACGCGGTTCCCGCCGAGTTCCGCCTGTATGAACCCCTGATGGAAGATGCGGGCGAGGACGATGCACGTGATTTCATTGAACGGTTGAACCCAGCTTCGCTTTGCGTGCAGCGCGGCTTTGTGGAGCCCGCGCTTGCTGAAGCGGCCCCGGGCGACCGCTTCCAGTTCATGCGCGTGGGGTATTTCTGCGCCGATCTGGATCACAAAAAGGAAGCGCCGGTGTTCAACCGCGCCGTAGGCCTGAAGGACAGCTTTAAGGTGAATTGACAATTCATCCCTGGCAGTTGGTTGGCAAAGGATCGCTGCGCTCAGCAATCCCCGGCTTTGAGGAAGCGGTAAGCCAAAAGGCTCCGCACCCGCTTCGGTTTTCATCCATCACCGAAAGGAGAACGTATTCCAAATGGAAGTCAGAACCCGGTTTGCCCCGTCCCCGACGGGCTATATGCACCTTGGCAACCTCCGCAGCGCGCTGTACACGTTCCTGTTCGCGCGCCACAACGGCGGCAAATTCATCCTCCGCATTGAGGATACCGACCAGGCGCGCTATGTGGAAGGCGCGACGGACGTCATTTACCGCACGCTCCGCGATATCGGCATGGATTGGGACGAAGGCCCGGATGTGGGCGGCGGTTACGGCCCGTATATTCAGAGCGAACGCAAGGATATGTACCTGCCTTACGCGGAACAGCTCGTGCGCGAGGGCAAGGCATACTATTGCTTCTGCACCAAAGAGGAGCTGGATGCACGCCGGGAGGCTGCGGCCGCGCGCGGCGAAACCTTTAAGTACGACAAGCACTGTCTCCACATGCCCAGGGAAGAGATCGCGCGGCGCATTGCTGCAGGCGAACCCTATGTCATCCGCCAGAATGTGCCGGAATCCGGCGAAGCATCGTTTGACGACATCATTTACGGCCACATCGCCGTGGACTGCGCGGAATTGGATGACATGATCCTCATCAAGGCGGACGGCATGCCGACCTACAATTTCGCCAACGTGATCGACGATCACACCATGGGCATCACCCATGTGATGCGCGGCAACGAATATCTTGCCTCCACGCCGAAGTATAATTTGCTTTATGACGCCTTCGGATGGGAAAAACCCGTGTACATCCACATGACGCCCATCATGCGCGATGCGCAGCACAAGCTTTCCAAGCGCGACGGCGATGCTTATTATGAGGACTTCCTCGCAAAGGGCTACCTGAAGGAAGCAATCGTCAACTATGTGGCGCTGCTCGGCTGGAATCCCGGTGACGAGCGGGAGTTTTTCACGATGGAGGAGCTCATTCAGGCTTTCAGCGTGGAGGGGATGAGCAAATCCCCCGCGATTTTCGATGTGAACAAGCTCACATGGATGAATGCGGAATATATCCGCCGCCTCAGCCCCGCGGAGTTCACCGCACACGCGCTTCCTTATTATGAAAAGGCCGGCGTGGCAGGGATGGATCATGCCGTGCTCTCGCGCATTTTGCAGCCGCGCACGGAGGTATTCACCCAAATCCCGGATATGGTGGATTTTCTTGCGCAGCTTGACGAAACCTATAGCCCGGAGCTTTTCACCAACAAGAAGTCCAAGACCAACCCGGAGGTGGCAAAGTCGGTACTTTCGCTCGTGATCCCCGCGCTTTCGGCCCTGCCGGATTGGACGGAGGAATCCATCCACGGCCTTCTGCTGGGCATGGCGGCAGAGCAGGGGATGAAAAACGGCACGCTGCTCTGGCCGGTGCGCATCGCTTTGGCCGGGAAGCAGGTCACACCCGGCGGGGCGATTGAGATCGCCGTGCTGCTTGGGCGCAGCGAGGCGCTCCGCCGCCTTGCGCTCGGCCTTGCAAAGCTGGGCTGAGCCGCCCTGTTGGAACCGATGTTGTTGCGGAGCGTGAACGCGATATTGGAGGAAAAATATGACCCGCGACGAACTCTATAATTTTTGGCGTTTTGAAGAAACGTTCCCGTTCAGCGGCTGGGATTTCGCCCACTTGGACGGCCGCTGGGAGCAGGAACCGCTGCCCTGGGATTTTTATGCAGAGGTGCAGCGGCGGCTTCATTATGCGGATCAACTGCTTGAGGTGGACACGGGCGGCGCGTTTCTGCTTTCGCTGCGCCACCCTTATGAAAACACGGCCGTCACGGAAACCTGGGGGCCGAATGTGGAAAGCTACCGCAACGAGCTTGCACCGCTCGGCATCCATGTGGAGGAATGCGACGCCGCAGAGGAACCGCTGCCGTTTGCAGACAATGCGTTTGATGTTGCGTTTTGCCGCCATGGCGCATACCGCGCCGATGAGCTGCTTCGCGTGCTGAGGCCCGGCGGTGTGTTCCTGACCGAGCAGGTGGGCGGGCGGAACAATGCGCTGCTTGCGCGCAGGCTTCTCCGGGATTATCGCCCCCCTTGCCCGGAGCATCATCTGTCCGCAGATTGCGAAGCCTTTGCGGATGCCGGCTTTATCGTGCTGGATGCAAAGGAATACTTCCCCAAACTTCGTTTTTATGATACCGGTGCGCTCGTATATTACGCGCACATGATCGAATGGGAGTTTCCGGGCTTTTCCGTGGACCGCTGTGAACAGGAGCTGTTCGCGCTCGAATGTGAGCTGGCGGAACGTGGCTATGTGGAAAGCATGGAGCACCGCTACCTGATTGCAGCGCGGAAACCGGCAAAATAATGTTCAAAACGTCCCGAAGCGGCTTGCATTTCCGCTTCGGGACGTGCTATAATAGAGCGCTAGCGTGCTTCTTGCGTTGCCTTTGGGGCAACGCCATCAGACCATAAGGAGGTGAAAAGCGTGAACAAATACGAAAACCTGTACGTGATCACGCCGGAACTGGAAGAGGAAGCCATCAAGGCCATCATCGAAAAGTTCTCCGGCATCATCACCGCAAACGGCGGTGAGATCGAGTCTGTGGACGAATGGGGCAAGCGCCGTTTGGCCTATCCCATCGATTACAAGACCGAAGGGTATTACGTGCTCACCACGTTTTCGGCTGCGCCTGAGTTCCCCCGTGAGCTGGAGCGCAACTTCAACAACGATGAGAACATCCTTCGTTACCTCGTCGTTCGCAAGGAAGCGTAACGGCACACCGTTTTTTTCAGCAGAAAGGTCGGTATCGCAATGAACAAAGTCTTCCTCATCGGCAACCTCACCAAGGACCCCGACGTGCGCACCACCGGCAGCGGCACGAGCGTTTGCACGTTCCGCATCGCGGTGCAGCGCCGCTTCGCCAACCAACAGGGCGAACGCGCAAGCGATTTTTTCGACGTCGTGGCCTGGCGGCAGCTTGCGGATCTCTGTGGCAGGTATCTTGCCAAAGGGCGCAAGGTGGCGGTTGTGGGCGAGCTGCAAAACCGCAGCTATGACGCCAAGGACGGCACAAAGCGGTATGTGACCGAGGTCGTCGCGGACGAGGTTGAATTCCTTACCCCGCGCGACAGGGACGGCGCCGGTTACGGCGGCGCTCCCTCCCCTTCGGAATCCTACCGTGGCGGCGAAAGCCAGGCGGTTGCCCCCGAAGGCTTTACCGACGTGGACGACGACGATTTGCCCTTCTAAGCAAACCGTTCGCCGGATGCGATCATCACTGAAAGGAGTGTTATCATGGAGGAACGTAAAATGAGGCCCCGCGGCCCGCGCAAGAGCCGCCGCAAGGTTTGCGGTTTCTGCGTGGATAAGCTTGACCATATCGATTATAAGGACACCGCAAGGCTTCGCAAGTACGTCACCGAGCGCGGCAAGATCATGCCCCGCCGGATGAGCGGCGTCTGCGCGAAGCACCAGCGTGAGCTTGCAATCGCGATCAAGCGCGCCCGCATCGTTGCCCTTCTGCCTTATGTGGCGGACTGAGTGAACCAAACCCTTAATTTTGAAGAACGTTAGTCAAGGCTGCTCTCCTGGGAGCAGCCTTTTAATTGTGGCGCAAATGTGAACTTTTGGTTTTATGTCACAAAGGCCGGGAATGCAACCTGAATGTAATCGCCGTTTATTATGCCGTTTATTATAATGAAGCATATCTTACATATCATTATGATTGGAGTATTCATTTGTCTTTCTTTCAAAATCTTCGGTTTCCGGAGAGATCCCGAAAGAATTTGCTTCCGCTCCATTCCAATGAAATTTTATTTGGAGGTCAAAAATATGAAAAAAGGTTTAAGCATTGCCCTGATCTTCTGCTTCGTACTCGGGCTTTGCGCGGCCACGCTTGCCGAGCCGCCGGCTCCGATACCGACGCTCGACATCCCCGTGGTCAAAACGTGGGACGACGAAGGCCACGAGACGCAGCGCCCCGAAAAAGTAACGGTCCGCCTGATGCGCGGCGCAACTGAGGTTTCCAGTGTGGATCTCATTTCGGCGGGCGGTTGGGCCGGCACGTTTCGCAGCGTCCCGGAATATGACGCAAACGGCGCGCCGATCCAGTACACGGTAGAAGAGGATCCTCTTACAAATTACACGCCGTCCTATGTGCAGCCCCAGCCTGCTTCGCTGACGGTGGGCGGCCTGACGCGCACCGAGCCCAACAGAACAACAACCTTCGACGTCAGCACCAACCTGATCATCGCGAAAAAAGGCGACGTATTTTATCTTTGGACGGAGACTGCGCTCAATGCACAGCAGCGGAACATGCTGCTGAATGCGGTGCGGAACGCTGAAACCACCAAGGGTGATCTCGGTGATCTTAAGATCAAGAGTGAAAATTTCTGGAGTGGATTCGGCACCTTCACCACGGAAGAAAACAAGAAGGTTACCATCGGTAAAGACGAAAATGCTGCGGCCAGCCAAAGATACATCGACTTCCACAACGACAAAAGTGCATGGAGCTGGTTTTATCTTGGGGCGCTCTCCCTCGTTGATGCTACGGGCGCGACAGTAACAAATACCTATGTCGCGCCAACTCCAACCCCGACCGTCACCCCGACCGTCACTCCGACCGTCACTCCGACCGTCACTCCGACTGTATCCCCGACTGTCACTCCGACTGTATCCCCCGAACCGGATGTCACAGTTGAGATCCCGGTTGAGAAGGTGGTGCAAAAAGGCGGTTTAAACACCCCCGGCCAGCAGACCTTCTACTATGATCTTCAGATCCTACCCAGGCCCATGGCGCTTGCACTGAACGATGAAACCCCCAACCAGCTTTCCGGCCTGACCATCCGCTATGAGGGCGCATGCGTTGCAAGCGGAGCGGGCGAAGCGGGTTCGTTCAAGATTGTGACCAACGGCGCAGGCACCTATGCCGGTAAGATCATTTTGAGCGGAACGGAGGATGCACTCGCATCCCTCGATATCGCTGTTTCGGAAATCATCCATTCCGTCCCGCAGGGATGGGAGTATGACGAAACCGAGTGGTATGCTTCCATCCAAACGAAATGGGAAAACGATTTGCCCGCAGGGCTCGCGGCTTTCATCTACCGCTACCCGCTGGATACCGACCCGCAGGGAACCGACTTTGTTGAAAGCGACCGGATGCGCTTCACGAACACCTACACTAACAACGAGGTGCAGCCGACCCCGACTTATGTTCCCGTGCCAACCCTGCCTCCGCTGAATCCGCCGCAAACAGGCGGCAAAACCAGCGCAATGATTCTTCTCGTGTTCCTTGCGGGCGTCTCCCTCCTTGCGTTTGCAGTCCGCAGCCGCAAGCGCCGGTGATCCGCAGGCACACTACAAAACGGTAAACCCATGCGGCCGCCTTCCCTGATTCAATCCAAGGCAGGGGAGGCGGCCCCTTTCATTTTTCACCTTTCGTACTTCTATATTCAGCGCGCCGCGCTTCTTTTTCCCGCTTGTCTTTGCCGATTGCCAATTGCCAGTGGGCGCGATATAATAAGAAATATCTATAAAGTAAATTGGGAGTTTGTGGGATTGAAGCAGCATTTGAAACCAACCTGGAAACAGATCGCCCTCTGCGTTCTTTTCGGCCTTGCGGCCGTGCTTGGCGTATATGTGGAGACGTTGTTCCTGCTGCTGCCCGCAGTGTTCGGCTTTGTGTGGGCGGCCTGGGGCGGCATCTGCTGCGCTGTGTCCCTCGGCACGGCTGCCGCAGTGCTCCTTGTGTGCTTCGGCAGCACGCAAACGCTGTATGCGCTTGCCCTGTTCGCGCCCGCTTCACTGTGCGTGGGCTGTTGTCTGCGCTTCAAAAAGCCTTACCGCACGGCCGCTGTCAGCGCGGCCGCAGCGATTGCAGCCGGCTATTATTGCCTGCTCTGCCTGCCTTCCCTGCTTGCGGGGGAAGGGCCGTTTGCAGCGATGGAGGAAACCCTTCTTACCCTGGCGGACGCGATGGAAAGCCTCGGCAGAGAGTTCGCGCAGGCCGGCTTTGATGCCGCTGCGACGGAACCCATAGTGGAGCTGCTGCGGGCGGCAAGCCTGCTTGCGCCGGAAATCACCTGCATCATGATCGTATCCTGCGGCATGGCGTTCGGCCTTATGGATGTTGTGCTCGCAAGGCGCATGGCGCTTGCTGCAAAGGCGCAGCTTAAGCCCATGGCGCCGTTCCCGCTTTGGCAGCTTTCCAAAAACTACACCATCGGCGCAGCCGTTTTGTTCGTCAGCGCGCTTCTCGTGCTGCTGCTCAAGCTCAATAATGCAAACGCGGTGTTTGTTGTCGCAGAATGCGTGATTTTCCTGCCGCTCATGCTCATGGGTGTGTGTTTTATGGATTTCCTTACACGCATCACGGGCGGCAACGGGAAATTGCGCCGCGCGCTTTTTTATGTTTGCATCGTGATGCTGTTCCCGTACAGCGCCATCTTCCTTCTGATCCTTGGGTTGGTCGACCGCATCTCGCGGCTCAGGCGGCGCTTCCGCCCGCGGGACGATCAGGGGCAGCGTTAACTTTTTTCTTTGCAAGGAGAGCGGAGAACATGAACAGAAAGCCGGAGATCCCGATTATCCTGCTCGCCGCGGCAGCATGCCTGGCGTGCGGTGTTCTGGCGGCCATCATGCGGCCGCTTTGGCTTGGGCTGGCGTTTGGCCTTGCGGCGCTTCTGGCGCTTCTCGGCGCGCTGCTTTCCCTCCGCGCGCTGCGGCGGGATGTGCGCACGGCCATGGACGATATCTTCCTGGAAAACACTTCCGCTTCTGCACAGATCATGAACAGCATCGGCATTCCCGCGCTGCTGTTTGACAGCGAGGGGCGCATCCTGTGGGGTAATGCGGCATTCCATGATATTTACAGCGGGAAGGACATCACGAAGCTTGTGCCGGGTTTGGAAACCCGCTTCCCCACACAGGCGCAGCCCTTTGAAATCAACGGAAGAAACTTCCAGATGATGAGCGTGCCCGTGCAGCGCGAAAACCCAAATGCGCGCCGGCTCGTGTTCCAATACTGGATCGACCGCACGGAAGCGCTGCACTATTCCCGCCTGTATGAGGAGCAGATGCCGACCGTGGCTCTCATTTATGTGGACAATTACGACGAGCTGAACGCCGATCAACAGTTTCACCGCAACGCGGTGCTCGCAGAAGTGGAACGGCTTGTGAGCGAATTTGTGACGGGGATTGAAGGCACATACCGGCGCTACGAAAACGCCCGCTTTTTCGTCGTGTTCGAGGCAAAGCGCATCGCGGAGCTTGAAAAGCAGCGCTTTTCCCTGCTTGACGCCGTGCGCGGCATCGAAACCGGCACGGAGCAGCAGGTTACGCTTTCCATCGCCGTGGGCGTGGAAAACCGCATCGCCCAGGCAGATGAATCCGCGCGGCAGGGCATGGAGCTTGCGCTCGGCCGGGGCGGCGACCAGGCGGTTGTTAAGCGCGGCACACAGTATGCGTTTTATGGCGGCAAGCGGCAGGTTGCAACAACCAAGCAATCCCGCGTGAAGGCGCGTCTGTTTGCAAAAGCGCTGCGCCAACTGATGGAGAGCGCGGATCAGGTGTTCGTAATGGGGCACCGCTATCCGGACATGGATTGCATCGGTGCGGCGCTCGGCCTGATGCGCTGTGCGATGGGCGTTGGATGCAAGCCGTACCTCGTGCTGGATGAGCCCAACACCACCATCGACGGTGCAATCGACACAATGCGCTCCAATAAGCTTTACCATGATTCTATCCGCACCCCGGAGCAGGTCGTGCAGATGCTCCGGCCGGGTTCGGTGCTTATCATTGTGGATACGCAGCGTGAAAGCTCCGTATTGGATCCCGAGCTCTATGAGCGGGCAGGCAAAACCGTGATTATCGATCATCACCGCCGCAGCGTGGACTCCCTGCAAAACCCCACGCTCAATTATCTGGAAGCAGGCGCTTCCAGCACCTGCGAAATGGTCACCGAGGTGCTCCAGTATTTCGACGACCATCTGCGGCCCACGGCCTTTGAATGCAGCGCCCTGCTCGCCGGCATCACAATGGACACCAAACGCTTTGCATTCAACACGGGCGCGCGCACCTTTGAAGCGGCGGGATACCTGCGCAAGGGCGGTGCGGACAACAACCTTGTAAAGCTGATGTATCAGGATGATATGCAGACCTTCCGGGACAGGACGCGCGTTGTGGAAACCGCGCTTGTGATGGAACATGGCATCGCCATTTCTACCTGCCCGGCGGATGTGGTAAACGGCTCTCTTATTGCGGCGCAGGCAGCGGATGCGCTGCTCTCCATCAAGGGGATCGAAGCGTCCTTCGTGCTTGCGGACATGGGCGATACGGTCATGATCAGCGGGCGGAGCCTTGGGGACATCAACGTGCAGATTATTCTTGAGCGCATCGGTGGCGGCGGGCACCTGACGGTGGCCGGCGCGCAGCTGCACGGCACGACGATGGACGCGGCCGTAGCAAAGCTCACAGAAAGCATACAAACCTATTTAAAGGAGGTCGGAACATAATGAAAGTGATTTTACAGAAAGACGTGAAGGGAACCGGCAAAGCGGGCGAGATCGCCAACGTGAGCGATGGCTATGCGCGCAATTTCCTTCTCCCCAAGGGGCTTGCAATCCCTGCAGATGCCAATAGCATCAACGCCGCTCTGGTCAAAAAGGGCGCGGACAAGCACCGCCTTGATATGCAGCGCCAGCGTGCAAAGGAGCTCGCGGACGAAATGAGCGGCCTGACCGTAAAAGTATATGCAAAGGCAGGCGAAAACGGCAAGCTGTTCGGATCCATCGGCGTGGCCGAAATCGCGGATGCGCTCAAACAGCAGCACGGCATTGAGGTGGATAAGAAAAAAATCCGTCTGGAAGAGCCCATCAAGAGCCTTGGCATCGTCAAGGTTACGGCGCACATGTACGAAAACACCGATGCGAAGTTCAGCGTAGAGGTGCTGGCAGCGCAGAAGGACTGAGGATTGTCCCTACTCCCGCTTACTTTTTATCCGAACGAAAGGATTCCCCATGGAACAACGAGAAGCAACGGCACGGATGCTGCCGCACAGCCTAGAGGCGGAAAAAAGCGTGCTTGGCGGCATGCTGATTTCGCGCGAAGCGGCGGAGCTTGTGTGCGAGGCGCTCAAGCCCGAGGATTTTTACCTGCCTGCACACCAGGACATCTATACCGCCATGCTTCAGCTTTACAACCGCGGCAATGCGGTAGACAGCGTCACCCTCATCGATGCGCTGGAGCGCGAGGGCAAGCTCAATGCCGTGGGCAGCGTCAGCTACATTACGGAGCTGTCGCTGTTTGTGCCGAGCGCTGCAAACGTTTCGCATTACATCCGCATCGTGGAGGACCGCAGCGTCATGCGCCAGCTGATCCGCGCGGGCACGGACATCGTTCAGGATGCGCAGACAGGCGAACGCCCCGTCGGCGACATGCTGGACGATGCGGAGCGGCGTATCTTCAACATTTCGATGAAAAAATCCGAGGATACGCTTGTGCACATCGAAAAGACAGCGATGGACACCTACTTTCACATCGGCGAGCTGATGGCGCTCAAAGGGAAACTCTCCGGCATCACGACGGGCTTTACAGATCTCGACAAGCTCACCTCCGGCCTTCAGCGCAGCGACCTCATCATCGTGGCGGGGCGGCCTTCCATGGGCAAAACGGCCTTTGCGCTCAACGTTGCGCAGAACGCCGCACTCAAAGGGGCAACAATCTGCATCTTCAGCCTGGAAATGTCCCGCGAACAGCTTGTGCGGCGTATGCTCTGCGCAAACGCAGGCGTGGACATGCAGCGGGTCAACACGGGCAACACCACGGATGCGGATCTTATCGAGCTTTCCACCGCGCTCGCGGATATTTCCGCTACAAACATTTACATCGATGATACGGCGGGCGTTTCCGTTGCGGAGATCCGCAGCCGCTGCCGCAAACAAAAATCGCGCGGCGGGCTGGATCTCATCGTGATCGACTATTTGCAGCTCATGAAAACCGCCGGCAATTCCGATAACCGCGCCACGGAGATTTCCGATGTAACCCGCTCGCTGAAAATCCTCGCGCGCGAGCTGAACGTGCCGATCATCCTGCTTTCGCAGCTTTCGCGCGGCCCGGAATCGCGTACCTCCAACGGGCACCGGCCTATCATGGCGGACCTGCGCGAATCGGGCGCCATCGAGCAGGATGCGGATGTGATCATGCTGCTGTACCGCCCGGCCGTTTACGCGGAGGCAGGGGACGTTGAAGCGGAGAACGACAACACGATGGAAGTCATCGTTGCCAAGCACCGCAACGGCCCCACGGATACGGTCTATCTTTCCTGGCTGGAGCAGTACACCAAGTTTACGGATCGTTCAGACCGGGAAGAGTATTGATTCCCGTCGCCTGCCGGCCAAAGGCACGCCTTTTCTTTACACCCAGTTTTCCCGCCAAAAGGCGGGATTTGCTTTTTTTTGCGTTTTGGAATATAATCATCATGTTATAGTATGTGCGTGGGAATCATCTTTTTTCTTTCCCTGCGCACGGGCGCGGCAGCGCCAGGGTATTATATTTTTATTTTATGGAGGACTCATAACATGGAAGCCCGAAAACGGCGGCATGGCGACCGCCGGGACGGGTATTGGTTGCGTGACCTCGATGCACTGCACGGGTTCACCCCATACCTGTTCCCGAACCGCGCCGACAATGAAGCCTTCATCGAGGAGGAGGTTGATCTTACAAACCTCAATGCGTTCCTCGAGAAGAAAAACAGCGAAAACCCAGAATTCAGGTACACGTTTTTCCATGCAATCCTTGCAGCGATTGTAAAAACCGTTACGCTACGCCCGCGCATGAACCGCTTCGTGCAGGGCAACCGCATGTATATGCGCAACTGCTTAACGGCATCGTTCGTCATCAAAAAGCAGTTCAACGATGAATCGCATGAATCGCTCGCGTTCCTCTACTTTGCGCCGGAGGACACGATCAACGATGTGCATCAGAAGCTTTACAAGGAAATCCATACCTATCGCGGAACCAATGCCACCGATAATTCAACGGACGGCATGGATATGCTGCTCAAATTCCCGCGTTGGATCCTGCGCATCATCATCAAGATCCTGCACAGGCTGGATTATTATGGCCGCGTGCCGCTTTCGCTTGTCAAGACCGATCCCAATTATGCCACGATCTTCCTTTCCAACCTTGGCTCCATCAAGCTCAACGCCGCATATCATCACCTGAACAACTGGGGCACCAACTCCCTGTTCGTAACGATCGGCGAAAAGCACCTCATGCCCTATCATGACGCGGAAGGCAAGGTTGAAATGCGCGAAACGCTCAAGCTGGGCATCACGCTGGATGAGCGCATCGCAGACGGTTACTATTATTCCAAATCCATCCGGCTCCTGAAGCATCTTCTGCAAAACCCGGAACTGCTGGAGCTTCCCGCCAATCAGGAGGTTGAATATTAATTTTATGAGCAATTATACTACAGCGGCCGTGCGCCCTGCTCCCGAAACCAAAACCTGTATCGTTCAGGCGCCCTGGCTGCGCTTCTATGACGCTGTGCCCGCAACGCTGACCTATTCCAAAAAAACCATGGCCGAGGCCGTGTTCGAAATCGCGGAGCAATATCCGGATTACATCGCCTGGGATTTCATGGGCGGCAAGACAACCTATAAAAAAGCGGCGGAGGAAATCCGTGCCTGCGCCCGTGCGCTCATGGCTATGGGCGTGCGCGAGAACGACCGCGTCACCATCTGCATGCCGAACGTGCCGCAGACGGTTGCGATGTTTTATGCGGTGAACCTTGTCGGCGCCATCGCCAACATGATCCACCCGCTTTCAAGCGAAGGCGAGATCGAGTTCTACATCAGGGAGTCCGGCAGCGTCGCCGCCATTACGCTCGATCAGTTTTATGGCAAGTTTGAATCCATCCGCGCGAATGTGGATCTGCCTCATCTGATCATCACAAGCGTTGCGGATGCGCTGAACCCCGTTATGAAGCTTGGCTACAAGCTCACCGAAGGGCGTAAATACCCGCCCGTCCCCAAAAACGCTCCCGTTGTGTTCTGGAAGGATTTCCTGAAAAACGGGGAGCGCTTCCGCGGCAACTACATCCGCCCCCGCAAGGCGGAAGACGGCGCGGTGATCCTATACAGCGGCGGCACCACGGGCGTGACGAAGGGCATCCTGCTTTCCAACCTCAACTTCAATGCCCTCGGCGCACAGATCATTGCCACGAACCCCATGTTTCAACCGGGCGACAAGATGCTCGCCATCATGCCCATGTTCCACGGCTTCGGCCTTGGCGTCAGCATTCATTCCATGCTTGTGAACGGCGGCCGTTGCATCCTGATCCCGCGTTTCACGCCGCAGACCTATGCCGAGCTGCTGAAGAAGCATAAGCCCAACTTCATTGCGGGCGTGCCCACGCTTTATGAAGCATTGCTGCGCCTCCCGGGTCTGGAGGATCTTGACCTTTCCTGCCTGAAGGGTGTGTTCTCCGGAGGCGATTCGCTTTCCGTGGAGCTCAAGAAGCGCTTTGACAAATTCCTTAAGGAACACAAGGCCACCATTGAGGTGCGCGAGGGGTACGGCACGACCGAGTGCGTTACCGCGAGCTGTCTGACGCCATACCACATGTCCCGCGAAGGCAGCATCGGCATCCCGTTCCCGGATACGTTCTATAAGATCGTCCGCGTTGGCACGGAGGAGGAGCTTCCATACGGCGAAGAAGGCGAAATCTGCCTTTCCGGCCCCACGGTGATGATGGAATACGTCGGCCATCCGGAGGAGACGGCGAACACCCTGCGCACCCATGCGGACGGCATGACCTGGGTGCACACGGGCGACCTTGGCAAGATGGATGAGGACGGCTTCATTTATTTCCGCCAGCGCATCAAGCGCATGATCGTCACAAGCGGTTACAACGTGTACCCTTCCCAGATTGAGAACATCCTCGATGCGCACGACGCGGTGCACATGAGCTGCGTTATCGGCGTGCCGGATCCGCTCAAAATGCAGAAGGTGAAGGCGTTCGTGATGCTCAAGCCCGGCTTTGAAGCATCTGCGGAAACCAAACAGGAGCTGATCGCCTATTGCCGCAAGCATGTCGCCAAATACGCCATGCCGTATGACATCGAATTCCGCGCGGAACTCCCCAAAACGCTCGTGGGCAAGGTTGCCTACCGCATTTTGGAAGAGGAAGAGCTCAAGAAATCCGTGCAGGCATAAGTGATTGCAGGAAGGGCGGCCAAAGGCCGCCCTTCCTGTCAGCCTGTCAAAAAAGCTAGGGATGACCTAGTTTTTTTGGTATAATAGAAGCGG
>ERZ772821.471-NODE-471-length-32790-cov-26.519811_pt1 | contig 32790 bp, 25 predicted proteins | sample MGYA00580859_ERZ772821 | MGnify/ENA primary metagenome ERZ772821 (study PRJEB29015, sample SAMEA2737674) | human gut metagenome | biome: human gut; feature: human-associated habitat; material: faeces | place: China | collected 2012 ...
CGAAATCGTTGCCGGTGGCGTGCGCTTTGTAAACAATGCTTGGAATGCTCATACCAGTTCACTTTACACGCGGTAGGCTATTGAAAGCGTTTGACGTATGCGCCTGCGGGCGTATACGCGATGGCAAAGGAGGACGTATGGCTTCAACGGCACCTATCGGCGTTTTCGATTCCGGTTTGGGGGGCATTTCCGTGGCGCGTGAGATCCGCCGCGACATGCCGAACGAGCATGTGCTGTATTTCGGCGACTCCGCGAACGCTCCGTACGGCACGAAATCGCCCGAACAGGTGCGCGAACTGTCCGACGTCATTGTGAAACGATTCGTGGAACAAGGCGTGAAAGCGGTCGTGATCGCCTGCAATACCGCCACTTCCGCCGCAGCCAACGAACTGCGCGACACATACGACATTCCGATCATCGGCATGGAGCCGGCATTGAAGGTGGCTTGCGACCGTGGTCACGGCAAGCGTCAGCGCGTCATCGTGGCCGCCACTCCCCTGACGTTGCGTGAACGCAAGTTCGCCGTGCTGATGGACCGTTTCAAGGCCGACCATACGATTTTTCCGGAGCCCTGCCCTGGTCTGGTGGAGATCGTGGAGCATGGGCAGCTTGACGACCATGATGTGGTGATGCGCACGCTGCACCAGTATTTCGACCGATACGATCTGTCCACGATCGACTCCGTTGTGCTCGGCTGCACGCATTTCGTGTTCTACCGCGATTATTTCCGCGAACTGCTGCCTGATACGGCGGCGATCATCGACGGCAATGAAGGCACCGTGCGTCACCTTGGCGTGGTGCTCGAATCGTTGGGCAAGCTCGCTCCGGAAGACGCGGAAGGCAGCATCGATCTGGCCAATTCCGACACTTCCGCACGAATCGCGCAGTTGGCGCAGTCGCTGCTTGATCGCTGAGCGCGAATGTCCCGACAGACCGCGTAAAGTCGAATGAAACCCGGCAAAAGGGACGGACTTGCGAAAGGACGGGCGCATATGGCCAACAGGACAGCGATGATCGACGTCGGCGGCGGTTTCCGCGCGATTTACGGCGCGGGTGTGATGGACCGCATGCTGGAGGACGGCATACATGTCGACCATTGCTATGGCGTTTCCGCCGGCAGCGCCAATATGGTTTCCTACATTTCCGGACAGCACGGGCGAAACCACACGTTCTACACGCAGTACGCGTTCCGTAAGGAATACGCGAGCTTCGACAGCTATGTGAAGAACCACAATTACGCGAACCTCGATTATGTGTACAGCACGCTGAGCAACCACGATGGCGAGAATCCGGTGGATTACGAGGCGTTTGCGGCGAATCCGACCGAATTCACCGTGGTGGCCTGCAATGCGGACGATGGTTCCACGAAGTATTTCGACAAGTCGGACGTCGGCTACGACAATTACGACATCATGAAGGCGTCATCGGCGGTGCCGGTGGCGTGCGAACCGTATGTGATCGACGGCGTCCCGTATTACGACGGGGGCATCGCTGATCCGATTCCGGTGCAGAAGGCCATCGATGACGGCCATGACCGCATCGTGGTGATTCTCACCCGTCCGAAAGACACCGTACGCGAACAGAAGAAGGACATCGGCCCGGCCACGATCCTGAAGCGCACGCACCCGGAGGCCGCGGAAAAGCTGATGAACCGCTATCAGACGTACAACGACGAGGTGGCGTTGGCCAAGGAATACGAGAAGGATGGCCGTGTGCTCATCCTCGCGCCGGAAAGCATGTACGGCTTGAACACGCTGAGCAAGTCGTTCGAAGGTCTGGAACGCATGTACCGCGCCGGATATGCGGCGGCGGCCGCGATTCCAGCGTTCTTGGAAAGCTGAAATCCGTTCTTCCGCAGCGCTGTCATGCGTTTCCAACGGTTCTAACGGCAACCGCATGACAGCAATCGCATAATGCAATCATATGGCAGCGGTTATGTACGTTACGGCATCGCAACACGCGTAACCGGGCGGCGGCTATGCTGGAACGCATGGAAAAGCAGAATCGTATTTTTTCCGGCTTTGATGCCGATGCCATCGATCGCACCACCGCCGCAGATCTGGCCGAAGTCGGTTCCGACAAGTGGACCCGCTACCCCGGCTGTATCGGCGCGTTCATCGCGGAAATGGACTACGGCCTGGCGCCGTGCATCCAGCAGGCCATCGACAGCGCCTGCGACCATTGCAAACTCGGTTACATTCCCGAACCGTGGAAGCGCCGCGTGGCCGAGGCGTGCGCCGGCTGGCAGAAAAACCACTACGGCTGGGACGTGGATCCGGACATCATCCGCGTGGTGCCGGACGTGTTGGAAGCGTACGAAATCTTCCTGCGCGAGCTGGTCGGCGCCGGCAATGCCGTGGTCGTGCCGACGCCCGCGTACATGCCGTTCCTGAGCGTGCCGAAGCTGTACGACGTCGACGTGATCGAAATCGAAATGCTTCAGGGAACCGACGAAACGACCGGCGAGCGCGAATGGCTGTTCGATTTCGACGCCATCGAACGCGCGTTCGCGGCTGGCTGCCATGCGTTCGTGCTGTGCAATCCGCACAATCCGATCGGCAAGGTGCTTACGTTGGCCGAGGAGCAGCGGCTGTGCGAGCTGGCGGAACGGTACGACGTGCGTATTTTCAATGATGAGATTCACGCGCCGTTCGTGTTCGAGGGGCATCATATTCCGTATCCGACCATCAGCGAGGCGGCCGCGCGGCAGTCTATGACCGCTACCAGCGCGTCGAAGTCGTTCAACATTCCGGGTACGAAGTGCGCGCAGGTGCTGCTGACGAATCCGGCGGACCGTGAGATGTGGGCGGAACGTGCGGAGTGGAGCGAGCATCAGACCGCCACGATCGGTGCGATCGCCACCACCACCGCCTACAACGAGGGCGATCCGTGGTTCCAGGACGCGCTTTCCTACGTGCGACGCAATCTTGGGTTGTTCGACAAGCAGATGCGCACGCGGTTCTCGGGCGTTGGCTATATTCGCCCGCGCGGCACGTATATCGCATGGCTGGATTTCGGCCCGCTTGGCATTGACGATCCGGCCGCGTATTTCCTTGAGAAGGCGAAGGTGGCGCTGACCGACGGCCGTTCGTGCGGCCGCGCGGGAGCCGGCTGCGTGCGCGTGAACATGGCGATGCCGTATCCGCTGCTGGTGGATTGCCTCAACCGTATGCATGACGCGTTGCAGGCGGACGGTTTGCTTTAAAGTTTTCCGTCTTTCGTGTGTGACCGACGCTATGGGCGGCCACACACGCCATATTGCGGGAAAATCCGCCGAATCATTGCGATTGCAACGGTTGCGCTATGGGCGAATAGCAGCATGTTACGATGGCCGCACACCACCGTCGGTGGACGCGCGACGCGAATCCAGCGTATGCGTTTCATTGAGAAGAAGGCTTTACGAATATGCGATTCCCCTACAGCGGCAACGGCACATGGACGCCCGACTACCACTGCGGTTTCATTGATGCCGTCAAACGTTTTTTCATCGGCTACATGGAGTTTCGGGGGCGTTCCAGCAGACGCGAGTTCTGGCTCGCCATGCTGTTCTTCATTCCGGTCAGCGTGCTGATATTCCTTATTCCGGCTGCCGGAACGGTGTCCGGAATACTGTGGATGCTGGCCACCATGGTACCGATCATGGCCATCTCCTTCAGAAGGCTGCATGATGCCAACCGCACCGGCTGGTGGTTTCTGCTTGGGCACGTCGGCACCATTCTGGCCCTTGCGATGCTGGTCGTCATTGCGTTCGGCCTGGTCATCATCGAAATCGGCATGATCATGGTCATCCCCCACGAGCCACCGAAACTCGACTTTCATGACCCGAACAGCTTCCCGGGAATGCTGCTCACGCTGTTCTATGTCAGCCTCGGCATGGCCGGCATCTCGCTGATCATCCAAGCATTCCTGTACTCGCTGCCCAGCAAGCCCGAGGGCGTCCGCTTCGACTGATGTTCTCAGCGGCATCCCGCCCCTCTTCCCTCCCTGCATTACCCTCTTAGCCCTTTTGTATGGAAACGTTCCATCTCACATTGAGACAGAGCAGTGAGCTCGGTTAACAAAACTCCTATAATCACGTCTATTGTCTTTCCGCCGTCATAAGCGACGGAATGTCAACATCAGAGGAGAAAACAATGAAGAGAAACATGCTCCACCGCCTGGTCGCCATGGCCGCGGCGGGAACCATGCTGATGTCGGTCGTCGCGTGCGGCTCGTCATCCGATGACAACGCCGCCACCAGCAATTCCAGCGACACCTCGCTGATTTCCGTGAACAACAGCGAGCCGCAGAACGGTCTGATTCCGAGCGACACCAACGAAATGGGCGGCGGCAAGGTCATCCGCTACCTGTTCGAAGGTCTGGTGAGCTTCGACGCGAAGGGCAAGCAGCATCTTGAAGTGGCCGAAAGCATCACACCGAACGAGGACGCCACCAAGTACACGATCAAACTGAAGAAGGGTTGGAAGTTCACCAACGGTGAGGCTGTGACCTCCCACTCCTTCGCCGACACCTGGAGTTTCGCCGCCAATGTGAAGAACGCGCAGAAGACCTCGAGCCGCTTCTCCACCATCAAGGGCTATGACGAGCTGCAGGATCCGAACGTCGATCCGAAGGCCACACTTTCCGGTCTTTCCACTCCGGACGACTACACGCTGGTCGTCGAGCTGAACAAGCCTGATTCCGTGTTCCCGACCAAGCTCGCGCACCAATCCATGTTCCCGCTGCCGAGCGTGGCATTTAAGGACATCAAGAAGTTCGGTCAGGCTCCGATTGGCAATGGTCCGTACAAGTTCAAGTCCTGGTCGCATGACAAGAACATCATCATCGTGCCGAACAAGGATTATAAGGGCAGTCGCAAGGTATCCAACAACGGCATCGAATACCGCGTCTATACGAATGAGGATTCCGCTTACTCCGACGTGCTGTCCGGCAACCTCGACGTGATGGATCAGATTCCGCAGTCCGCGGTGAAGACCTTCCGTCAGGATTCCAGCGTGATCGCCTACAGCCAGGCAGGATCCTCATTCCAGTCCTTCGTCATTCCGGAACGTCTTGAGCATTTCGGCAACGACGAGGAAGGCCAATTGCGTCGTCAGGCCATTTCCATGGCCATCAACCGCGACCAGATCGTCAAGAAGGTTTACAACAACACGAAGACCCCGGCCACCGATTTCACTTCACCGCTCGTCCCCGAATATGTGAAGAAGCTGGAGAAGAACGGCGACAACCTGAAGTACAACGCTTCCAAGGCCAAGGAACTGTGGAAGAAAGCCAATGCCATCAAGCCATGGTCCGGCAACTTCCGAATCGCCTATAATGCCGATGGCGGCCATAAGGAATGGGTCGATGCCGTGTGCAACCAGATCAAGAACACACTCGACATCGACGCCGCTGGCGAGCCGTACGCCACGTTCAGCGACGTGCGTAACCAAGTGACCAACCGCACCATCAAAACCGCGTTCCGTGCCGGCTGGATGCTGGATTACCCGTCCGCTGAAGATTATCTCAATCCGCTATATGCCTCCAGCTCCGCTGACGGTCATGGTTCGAACGATGGTGATTACAAGAGCGCGGAATTCGACAAGCTCCTGAACGCCGCGCTCGCCCAGACCGACGTGAAGAAGCGAACCGAGGACTTCACCAAGGCGCAGGAAGTGCTGGCCAAGGATCTTCCGGTGATTCCGCTGTGGAACGACAACGTCGCCGCCGCGTCCGCGACGAACGTGAAGAACGTGTCGTTCGACTACACCAACCTGCCTACCTACAACACCATCACCAAGTGACGGCTTCGTTGTGACGTTTCGCTGCCAATCGGCAACGAAAAACGAGTGGGGGTTCGAATCCTTAATGGATTCGAACCCCCACTCGGCGTTTTGCAGCCGTTTCGTTTATTTGCTTACGGCGTCAAACCTATGGCGTCAGCTCTGCACGTAGCTGCCCTTCGGGGACTTCCAACCGCAGTTCATCATCTCGCTGTTGAACACCATCGCACCGTCGCCATGGGCGGGGACGACGATCATGCCACCGTCGCCGTGGTGACGGGCCACACCGTCCAGCGCGGCCTTCGCAGCCTCGACCGGATCTTCCTTGGCATACAGCACACGGTCGGAAACCTGGTGCGCGGCGACTTCCTTGACGAACGCCTCACCGATGCCGGTGCAGGAGATCGCAACGGAATCGTTGTTGGCGTAGGTGCCGCAACCCGGCAGCGGCGAATCGCCAACACGGCCCGGCATCTGGTTGGTGATGCCGCCAGTGGAGGTGCCGGCTGCGATATTGCCGGACGCGTCACGTGCGACGGCGCCGATGGTGCCGTGCTTCTCCCATTCGTCGCCATTGGACTGCGCCTCACGCAGGGATTCCTGACGGGCCGGGGTGATGAAGTACTCGCTGTCGCACAGTTCGATGCCCCACTCCTTGAGCAGGTTATCGCCCGGCTTGGCGAACATGACGTGCTTGGTCTTCTCCTTGATGGCGCGCGCCACATTGATCGGGTTCTTGGACGTGGTCAGACCGCATGCGGAGCCGACTTCGCCGTCAACGCCGGTCATCAGGCAGGAATCCATGGACACGATGCCTTCGCTCGTCAACGCGGCACCACGGCCAGCATTGAATTCGGGAGCATCCTCCATGACACGAATGGCCGCGCAGACGGCATCTTCGGCCGGAGCGCCCTGTTCCAGCAGCGCATAGCCGGCTTCAAGGGCCCTGTTCAGATCCTGCTCCACCTGGGCGCGACGTTCCGGCGTGTCCTTCTTGCCGCGATTGCCAGCGCCTGCGTGGATCACCAGAAGGATTCCATCCGGATCAGCCTGGGCAACCCGGACCGTCGACTGCGGCAATGCTGCTTCGTTTGTTGACATCTTCTCTCCTTCAGATATCTCGCTTATGTTTGACATTCGCAGATATCTTACGCCGGTTGCGGCAACGAAGCGCCCGACATGCGCAAAAGCGATGCCGTCGCGCCGTTACGCAATCAAAAACATATCGAAGCGCGACTGCGTCCTTTCTTACGTTTCATACTTTTGCAAATCGCAATCTCGTATTTCATGGTGCTCCTCCGTTGGTAGTGCCAGTATGTGTCAAGCGCATCGTTCCCCGGACAAAATCACGTTCTTAAGCAAAGCCACGCTTGTAAATCGGAAACACAAGTCGTTGTGGCCCCTACGGATTCATGTATATCGAAATGGCTGAAATTATTATCCATCGCAAAAACTCTCGTAAGCAACACTTATCGAGATAAATGTAGCTTATTTTAACGTTAGCTACACTTATGCGGATAAGTGTAGCTAACGCACATGCGATGCGACTGATAGATTGGCAATAAATGGATATTCGTATACTTATTCGCATACTTTTTTATGCGTTTTCAAATCTCGCAGAGGAGAAACATGTCAGCCGCATCGATCCTTGACAGCATGGTCTCCGTCACCAGCCTTAACCACGGCGGAGCAAGCAAAGCATTAAGTCAGGTGGGCGACAACCATCCAGTCGTCGTACTCAAAAACAATCAGCCCAGCGCGGTCATAATCACGCCCGCCGACTATCGCCGGCTCACTCAGGCTGAAGAAAATTTCGCGCTATACCGCAAAGCCGTGGAACGCCTACGCAACGATGACAGCACACTGCTAACCGATGCAGACGTATTCGGCGAAGATTATGAGCCGATTGATGACGGTTTTGAACCAGAATTCGAATAAGGTCCATCAACAACCGGCAAGTGGACAATTTTGTATATTTTGATATGGTGATGCAGGTTGTATGAAATCAAGAAATCGACGTCTTGCACAGCCGGATTGAATATAGTGGATGGCATTGCGATACGTACAGGTTTCACTTTTGGTCGGAGCAGTATCCATGTACAAAGGCGATTTATCAATCACACGAGGAGCTGACTGAAATGGCAGCGTTCGGCAGGCCGGAATATGACCGTTATGTACGTCTTGCGGAAATGATGATTTCATTTCTAAGAGACCATGGATACAACTACGACGCCAATCTCGATCAAGACATCCTTGACCATGATGGACCGGGAGTGCCAGTCGAAAATGGCGTTGACGCCATCATCGAGTTCAACCTCACTCCTCCGAAGGATATGATCACCTTGTTTGGACAAGTTCATGATGAAAATCCTTGGTGCGACGAGGAATACGAACAATTTCGCGATTACCTGCGAGAACGCGAAGATGAGCACCAATCGGGTAAATTGATTCCGCCATCCGCAGATTAGAACGCCGACCCCCACACACACAAGTAATAATCGTTTGCACTGTTCATCGTAGCGGGCGCGGAACTCATTCTCACTTCCCGCAGTGACACCGTATGCCAGATAAAAAAACCGGGAACGGACGCGACGTTTGAATTACGACGAACCCGACTCCCGGCATCGCGACTGCTTCTCAAAAGATGTGTGCTTGACTCACATGGATGGTACTGAGAACCATTCGCTTGCGATCTGCTTCCGCACACATGCTGGCGCGATGTAAATACAACGCAGGCACACGGCAGATACAAATCAAGTCTGTGCAAAACTTCCAGCCAGCAAAGAAGCCAACCGGAAAGCCACAGGCCACTCTAGTCGTATGGTCGAATATTCACAAATTAACTGACCAAACCGACATATGTCATGTGAAGTGAGCGATAAATCAAAAAACGGCAGTTCAAAAGCGGACCATCTCAATACACGTATCCCATATGGGATACGACCGGTAGTGAAGGTCCGGTCGTACACGCTTATCGTATTTCAATCCACGCATCCCGTATGGGATGCGACTTGTGCGTTCCTCCGCCTTTCGCGGTGCCGAAATTTCAATCCACGCATCCCGTATGGGATGCGACATTGATGATATTTGCGAGACTGGCTTTATTGACGAATTTCAATCCACGCATCCCGTATGGGATGCGACAACTGCTTAACCTGTTTTGCTTCAATTTTTCTTAAGCAATTTCTGCACCGTTTTTCCGCAGCATAGGCTGCTGGTTTCCAGCGGAAACTGCACCATATGACCGCCCAGACGAAAACAGGCACCAGCCCGCCGTGCCTGTATATTCCCGAGACGCAGCCCAAAAACGAATCCGCCGGCTGCAGCCGGCGGCGCTCGGGAAGGAAAGGACGATGGCGATACCGATGCCCAAACGGCAAGATATCAGGAGACTGGACCGTCAGGGAGTGTCCAGGTCGGAGATCGCGAGGAGGCCGGACGTGGACCGCGCCACTGTCGCGAAATACGCCGACATGGACGACATGACGCCGAAACCGCCCACGGACAGGCGCCGCGGCTCCAAGATCGACCCGTACGCGGCGTTGGTCGACGGATGGCTCGAGGCCGACCGCATGCCGCCACGCAAGCAGCGCCACACCGCCAGACGCGTGCACGACAGGCTCCGCGCGGAGACCGGCTACGACGGCGAGTACACGACGACGCTGAGGTACGTGAGACGCTGGCGCGAGGCGAACCGGAGCGGTTCCGACGGGTACGGCGAGCTCGTCTGGGCGCCCGGCGTCGCGCAGATCGATTTCGGTGTGGCGAAGGCCCGCATCGTCGGCGAGCTCGTGGACGACCACCGCCTGGTCGTCACGTTCCCCCATTCGAACATGCGGTATGTGACGAGCCTGCCCGGGGAGAACGCGGAATGCCTGTGCCACGGGCTGGTCGAGGTGTTCGAACACATCGGCGGAGTCCCTCCCGTGATCGTCATGGACAACGCCACCGGCGCGGGGCGCAGGAACGCGAGGGGCGAGGTGACGCCCGCCGCGGTGCTCGACGTGTTCGACATCAAAAGATCGCTGTCGCGCAAGGGCAACCCCTACGACAACGCCGTGGTCGAATCGACGAACAGGCCGCTGAAGAAGGAGCTCGTGTACCGGAACCACTACACCACGATCGAGCAGCTGAGGCATGACCTCAACGACTACGTGTGGTGGTCCGACAACCAGCGGCTCCACTCCACCCTCGGATACCGGAGCCCGAAGGAATTCACCGAACAGGGACTCGTCCTCTAAGAAACCGTCCAACACGCTGTTGCCAATCCACTCGTGCTCTACGAGCCCGTCGGCACCGGCAAGACGCATCTCGCGGTCGCGTTGGGCAGGCTCGCGTACATGCGCGCGATACCTGTCAGGTTCTTCACCGCGACCGGGCTGCTTATGATGCTGCGCCGCGCGAAACGGGAAGACCGGCTCGACACGGAGCTCCGGCAGATCGCCAGGGCGAGGCTCCTGATCATCGACGAGTTCGGCTACATGCCGATCGACAAGGAGGGCTCCAGGTTCCTGTTCCAGGTCATATCGGATTCCTACGAGACCCGGAGCATGGCCCATATCATGAACATCGAGTTCTCCGGCTGGGGGCGCGTGCTCGGCGACAAGAACATGGCCGCCGCGTTGATCGACCGCACCGTGCACCACGGAAGGCTCGTCAGATTCGAGGGAGGCTCCTACCGTAGCGAGCACGCCCTCATGACCAGATAGCTAGGAAGAAAAGGGTGGCGGATTCCGACGTCGCAGTTTCTGTTGGAGACCAGCTGCCTATGCTGCTGAAAAATAGTGCCTATACTGTGGATGCCAACTTGCAGAAACACACCAGAGCGCCGCCGCGCACCCGCTCCGGTCGATTTCAATCCATGCTCTCCGTAAGGAGAGCGACCCCTCTACTGGTAAGGAGACTGATTATGGTCGATATTTCAATCCACGCTCTCCGTAAGGAAAGCGACCCGACCGCGAGGTAGTCGGATGATTGCATGGCGATATTTCAATCCACGCTCTCCGTAAGGAGAGCGACCACCGCGCCATGCAGTATTTCAGTACTACCCCGTTATTTCAATCCACACTCTCCGTAAGGAGAGCGACATAGCGAGGCCGTCAGATACGAGCTTCCCAAACTCATTTCAATCCACGCTCTCCGTAAGAAGAGCGACACTCCAAAAACCACTGCATACACTGTTACACCTAATTTCAATCCACGCTCTCCGTAAGGAGAGCGACATGGAAACCCCGCGCAATTCCGATAATTACGATATTTCAATCCACGCTCTCCGTAAGGAGAGCGACTCGAGCCGACCGGGTATGCGCCTTGAGCTGTGAATTTCAATCCACGCTCTCCGTAAGGAGAGCGACCGGCACCACCGGCAAGCTCGGTGAGATCACCATCAAATTTCAATCCACGCTCTCCGTAAGGAGAGCGACAAACCTTTTGCGAAAAAAATTCGATGGAACGCGATTTCAATCCACGCTCTCCGTAAGGAGAGCGACACGTTTCCGCACGACTTGACGCCCTCGAAAAGATTTCAATCCACGCTCTCCGTAAGGAGAGCGACACAAGCGAAAACCCATATCTGGAGGCCACAAAATATTTCAATCCACGCTCTCCGTAAGGAGAGCGACTCTGCAATTGGCCGGCGAAGTTCGCCATGCCGACATTTCAATCCACGATCTCCGTAAGGAGAGCGACACCGGAGAGCGTCGGCAAATGGCGAAACTATTATTATTTCAATCCACGCTCTCCGTAAGGAGAGCGACAATATCAGAGGCGCATGCCAAGCGCAACTCAGATATTTCAATCCACGCTCTCCGTAAGGAGAGCGACCTCTAGTGTCCTAAGTTATAGGCGAGACTTGTGATTTCAATCCACGCTCTCCGTAAGGAGAGCGACGATTCTCTATGGTGATACTCATGATTCGTCCTTAATTTCAATCCACGCTCTCCGTAAGGAGAGCGACATATCCTGCGTGACCAGCTCGTCACGCTGCGGCAGATTTCAATCCACGCTCTCCGTAAGGAGAGCGACTGCCCGTGACGCGAATCGCGTAGCCGGTCAAACCATTTCAATCCACGCTCTCCGTAAGGAGAGCGACGCGTGGAAGCAGCTTTTCGTCAGCTATGGCGCAAATTTCAATCCACGCTCTCCGTAAGGAGAGCGACCGTATCCTCCCTGATCGTCCGCGGCCAGGTCGGAATTTCAATCCACGCTCTCCGTAAGGAGAGCGACGGCCACCGTCATTCGGATATGCGGCAGGCTTGGAATTTCAATCCACGCGCTCCGTAAGGAGAGCGACCATTGAGAGCGTGGAGTCGCGGGAAACTCACGATATTTCAATCCACGCTCTCCGTAAGGAGAGCGACCTGGCGTCCATTGACGATGGAACAGTCCGAAGCGATTTCAATCCACGCTCTCCGTAAGGAGAGCGACTTCGGGTTCCGGGGGAGTGTGGCCGGGAAGCACATTTCAATCCACGCTCTCCGTAAGGAGAGCGACCGGGTTCAGCTGCGCCTTGGTCAGGTCGGCGCTATTTCAATCCACGCTCTCCGTAAGGAGAGCGACTGGTCTTGTGGTCGGCGCTTTCGTCGGTGACGGTATTTCAATCCACGCTCTCCGTAAGGAGAGCGACTCGCCCTGGAGCTTGCCGCGGGCGGCGACGGAACCATTTCAATCCACGCTCTCCGTAAGGAGAGCGACCAGGCCGCCGACCATGTCGGACACCAACTGCATATTTCAATCCACGCTCTCCGTAAGGAGAGCGACGCATGCCGACTGGCAGGGAATGGCTCCGTTCTGATTTCAATCCACGCTCTCCGTAAGGAGAGCGACTTGACAACGACGGTATCCTGCGCTGCGGTCTTGACATTTCAATCCACGCTCTCCGTAAGGAGAGCGACTTCGCATGTGCTGGGATTCTTCCTCTTCATCCATATTTCAATCCACGCTCTCCGTAAGGAGAGCGACTGTCCGCCCCTGCCTCATTGTAGTTGGGGATATAATTTCAATCCACGCTCTCCGTAAGGAGAGCGACAGTGACCCTCAAGTGAGGTTAAACCGTTGGAATATTTCAATCCACGCTCTCCGTAAGGAGAGCGACCTCAGCGAAGCAAAGAAAGGCGTTCATCCTAGTGCTATTTCGATCCACGCTCTCCGTAAGGAGAGCGACCAAGCCCTTCTTCGATATACCCATTGCGCATAGAATTTCAATCCACGCTCTCCGTAAGGAGAGCGACCGCTCAAGGGGCAAAGATCAACGATATTCTTCGTATTTCAATCCACGCTCTCCGTAAGGAGAGCGACAATCTTCGAATGCGTCTTAGACGCCAATTGCTGATTTCAATCCACGCTCTCCGTAAGGAGAGCGACGCTGGTGCTGCGGGAGAATCTGCATCGTCCAGGTATTTCAATCCACGCTCTCCGTAAGGAGAGCGACCGTGAAGGACCATCCGATGCGTTGGCTCTTGCTATTTCAATCCACGCTCTCCGTAAGGAGAGCGACGATCTTGTTGGCGGCGGTAGTGGACGTGATGTTATTTCAATCCACGCTCTCCGTAAGGAGAGCGACTCGCAGCCTCGCTGGACTGGAATATCGCGCCGGTATTTCAATCCACGCTCTCCGTAAGGAGAGCGACGATTCGCACTTTGAGCAATGGTAGTGAGGTGGTATTTCAATCCACGCTCTCCGTAAGGAGAGCGACGCGCCAGGTCGATCATGCCGCGATAGCCCATGATATTTCAATCCACGCTCTCCGTAAGGAGAGCGACAGGCGTGCCGTCGGGCGATGGAGAGCGAGACGTGATTTCAATCCACGCTCTCCGTAAGGAGAGCGACCTGAACGAATCATCAATTATATTAATGCAGCATATTTCAATCCACGCTCTCCGTAAGGAGAGCGACACAACATCCTTCTGCAAGGCCATATCCCCTATGAATTTCAATCCACGCTCTCCGTAAGGAGAGCGACCTTTTGTTTCGCGGATGAGTGTTTCGAGTCGATATATTTCAATCCACGCTCTCCGTAAGGAGAGCGACGCGGAGTTCCCAACAATTGCCGATAAACCCTACAATTTCAATCCACGCTCTCCGTAAGGAGAGCGACTCGCAGCCTCGCTGGACTGGAATATCGCGCCGGTATTTCAATCCACGCTCTCCGTAAGGAGAGCGACGATTCGCACTTTGAGCAATGGTAGTGAGGTGGTATTTCAATCCACGCTCTCCGTAAGGAGAGCGACCTTTTGTTTCGCGGATGAGTGTTTCGAGTCGATATATTTCAATCCACGCTCTCCGTAAGGAGAGCGACGCGGAGTTCCCAACAATTGCCGATAAACCCTACAATTTCAATCCACGCTCTCCGTAAGGAGAGCGACCCACCCATGTGGGGGCTGTTGAACTTTCCTACACATTTCAATCCACGCTCTCCGTAAGGAGAGCGACCCTAATGTGATTTATCCGGGCGAAACCTTGTACTGGTATTTCAATCCACGCTCTCCGTAAGGAGAGCGACTTCGCATCGATTTTGCTCAACACCCATTGCACGAATTTCAATCCACGCTCTCCGTAAGGAGAGCGACTCTGTTGGTTTTGTCTTGGCATGAGCGCTTCGTAATTTCAATCCACGCTCTCCGTAAGGAGAGCGACGGCACGAGTCTGTCCACGTTCCGGCCTTGCCAAATTTCAATCCACGCTCTCCGTAAGGAGAGCGACGTAAATCCCGCTTCAATCACGTTATAATCACAATAATTTCAATCCACGCTCTCCGTAAGGAGAGCGACGCGCGTCGCCCGCAGCATATCGATGCCATTATCCATTTCAATCCACGCTCTCCGTAAGGAGAGCGACCCGCCAACATGCACGCGGCACCGATAATATTAATATTTCAATCCACGCTCTCCGTAAGGAGAGCGACTTGCGCTACTGTAGCGGCAGTCTCCGCAAGACTATTTCAATCCACGCTCTCCGTAAGGAGAGCGACGTCTGGTCATTACTGCTCACGTTCGTAATCAAATTTCAATCCACGCTCTCCGTAAAGAGAGCGACTGTATCGGGCGGACGAATGCGTGTTGCATGTCAATATTTCAATCCACGCTCTCCGTAAAGAGAGCGACTCGGTGTCCGCTTGCAACGTTTTCACAAACTTGATTTCAATCCACGCTCTCCGTAAGGAGAGCGACCGAACCGCACGGGAACACACTGGATTGTCTTCATATTTCAATCCACGCTCTCCGTAAGGAGAGCGACTGTTGGAATTGGGCCGTTGGCTCAGTTCCGTAGTCATATTTCAATCCACGCTCTCCGTAAGGAGAGCGACGTTAGACGCTCTCAACACAGTCGAAACGCAGTACATTTCAATCCACGCTCTCCGTAAGGAGAGCGACCTCCATCAATGCTCCCAATCAATCTGGGGCATGTTATTTCAATCCACGCTCTCCGTAAGGAGAGCGACTCAGCTGTTCGCGCATGTGCAGCGCCACGGGATAATTTCAATCCACGCTCTCCGTAAGGAGAGCGACTCTACCCAAGCAAATTACTGAAACGTTCTTGGGATTTCAATCCACGCTCTCCGTAAGGAGAGCGACCTCGCCTACCGGCGTGCTGGTGGTCGGCCTTGACATTTCAATCCACGCTCTCCGTAAGGAGAGCGACCCCTTCCTCCGCGTGAATGACTACGCGGGTAGACATTTCAATCCACGCTCTCCGTAAGGAGAGCGACGCCTTCCTCCGCGTGAATGACTACGCGGGTAGACATTTCAATCCACGCTCTCCGTAAGGAGAGCGACCCTACGCGCAGGAATCAGCCCAATGGACTAGGGAATTTCAATCCACGCTCTCCGTAAGGAGAGCGACCTGGCTGAAGACCGCAGGCAACTGGATCAGCCAATTTCAATCCACGCTCTCCGTAAGGAGAGCGACCGTGCAGCTGGACATTTTTGTCCACTTTCTGAGACGCAAGCCAGCTGCTTGGCTTTAAGCATATCAAACAACACCACCGGTACGACGAACAACATGCCTAAAACGAGCAGCTGTCTTTCTGTCTCATTTTAATGTCCACTATTTAGTTTTCAAACGCCCACGAAAATCACAATTCGGATTTCGACAGTTTTTCAGGTGCGAAAGGCACCCCTCATCATGAGCGCTTCCACTTCGCACAAACACCATTTCAAGACCGGCCACCTTGCCGAAACCACAATACCGCCGGCTAGAGAACACGCTCCAGATGCCGGACGTCACACGTCACACTCAAACACTCAACCCGGCATACCCCACACCATATCGTTATGACACCATGCCATTTTACCCTGTGCTATATCATCATCACATCATTAACCGGCAAACTCCGTTCACGCCCATAACGCTCAATCCTATCCGCATATCGAGAGCCAAGTTTATAAAAGCGCAGACTGTCCTCATCAATATTGGCAATCTTCAACAAATCGTGTACCAACACCAGATAATCGGAAGGACTCACCGAGCATTCGAAAACACTGTTCTGTACACGCTGTCCGTATTTCATGCATGTCTTCGCCACCAAACGAAGACGACGCTTCCCCTCAGGGGTTTCCGTACTCACATCGTACGCAACCACAACCATCATGGTTTTTCACCTCCAATAACACATCACCACGAATCATCGCATACCGCCACACACAGCTACGCACCTTTTACTTCCACATAAATGGCGGGTAATCATCAAGATCACCCCGCAACGATCGAGCTAGCAGCAGCGCTTGCACATACGGAACCAATCCCCACGAAATTTTTTCTTGCAGGAACGGATGAAGAATCTGATCACTCTTCTTTTTCTGCCACGCCGTAAGCACTTTCTTCCGCCCGAAATCAGACAGCAGCACCCCGCCATTCTCCCGTATTTCAAAATCCCCCGGCTTAACAGCGCCTGTATTAACCAATGTCAGAACGAAGCGGTCAGCCAACACCGGGCGAAACTCTTCAACCAGATCCAATGCCAGAGAGGCTCTCCCCGGCCGATCCGTATGCATAAAACCAACATACGGATCCAACCCCACACCTTGCAAAGCCGCAATGCAATCATTCGTCAATATGGAGTAGCAAAAAGACAATAATGCATTCAGCCTGTCCAGCGGAGGTCTCCTCGACCTACTGGTGAAAAAGAAATCATCTTTATTCTTCAGAACCAAATCGTCAAAAGCGTAGAAATAATCTTTGGCAGCAAGCCCTTCGACACCCCTCAACTCATCAATCGTCAAGCTTTTTCGAGCTTTTGACAATGCCGCCGACAATTTGCCGCTCTGCTCGGCAAGTCGGTCGATGTTCACCCGCAAAGCATGATCACGTTTCGTGCGTTCGAGCACCCATTTCGCATTGTAAAGCTTGCCAACAATGAAAGATTTCGCATAACGCAAAGATTTTTGTTCGTCATCCGCGACTCGAAATTGTTCACGGCGAAGTAGCACATTACGATTCTCCTCCCCTAACACGGAACAGTAATAATGACCTCTCGGTGAATAGAATGCCATAGAAACGCCCAGTTTGCCGCAGCGCCCCATAAGAGCAGGCGAAGCACCCTTATACGAGAAACACATGATTCCTTCAATTGACCGTAATGGCACTTTCGCCAAGGTTTGGTCATTCTGATAAATCACAACATTATCGTTCTCCAAGGCAAGATAGGCATCTTCTGTCATCACAAACAACGTGTTTAACAGCTGCTTCATCACTCCCCGCTTTCCTTGAGCCGTTCTTCGATATATGCTTTTGCCGATTTCATCTTCCGTAATTCAGGCAGGCACAAATCCCGTAGAGAACATGCCGAACACGATCTGGTCTGTTTCACTTTGGGAGTCCATCCACGGGAGAAAAGATCATGCATTTGCAAGAAGTCAGCTTCGACCATGTTGCGAAGATCTTCGTCAAATTTTACCCGCTCACGACGTTTTGTCTGCTGATAGAACAAAGCACCTTCAGGAATATCACACGCGAGCATTTCTTCCAAGCACATCGCTTCCGCGCATAGCTGTAAACGATCAGCATCAATCGTTTTGGATTTGCCGTGTTTGTATTCAATCGGATATGGCAACCACAATTCATCTCTTCCGTGAAGCGGAACACCATCATTAGACTTATGAAATTCCACAACATCACAGGCTCCAGTTATGCCGAGCGCTCGCGAATAAACTCTCAAATCCCGCATGATCAGCATATCGCCGCGAGATTCAGAAGCCGCATAATCGTGGGCGCGTTCATGTTCCAGATGCCCCGCTGTGGTCAGATAATTTTCTGACCACAGCTGCTCGATATGAATAAGCGCCCATTGACGCTTGCAGAATGAGAAATGCTGAATACCCGAAAGGGCCAGCCAATCTTCTTCTGAATAACCATCTGGCCCTTTCATATAAGCACCTCTCATCTAGGCTTGGACGTTGTAATCAGCGGCCTTCGATTACTTCGTAGCGAAGGCCTGGAATGGAAGCGTCATCTACATTCACGGTTCCATCCGCGTCAACGGAAACGGAACGATGAACTTTGGCCGAAGAATACTGCCCCCCCTTGCAGTTATGTGCAAACCAGACGACATCCAGCACTTCCATCGATCCCGACGGACGTGCCGAACTCTCATCATTCTCGAAAAGCGTGACCAGAGCTTCCTTGATTTTCTCTGCATCTTCTGCGCTGAAACCTGTTCTTTCCGCCAGCTGGGGGCTAATGCTTCCATAAGTTACATATACGGCGCGTCCAGAGACGCGATACTTCATGCCCATGGTGTCGGATGATTTTTTACCGGAATCCGTAGTCTCGCTGTTGACCGATTTAGTGATTTGCACATCGTCAATTGCAATGGGATTAATGGAGAATGCCGGCTGAATCGAGACCGGTCCGCGTACGCCAATCGAAACCTCATCGGTATCCTTGGCCTTCTTAAAGGCGAAAACCTGACCAAAGGACCGCACATCAAGCCAACGCTCGCACACCTTACCGAAGACTACATTCTTCTGCTTCTGCTCATCCTTCGGCAAGGTCTTCAGATATGTATTGAACCTGTCCGACAGCGATTTGGCACCATCATCGGAACGATCATCAGACTGTACAAAGACTGATTCTCCTGCATCCTGCAGACGGTTGCGGATCTTCCTCTTCAAGGCGACGTCGGAAACCTCACCCAGCCCTTCTGACGTCGTTCTCGGGCGATTACCATTCAACGGATCACCATTGGGATTTGCGTTATTCACCTCAAAGGCAATCGCAAAATCAATCTTATTTTCCAAAGCTGCCATAATCGCATACTCCTTACTTATAGGCGATGAATCGACTCTGATAATTACAAAAGTCAGTTGTTGCTATTATTTTTTTGAGAAATCTCTTGCGCTTTACGCTTAGATGCTCTCCGCTGACATGAATATCCCAGAAGAAACATTGGCGAAAGCGCCTTATTATCTTCAAAATCACCTTCCTTAAACAAAGCCATAACATCATCGACCTCATTACGGAACCAGGAACCACCGTTTGCCGATTTAAGGTATGGCATAAGCTGCTTCCACAATGTGCCCCACGTCGTATAGGGCTTCGCCGTGAAATTGCTCATCAATTTGATTGCATTGGTTGGACGGTCCTTGACTCCCTGCTTACGCAAGACGCTTTCCTCGAAATTGTCGGCAAGCGCCAACAACCTTCCATACAGGTAATCACGATCATCTCGATTCGGTTCAAGATACATGGTTATTACATCCTCCTGTCTATGCTGTTTTCTTGTTTCATCGATATAGTGTTTTTTCCATAGGCTGCAAGCGATTTCAAAATCACGACGCCAGACCCTGATATTGTCGTATCCCATAGGCCTGGTGACCTTATGGCATGCGGCATTCAAAATCGACATGGGAAATTGCGCTCCGCCAAACATACATTCAATAAGCCGTTCCTTCACATCTTTCGCGAAGCGTTTATAGCTCTTGCTGCTCCTATCAGACGTGCCACAAGCACAGTTGATAATGTCAGTGAACGATGGGGCCCCTTCATACTGAACGACATTAACCCGCTCAGCTCCCTCCACGATGCTTTTTTTGAAAAATGTAAGAGGCCAAGCTGCATCGACATGCCATTGCAGTATGCGCTTAATATATTCGTCCTTCTGAAGCTCGCAGTAGAACGTTACGCCTAAACGCCCCGTTGTAGCAGCATCCAAGATGACGACAACCATCGGATCATTGTGCTTCTTCAGATCCTCCGCACCCTCATATCCTCTCAGAACCCTTGAGAAAATTTTTGCATACTGAACATTTGTCGCATTTAGCGCATCGCTGATGTCGTCATGAAGCGCTTTGGATTCGTCAGCTATTGGCGAGAGGAAATCATCAAAATCAAAAGATCCTGACTGCGGATTCAATACGGGCTTTTCCTCAGGTCTTTTTATTGCCCAGACAACGATAGCCTGATTGCCTGTCAATGTTCCATGATTATTCACCAACCACCGCAAAGTGGAGTTGATTTTCTGAGAGGACGCACTATCAACCAGCAAAGCTTGTTCCTTACTGGAAAAACGTCCACGAAAAGTAAAATTCGTAGAATCATTGGCAGACAATAGCTTGGCATTGGCATCGGAGCTAACTACCTTTTTAGGGAAATTAGTGGTTGGCGTATAAAGATCCTCACCAAAAATATCTTTCCCCAGCTTGTGCTGGGAACGCTGCAGATACGCAATCCAACGATTCCGAATATCAACGTCATTCGACAAATCAGAATCTTCGAGTCCGATTTGAACTTCGAAACAAACACCGGCTTTATCGTCCTTATCCGTTAGCTCCACGCCATAATGCGCAGCAGCCTCGCTGATGCTATGCTCCGACACGCACCTGAAAACAGCTTCAAGCTTGGCGTCATCACCTTTCCATTTTGCGAGCTGCTGCAAATACATGCTCGTCTTCTCAGGACTGCGCTCACTATCGACGTACTGTAACTGATCAAACAGCGGATGCGGGACTGGCTTAATGGTCCTTCCCATCGATTCCTCTGTACAAGGAATGATGATGGTGCGCTTTATCTTGGCAACACCTCTGATACAACCATTCACGCCCACAAGCACCGACAGTGAAACCGGAAGAGTCGTATGTCCGTACGGAATCAACGCCTTCTTCGCAGCGTCAGCGTCACCATCTTTCTCTGCGCTATGAGGAGTCTGACCAGATGCCCCCTGTATTATTTCGTAGGTAGTAAGCAAATTACCAAACAGACTCATCGTTCACTCCTCCTCTGCTGATGTAACGTTCTTGCCTAAGTTGAATTCTTTAACGTTCAAACCATGCCTAACGATGTGCCGATCGAGAAGCGGCGAATCCGGTGATTCGAATCTGATAACACCATCCTCCATAATCGGCGTCCAGAAGCGCGAAATCAGATTATGGTCAGGATTCTCGTCCGGATACGAGAATCCATGAAACATATATCCCATGTTCCATTCTCCATAAGAGTCGTAGAACCCTTCTCCCCCGCCGAATTCACACGGTTTGACATAAGCTTGGCATTCCCTAGCACCCAGAAAAATATCGCGACGGCCTCCTTGGCGCACGGACCTCATCGCAATATTGTGATGTTTATTCTCATCACGATCACCAGCGAGTTCCTCTCTCTGATCATTCCATTCGAAATGCGCAAGAACCTGATATCTCACATCCTTTAAATACGTGTAATACGAAAGGTCATTTCCCCCACTCATTTTGATAGGACGAACGCCTTTACTCTCCGTCTGAATCTTATTCATGACTCGCACAGCATCAATGACCCACTTAAACGTGGGCTTCCAATAGATGCTCTCCGTAATCCCTTTCAATGCTTGATATGTTGGCACCTGATACGAGCACTTCTCTCCACCAACACGCGTGGCGACTTCCGAGAACAATGCGTATCTACCCCAAACTTCATATTCGATTGAATTCCGATGCCGTTCCATATAACTCCTTTGTAAACGGTCTTCCAAAGCTATTGGTTAATAGCGTACCACAAAAAATTTTCCGTGCCATATATAGAATTTAATCGGCTTTCGCGGCATACGCTTTATCGACTATCCTTGTGCCTGTGGGACTCTCACTGTCATCGCACCAAGAGCGATGTGGATTGAAAATATATTTGGCATATGTGTTGCCTTCCCAACTACAGCTCTCTCGCATACTCCTTGGAGCTTGCGAGAGAGCACTCATCCTTCCTACATCAGCAGGAGAGGCATCTCCGCCTCCCGTACTACGCCGTACTTGTCGTTGTAGTATTCCTCATTCAGCAGGAAAACTCCAAAATCCTCATTTGCTAACGAAATTGCATGCTTCCTAGCCAAATCATGATAGTCATCATCGAACAGGGAAACCGTATATTCCTGCAACCGCCTTAGCACTGAGATTTTCTCGGACAATTCTCCCCTGTGGAGCATATCAAGTAACTCAGTCGCCTGACCATACGGGACCACAACATTGTGCGTGACATCCGGAATTACATGGAAGTTATCGCTAACCGTCTGAAAAGCCTGAGCAAAGCACAAACCGTACTTTTCTCCCGTAGTATTCGTGAATTGAGATCGATCACATTCGTTGAAGGATAACAGATCATAAGCAGTCGTCGCTCCCTCCGCCCTTCCCCGAATTGGGCAATCCGTATAGCCTCCTTTACCATTACCGTCCTTCTTACGGAGAAGCATGTCATAGTACTGTTCCAGAATATTCGAAGACAGCAAATCCTTTCCTGGGTAGTTCTCCATAATCTGTAAAGTGAGCTGCTTACCCATTGCGATATCCGGCAGATACCTTTCCATGCTGTCTTCATCTTTCAATGGATAGACATACACATTCTTTGGTTCTACCGATTCACCATTCCTATTGCAGCGCCCAGCGGCCTGCATAATACTGTCCAGACCAGCCATCGCCCTGACCACGCAAGCAAACGAAATGTCAACACCTGCCTCAATAAGCTGTGTGCTCACACAAATCACAGGTTTCGGATTGCCTGGATCAAGCAGCGCACCGATTCTGTTCAGACAATCCGTTCTATGCCTTCCACACATGGCAGTACTGAGATGAATCAGCTCAAACTCATGATTCACATCAAGTCGTTCCAAGCATTGGAAAATCTCACGCGCTTCCTTTTTCAGGTTGACGATTGCCAAGCAATTGCCGTCCTTCCGCGCCTGCTGATAAATAATCTGCCCTAGTTCATCGCAGCTTTTATTTTCAGTTGAAGCAACGATTCTTGTACGTCGAAGCTTGTCTTCATAGCTTTCCGTTTCAGCAATAAGATCAGGCTTTTCCGAAAGAAGCAGATTCTCTCGTTTGGTTTTTTCAAGTAACGGCTGCGTCGCAGAGCACAAAAGAATCGTTGAATTGGTAATCTTCGATAGGAAGCTGACGATCTCATTGAATAGATTGATTGTGTTCATCGGCAACGACTGTATTTCATCAAAAATGATGACACTGTCGGCCATATTATGGAATTTCCGGAGTTTGGTTCCGCGAGCAGACATGACAGTCTCAAGGAATTCCACCATAGTGGTAACAATTATCGGATTGTCCCAACGCTCTGCCGCCAACTTGCGCTGATGCTCCCCGGCATCCTCAAACTCACTCGACGCATTATCCGCTACATCAGCGGAGCGTTGCATACCTGCAGTGGAGTAATGCTCCAATAGAACATCGCTATCGGCGTTCAGACCAAGTACATCTCGGAAAGTCTTTGCCGTCTGAGTTGTGATAGACAAATATGGAATCACGTAAATGATCCGGTGCTTTCCTGTCTTCAGCGCATGATGCAACGCAAAATTTAGCGACGCCAACGTTTTACCGCCGCCAGTCGGAATCGACAAACGATAAATCCCGGTTTCCCGCGCCCCCGCCAAACAACACTGTTCATTAATCTGATGTCTTATCCTGTTTATTTCCGAACTCGAATCAAAAGATCTCATGCTTTTATCGAGTCGACTAATCAGATTCTGCCAATCAACCGTATTAGGCCGATACTGTTTTCGGGTCTCGAAACAAGCAGCATCCGTCCTATCCGCATCCACCAGTCGCGAATAAATCAGTTTAACGAGCAAACCTAGATAGAAGTATATGCTATCTTTCGACATCCCCAGCGATTTAATTTTCTTCAGGAAACAAGCGATATCTTCCGCTGAACCTCGGAAATTCGATTGCAGATCGAGCGCCAAACCGTTAAGCCCCCGCTTGATTTCTTGATACGCATACTTCTCGTTGCTTTTGTCCGACTCCGTGAACCCAAGAAGAAAAGCTCTATTCCCGGACTCGTCAATGCAATCAGGAAGACCTCCGTGATGTTTAGAAATGGCAAGCTCAAGAATTTCCTTTGCTATCTCTTCAATTTCCCCTTTCGACTCGAAAAAATCATTGACGACAAACGCCCCTTGACGGGCATGCTGCACATCTCCCCTATGCCCATCATCCGATAACAGATATGTTTGAAACTGCTGAGCAACCTTCCCGACATCATGCAAGACGGCTGCCGTACGTGAAATATCAGCGAATTCATCCTCGAAACCACTAGCCAATCTTCCTGCACCATGAAGATGGTCATACAAAGTCTGAGTATTGCCTTCCTCATCTTTACGAGCTAATAGAACCATAACCTGCTCCTTTACAGATACCCCCCTGAATAGTCTTTACTCTACCGCATTCCAGCAAAAGATAAAAACGAAATGATTGATTCGAAGATTACCGTCGCCAAATACCTGTGCATACGTAGTACGCCCCAACACAAATAGCAGTAGGGGGTGTGTTTCTCCTGCCAAACTTGACAGGAGAAACACACCCCCACGTACTATCGTCAGTCAGCTACCCAGCCAACCACCTCAGGCTTTCGCAACCTCCACGCCCAGCTCGGCGCCGGCTTCGACGCTTACACTGTCGGACGAGGTGTCGTGTGCCACGAGGTCCTTGAACCGTTCGACCTTGGCCACATCGTCCGCGGGCACGGTCACCTTCAGCGTGATGCGGTCGGAGATTTCCAGGCCGGCGGCCTTACGGGCTTCCTGCACGGCGCGGATCACGTCGCGGGCGTAGCCTTCGGCCAGCAGATCATCGTTGAGCTCGGTGTCGAGGATCACGAAGCCACCGGTCGGCAGCGCGGCTGACACGGAGTTCGCGGCCTCATGCGCGTTCTCCTCCTCCACACGGTTGATCAGCTCGTATTCGCCTTCCTCAAGCGCGATCTCACCGTTCGGCGTCTCGCACACCGGTGCACCGTCCGCATTAACATGCCACGCACCGCTCTTGGACGCCTTAATCGCGAACTGCACGTCCTTACGCAGACGCTTGCCGGCCACACGCGCGTTCACGCGCAGCTCGTTCACGATCTTCAAGCCCTGGGAACCGGCATCCTCCAGCGTGCAGAATTCAACGTCCTTCACATTCAGTTCGGACTTCAGAATATCGGCGTACGCGGCCACGGCCTGCGGATCCTCAACCACCACGGTCAGCTTGGCGAGCGGCTGGCGCACGCGAATCTGCTTGGCCTTACGCATGGAAAGCGTGCCGGAGACAACCTCACGCACCTTCTCCATCGCAGCCACCAGCGCGGCGTCATCCTGCAGCACAGCACCCAATTCGGTGGTTTCGCCGGTCAGCTTATCCTTCAGGAACGGCCAGTCGGCCAGATGCACGGATTCGCCACCGGTCAGACCACGCCACACGGCTTCGGCTTCCATCGGAGCCAGCGGGGCCAGCACGCGAATGAAGGTTTCGAGCACGGTGTACAGCGTGTTGAACGCGTTCTCATCGCCCGCACCGAAACGTTCACGAGTGTTGCGGATATACCAGTTGGTCAGCACGTCGATGAAGTCGGACACCGCATCGCACGCGTCGGAAATATAGAAATTATCCAGCGAGTGCTGGGTCTGTTCGACCAGGCGGCGCAGACGGGCCAGCAGGTAGCGGTCCATTTCCGGCAGCTTCACCACTTCGTCGGCACGCAGCATACGGGCGTCATACCCGGCCGCGTTGGCATACAGCGTGAAGAAGTAGTAGGAGCTCCACACCGGCAGCATGACCTGGCGGACGGTGTCGCGGATGCCGTCGGCGGTGACGATGAGGTTGCCGCCGCGCAGAATCGGCGAGCTCATCAGGAACCAACGCATGGCGTCGGAGCCGAAGTCGTTGAACACGCCGTTCACGTCCGGGTAGTTGCGCAGGTGCTTCGACATCTTCTGTCCGTCGGAGCCGAGCACGATGCCGTGGCAGATCACGTTCTTGAACGCCGGCCTGTCGAACAGGGCGGTGGCCATGACGTGCTGCACGTAGAACCAGCCACGGGTCTGGCCGATGTATTCCACGATGTAGTCGCACGGGAAGTGCTGTTCGAAGGTTTCCTTGTTTTCGAACGGATAGTGGTACTGAGCGAAGCTCATCGAACCGGATTCGAACCAGCAGTCCATCACGTCGCTGATGCGGTGCATGTGGCTCTTGCCGGTCGGATCGTCCGGGTTGACGCGGGTCAGCTCGTCGATGTACGGACGGTGCATGTTGATATTGCCGTCCTTGTCGCGCGGGTAATCGCCGAAATCGGCCTTCAGCTCGTCAAGCGAGCCGTACACGTCCACGCGCGGGTACTTCGGATCGTCGGAGACCCACACCGGAATCGGGGAACCCCAGAAACGGTTGCGGGAGATCGACCAATCGCGTGCGTTCGCCAGCCACTTGCCGAACTGGCCGTCCTTCACATTGTTCGGAATCCAGTTGATCTGCTGGTTGAGTTCGAGCAGGCGGTCCTTGATCTTGGTCACGGCCACGAACCAGGAGCTCACCGGCTTGTAGATCAGCGGAGTGGCGCAACGCCAGCAGTGCGGATAGGAGTGCACGTAGCTCTTCTCCTGGAAGAGGATGGCGCGCCGCTCCTCAGGAATGCGGGCCAGCGGGCCGTCACCGGCGCGCAGGTTGCGCAGGATCGGCTTGTTCGCGTCGAACACGTACATGCCCTCATAATCCGGGCACAGCGACGTGAACTTGCAGCCCGCGTCGAGCACGTCCACGCTCTTGATGCCCTTGGCGTTGAGCGTGTTCATATCGTCCTCGCCGTAGGGGGCCTGATGGACCAGGCCGGTACCTTCAACGGTGTCGACGTAGTCGGCGGTGAAGATCTGGTAGCCTTCCGGCCCCGGCACCTTGCCCTCGGCGGCGTTCTCGTCGCCTGCGAAGTACGGGAAGACCGGGTAGTAACGCCAGCCTTCCATTTCGGCGCCCTTAAGCTCGCGCACGATCTCGTAGTTCTCGCCAAGTTCCTTCTCGTAGGAGCCGAGCAGCGGCTTGCCGAGGTAGAACTTCTTGCCCGCGAACTTGCCTTCGGTGGGGCGCACCTCCACATAGTCGATGTCCGCGCCGACCACGATGGCGAAGTTGGTCGGAACGGTCCACGGGGTGGTGGTCCAGAACACCGCGTAGGCGTCCTCCTCGTCACGCAGCTTCACGGCCACGGACACAGTGGTGTCCTGACGATCCTGGTACACGTCCGCATCCATGCGCAGCTCGTGCGCGCTCAGCGGGGTCTGATCCTTCGGGCAGTATGGCAGCACGCGATAGCCCTGGTATGCCAGGCCCTTGTCGTACAGCTGCTTGAAGGCCCACATCACGGACTCCATGTAAGTGATGTTCAGGGTCTTGTAGCCGTGCTCGAAATCGACCCAACGGGCCTGACGATGGACGTAATCCTTCCACTCGTTGGTGTACTTGAGCACGGAGGCACGGCAGGCGTCGTTGAACTTGTCGATGCCCATCTCCTTGACCTGGTCGACGGAATCGATGCCCAGTTCCTTCTGCGCCTCAAGCTCGGCAGGCAGACCGTGGGTGTCCCAGCCGAACACGCGGTTGACCTTGTGGCCCTTCATGGTCTGGTAACGCGGGATGACGTCCTTGGCATAGCCGGTCAGCAGGTGGCCGTAGTGCGGCAGGCCGTTGGCGAACGGCGGGCCATCGAAGAACACGAATTCGTTCTGGCTGTGATCGCCGGACGGACGGCGGTCGATGGACTTCTGGAAAGTGTCGTCCTTATCCCAGTAGTCGAGCACGGACTCCTCCAGCTTGGGGAAGCTGGGGTTCGGCGCGACGTTGGCGCTCTGCTCGCCGGCAGCAGCCTTCGGATACACATGATTGGTGGATTCGCTCACCGTATGCTCCTCGTTTGGCGGTTTCATTACTTACCTTACGAGGACGATGGCTTCCGTGCGATCGCGCACGTCCGGCACCGCGGTACCACCTCGCTTGCCGCACTTCCCTGTTGTTCCCACGCAGGTTGTCCGCCTGCGCAGGTTTCGTACGACCGCTTGACATTCGGCTGTTCGGGCCGACCCCGCCGGTTCTACTAAGCCTCGCCAGAAAGCGTCGGCCGTTCTTCCGGAAACTCCCCGCTGATGACGGATCATCGCTTTTCGTTTCAAATCGTCAGCCTAGCACGCCGTACGAACGTAGAAACGCGAAAAGCCGCACGGTGTCCACCATGCGGCTTTCGTAATCGCAAAACAATCGAAATACAATCGGCAGGCCGACCACGAATCGACCGAAGACGATCGCGCTCGGCGGCGAATCAGCCTTCGTTCAGCTGAGCCTCGAGCTGCCTGACGATACCGTCGTGCATCTTCTCGGTGATCTTCACCTTGAGCAGGAACACGACCGCGCTCAGGATGATGACCGCGAGCGGCACATAGAAGGCGCAGATCTCGAAGATCCGGATGTTCGCGGCGGTCATGTCGGCTGCGGTGGCGTTGCCGATCATGCCGGCGGCGATGGCCACGGCTCCGACGATGCCGTTCGAGCACGCGCCCGCGATCTTGTCGAGCATCGGACGGACGGACAGGGTGACGGCCTCGTTGCGCTTGCCGTTCTTCAGCTGGCCGTACTCGATGGAATCGGTCAGGGAAAGGATGGCCGTCATCTGGATGAAGGTCTGCGGCAGATAGAAGAAGACAAGACCGACGGTGACGACCGGCAGGCTGGTGGGGTTGATGATGAACAGCAGATAGCCGATGACCATAAGCACCATGCCGCCGAGGTACAGGTAGCGGCGCGGAATGCGCTTGTTCAGAATCGGGTACAGCGGAGCCATAACGATGCCCGCGACGACGGAGACGACGCCGACGATGGAATAGGCTGCAGAGTTGTTCAGAATGAACTTGAACAGATACATGAGCACGCCGGTGGTGGCCACGTTGGCGATGGCGTACAGCAGGTAGGACAGGGCCACCCACAACAGCTGGTCGTTCTGTGCGAGAGCCTTGAACGCGGCGAGCGGGCCGCCGTTGTCCTCGGCCTTGGTGCGCAGGGTGCTGGAGCTTTCCTTGGTGCCGAACGCGACGGAGCACACGGTGAGGACGCCGAGAATAGCCACGATGATGGCGAAGCAGGTCCAGCCGCTCTGGCTCTCCTGATGCTTGCCGGTGAAGATGTAGCTGAAGTAAGTGACGATCGGAATGACCACGATGGTCAGGCCGTTGTAGCCGATGGAGCCGCCGAAGGAACCGAGGGCGGTGTAGGTGGAGCGCTCATGGGAGTCGGAGGACAGCGCCGGGATCATGCCCCAATAGGAGATGTCGCGCAGGGAGTAGAACACGTCGAGCACGATGAAGGTGATGACGAACAGCACGATGAACAGCGTGGTGTTGACGTTCACCAAGCCGAACAGGCCGGTGTAGACCAGCACGAGCAGAACGGCGGAAACGGTGCCGCCGATGAGCTGCCACGGCTTGAAGCGCCCCCATTTGGTATTGGTGTTGTCGACGATGTTGCCCAGCAGCGGATCGATGAAGATCTCCGCGATGCGGATGACAACCACAAGGCCGGTGATGACGCCGATGAGCTTGGTGGCGAGCGCCTTGTCGACCCCGGAGAACAGCGAGCTGGTGACGTAGACGATGAAGTAGGTGCTCAGCGCGTTGTAGAAGGCGGATTGGCCGACGTTGCCGAATGAATAGGCCACGCGGGACAGCAGACTGCCTTTCCTGGTTGGCTTCGCAGACTGCTGCGTCTCCTTCGGTGCGGCTGCGACATTGGATTCTGCCATCGTACTTCTCCTTAGAAGTTGTGATTGAAGCTGTAATCGGAAATCATCATTTGATTTCGCATGAGTTAAGTATATCCCTTTACCCATTTTTAGTAAAATTTAACATCTGCGTTGTGCACTGTTGGGCGTGTCGCATTTTGTGCGATTCTGCACATATACATGTCATATTGTGTGCGATTCGCGGTATTTCGCCGACAGTAGACAAACAAAAGGCGATTGATGACGCAGCATCATCAATCGCCTTTCATATTTTTCCGCACATACGTACGCTAAGCAGCCCGTTTCGACCGGGCAGATCGCTTCGATCGGGTCTGCAATTTTGGCCGCGATTCACGTTTCGGCTGCGCCGGCACGAAACTATCTCGCACTTCCAGCGTCGTCGACAGGTACGCATGCTGCCGTACTGTGCGCTTGCTGGCAATCGCATCGGCCAAGGTGAGAATCGCAACGCGCGCAAGCTCGTTCTGGTCGATTGAGAACGTGCTCAACGGTGGCGACGTAAGCTGTGCGATCGCCTGGTTGTTGATGCTGATGACGCTGATGTCGCGGGGCACGATCACACCAACCGCGTTGAACGCCTGCAGCACGCCGACCGCGATGATGTCCGCCGAAACAATAACTGCGTCAGGCAGTGCGCCGTTGTGGTCACGGATAAACTGCTCCCCCAACTTGCGACCATTCTCCACGGTGAACAAGCCGTCAGAATACACCAGTCCACGCAGGTCGAGACCATAACGGCCCATTTCACGCCGAAAATATGTGGCACGCCCCTCTTCGTCCACCTCATAAAAATTCGTCAGCCTCCCCTTGCCGCCGATGAATCCGACACGCTTCATGCCAGCCTTCGCACATGCTTCGACCGCGTCATGCATGGTCTGCTGTAGGTCGGGCTGCACGGAATCAAACAGGTTCGGTGCGGGATTCACATCGATGAACACACCGTATGGCATGACCTCATGCAACTTCTCAAGGTCGCTTTCGGCTATGACATTGGCGCCGATAGCCATGAAACCATCGAATTTCCCCTTCTGATTCAACATCTCGTCAAGACTGTGGAAAACAGTGAGCTCCATACGCTGCTGTTTGGCGTTATGTTCCAGCGCCGAACGCAAATCGGCAAAATACGAATCACGCAGCGTTTCGTCGGACTCCTCGTTGTCCAACAAGGCTACTTCGTGCGGAATGACGATGCGCTTGGCCTGGGCGCTGTATCCCAAATCCTCGCTGGCGCGGATGATCGCGCGACGCGTCTCCTCACGCACCGACAGCGTCGGATCGCCATTCAACAGACGCGACACCGTGGCCTGCGAAAATCCCGTACGTTTCGCAATCTCCTTGATGGTCGCCATCGCTCCCTCGCCCTCCCATGGATGCCTCATCAGATTTTAGTAAAAGCATTACTAAATCCATCATATTACATTACCGAACGTATTCTTATAGCCATGACACAGCCAGAGCAATCACGGAAACCGCGAATCGCGCATCAGTCCACGGAACGGATGAACGAACTGCGTGCACAACAAAAATCCTTTGCCCTGCAGAACATGCGGAGCAAAGGACTCGGCAACGCCGGTCTGCCTTTCAAAGCGACCGGTCATAAAGGTGGCATCAGTCGGCAGGGTTCCAAACGCGGCTGACACCGTGGAGAAACGCGGTCACCGTCAGCCCCACGGGCCTGCGGCTGGAAGCGCCCGCCCTTCTGCGTGGCCGACTTGCCATGTGAGCCACCCCTCGATGACGCCACGCTCCGCATCGGTTCTACCGGACGCGTATACATCAGGCCTCTCCCCGGTGATGCTGCGGATGGAACCATGCACATATCCACATTTTTCACGGAGACGGTTGCGGGGCTGCTGGCTTTCCATATACCGTCAGCGCATGGAAAGCTTCGGACACAATACATTTTTCACATTAGAGCAGGCACGGGAGGAGGCGGCGAGACGGCATCTTGAATGCAGGCAGGTGTTGTCGCGGATAAGGTCACGCTCCTCGGTTCCACTCTATGTAAGCCACGGCACAGCGCTGGAGCTGCATGGCATGATTGCCACCATGAATTATTTACCCGGATATGGTTCGGAGCTCGTTCACGTTTCGGTGTGCCGGCAACGTGACCTGCGGAAAATCCAGGGGATGAAATTCCATTACGCAAGGCATGGCGTAGACGTGGCGCACGCCGACGAATTGGTGTCAAGCGTCTCCGCGATGCAGGCGGTCTGCCAGATTGCGCCCTATGTCGACGAACGGAGTCTGGTGATCGCCATGGATTGGCTCACTTGCGCCAATCCCGATTTACGCGTCTGCACTCACGATGAGCTCTCCGACTACATCCGGAGTGCGCCGCGATTCATTGGGAGCGCCAAATGCAGAAAGGCCTTGCGCCTGTCCAAACCAGGTACCGATTCTCCGCAGGAAACGGTGCTTCGTTTGGAGAGCGATGCCTACGGGCTGCCTGAGGCACATGTCAATTATGAGATCATTGACCACATACGCGGCTCGGGCACGATGAAGGTGGATATCGCCTACCCGGATGACCGCGTCTGCATAGAATACGACGGAAATTACCACTACACCCATGACCGCTGGATGTATGACCTCGATAAGCGGAACCGGCTGAGGGATCTCGGTTTCACTCCTTTTGTCGCCACCCGCGAGCATCTGGCTTCCAAGCAGAAGCTGAACGAGCTGTTCGGCATGGTCGCCCGCGCAATAGCCAGTCACCGTTACGGCTTGGACTAGTTCCGTAGGTGGTTTTTCGCTTCCGTAGGTGGTTGGGTCTGAATACCCGGCATGAAAACGGCCAGAATAAAGCCTTTCTCCAACCCCGATACTCTGACCAACCACCTACGGAACACCCAAACCGCCTACGGAACCGCATGAGTAGTCCCCGCAATGGATTTTTCGCCATTGATTCGGGGAATCCATGAAAAGCCACAGCGGGCGCACCCTGCGTAAAAGGTCATGCCCGCCGATTCATGGGAGCCATATGCGCAAGGGCCGTGCGGAAGCCACATATGTGGCTTCCGCACG
>ERZ772821.476-NODE-476-length-32536-cov-7.977094_pt1 | contig 32536 bp, 35 predicted proteins | sample MGYA00580859_ERZ772821 | MGnify/ENA primary metagenome ERZ772821 (study PRJEB29015, sample SAMEA2737674) | human gut metagenome | biome: human gut; feature: human-associated habitat; material: faeces | place: China | collected 2012 ...
CCACCCACAGCCCCAACGGGGCTGCAAGGCAGCGATTTCCTGAGGGAAATCGCATTTTACGGGCGGCTGCGGCCGCCCGGGCGCGTCCGACAGACGAGAGTCTGTCGGAACGCGTGAGGGGAGGAGTGCGGGGAGTGCCTTGCGGCTTTCCGGATACGCGAATTCCCCTCGGGCATATTGCCTGAGGGGAATTTCTGATGATGCGTTACTTTTGCGCCAGCTCGGTGAGCAGCTTGTTGCTGCGCGCCAGGAAGGCGACCATGCGCTCGGGCGAGAGCGTCTGGCGGGACATCTCGGCCAGGTCGGCGACCTGCTCGCACACGTCCCTGGTCAGCTCGGCCTCCGCGTCGGCGGTTTCGAGGTACCTAATCAGCGGATGCGCGGCGTTGAGCACCAGCGTGCGCTTTTCGGGCAGGTTGTAGCTGCCGCCCCAGGCCCTGGACATCTCGGTGAAGCGGCGGCTCTGCTCCTCGACGGTGATCATCGCGGGCATCTCACTGGACTTGAACTGCTCCATCTGCACGCTCAGCTGCTCGTCGGAGAGCGCCTTGCGGAACAGCGCCTCGAGCGCGGCGCGCGTTTCCTCGTTCTTTTCCGCGCCGTCCTCGGTCAGACCCTCCATGCTCGCGTCCACGCGGCGGAAGGTGAGCTCGTTCTTGCCGGAGTACTCCATGAAGCTGATGAAGTTGTTGTCGATCATCGTGTCCAGCAGCACGACTGGCTTGCCGCTGTCGGTGTACAGCTTGATCATCTGTGCCTGGCGCTGCGGGTCGCTGGCGTAGAAGACGATCTTCTTGTCGCCGTCGAAGGCCCTGTCGCCGTATTCCTTCAGGGTCAGGTATTCGCCGTCGGTCGTCTTGAACAGGATGACATCCTTGACGCGGTCATAGAACTTCTCGTCGCGGATGCAGCCGTACTTGACGAAGGGATGGATGTCGTCCCAGTACTTCTGATAGTCCTCGCGGCGGTTGTTGAACTCGGAGAGCAGGCGGTCGGCCACCTTGCGGGTGATGTAGGCCGCCATCTTCTTCACATATCCGTCGTTCTGCAGGAACGAGCGGGAGACGTTGAGCGGCAGGTCGGGGCAGTCGATGACGCCCTTGAGCAGCATCAGGAACTCAGGGATGACCTCCTTGATGTTGTCGGCCACGAATACCTGGCCGCTGAACAGCTTGATTTCGCCCTCGCGGGTGCCAAAGTCATTGGTCAGCTTGGGGAAGTAGAGGATGCCCTTGAGGTTGAAGGGATAGTCCACATTCAGGTGAACATAGAACAGCGGGTCCTCAAAGGTGTGGAACACATCGCGGTAGAATTTCTTGTATTCCTCGTCGGTGCAGTCCTTGGGAGCCTTGAGCCACAGGGCGGGGGTATCGTTGATCAGCTCCGGGCCCTTGGGCTCCTTGTTTTCGGCGGCCTTCTCGCCCTCCTGGCCTTCCTTGGCAGGCTCTTCCTTCTTTACCACGTCAAAATACACAGGCGTGGCCATAAAGCCGCAATAGCGCTTGAGCACCTCGCGCACACGGTATTCTTCGAGAAATTCCTTTTCCTCCTCACTGATGTGCAAAATCACATCCGTGCCGCGCTGGGTGCGGCTGCCGTCCTCCATGGTAAAGGCCATGCCATCCTCGCTGGTCCACCTGACGGGCGAGGCGCCCTCCGTGCCGCTGAGGGTTTCAATGGTTACGCGGTCAGCCACCATGAACGCCGAATAAAAGCCCAGGCCAAAGTGACCGATGATGCCGCCCTTTTCATCGCCTTCATAGTTTTTGAGGAATTCCTCCGCACCGGAGAAAGCCACCTGATTGATATACTTTTCCACCTCTTCGGCGGTCATGCCGATGCCGTTATCGCTGAAGGTCAGCTCCCCTTTCTCGGCATCCAGCGTGACCGTTACACGCCAGTCCTCCTCGACTCCGGGGGAAAGCATCTTCTGCTTGGTAATGGCGTCGCAGCCATTGGACACCATCTCACGGATAAAAATATCCTTGTCGGAATACAGCCACCGCTTGATGATCGGCATAATGTTCTGCGCATGAATAGAAATATTGCCCTGTTGACTGGTCATGATTCTGCCTCCTGAAAAAACCGGCCCGCGGCCGGGTTGAAATGCTATGGCGCGGAAGCAAAGCGCTCCGCGGATTCTATTGTAGCAGAGGAGAAGGGAAAAAGCAACAAAAAATTAGCACTCATCTATAATGAGTGCTAACAAAATTTCGCTCGGCCGTTTCTTCCGCCGCTTTCTGGCCGGAAGCGGCCTCAAAGCGCCGGACCTGCGCGTCATCCACCGCCTTAAGCAGTCGAATCGCGCCTGCCGTCATTCCCTCTTCAAAAAGCTGCTCTGCGCGCCTGCGCATAAAGGCGAATCCTATCGGGTTGTGTCTTTCCATCGTGGTTCCCTCCTTTTGTAATGGACAAATCGCCACGAGCATTGATTCATCTTCAGCATACGCGCTCATTCGCGGTTTTGCAATGACAGTGTTTGTCGAAAGCTGTCAGGGCGGCAACCTTTTTCAGAATTTTGTCTCCGCTTGCCTCCACCCACCCGCTATGGTATAATCCGGCTGCAACCAAGCCCGGCGCGGCCCTGTTCTTCGCGCCGTGGCGGGGCCGAAGGAAAGGGGCTGTATCATCATGTCCTCTGTGGATACGACGCAGATCACACATTTTTTCTCTTCCTTTACGCTGGCAAAGCTGCCGCCCGCCATTATCACCTTCATTATCGCCTATGCAGCCTCCCGGGTCGTGCTCAAGGTGGCGGACAAGCTGTTCGCCCGCTCCCGCATGGAGAAAACCATCGAGAAGTTCCTGCGCTCTGCCCTGCGCATCTTGATGTGGGCGCTGATCTTCCTGATTGTGGCGGGCTCGCTGGGCATTGATGTGAGTTCCATGATCGCACTGTTGAGCGTGGCCTCCCTGGCTGTAACGCTGGCGGTGCAGGGCGCGCTGTCCAACCTGGCAGGCGGCATCATGCTTCTGTCCACCCACCCCTTTCGCGTAGGTGACTTTGTGGAGGTGGGCACGGTTTCCGGGACCGTGCAGGAAATCGGCATGACCTATACCACGCTGGTTACACCCGACCAGAAGGAGATCTTCGTGCCCAACAGCGAGGTGGCCGCCGCCAAAATCATCAACTATACTGCCGTCACCAATCGCCGGGTGGACCTGACCTTCACCGCCTCCTATGACGACGCGGCGGAGACGGTCAAGGCCGCATTGCTCAAGGCTGCCGATCTCCCGCAGGTCTACAAGGACCCCGCCCCCTTCGCCGCCGTCAACCGGTATGGCGACAGCGCCATCGAATACGTATTGCGGGTATGGACTGCGGCTACCGACTACTGGGACGTGTACTTCGCCATCGTCGAAAACGTGCGGGTGCGCTTTGAGGAAGCCGGCATCTCCATGACCTATCCCCACCTGAACGTCCATCTGGATACCATGCCGCCTTCTCCCAAGGAAAAGGCCTGAGGAGAAACCGTAAAAAAGCGGGAAGACCTCTGCGCAACCCGCGCAGAGGTCCTCCCGCTTTTTCTGTTTCAAGGCATCACTGTTCAAATACGCTCTCTTCTCCGCCTTCGCTGGTTACCGCTCGGAAAGCATAGGTAGAGAGATCGGCCTCCAGCCTGGCCCGGCTTCCATCGCGCTCCCAGGCAAGCGTCAGGCGGTCCGCAGCGGCCTGCTCCACGGTCAGCGTGCCGCCCTCAAAGGCCCCGCATGCGTTGCGCATGCGCATAAGACGCAGCTGGTCACGAACGATGGGACGCTCCAGCCCCGCCGCAATGTCCCGCCCGGTCAGGTTGGTGCGGTTGATCTCCTTGTGCCCGGCCTCGCCACCACGGGCCACGGCCTCCCGGTCGTTTCTGCCAGCGAACAGGTCCAGATACCAAACCTGCGGCTTGCCCGGCATAAACAGCTGCAAAGCGCGCGCCAGGAGCATCTTGCGGTCGTCCTCGCCCAGAGCGCTGTAATAGGTGGCGTTCACCTGGTAATACAGGTTCTTCTGGCCGTGCAGGCTCTTGACCAGCCCTCCGCGGGATACCACCAGGTCAATCAGCGCCTGGATGCGCTCCATCGGCAACAGCCCCTTGAGATCCAGAAGCGGGATGCCATCGTGGCAGCCCAGCATGTTTACCGTGCGGATGCCCTCGTCCCGTTCTTCCTTGGCCCACCTGGCCAGATATTCGCCGGTATGGTTTTCGATGGCATCAATGACCAGCCCCGGCAGGAAGAAGTCATAGGTCATGTAACCCTTCCGGGTCAGGGTGCGGTATGCGCCTTCGGCATAGCTGGCGTGGATTTCCGGCAGGAGGGTCAGCCCCAGAGGCTCAGCCATGCGGTGAATCTCCTCCAGCAGGTCCCAGGTTTCCGGCTCGTTCATGAAGTTGCGCCGTCCCGGCTCCTTGGGAGCGTAGGCGAAGGCATCCAGCCGGACGATGGCCGCGCCATAGCCAGCCAGCTTTTTCAGTGTTTCACGATAATACTCCCACACCAGGGGCGATTTCAGGTTGAGATCCATCTGCCCCAGGTAACGGCAGCGGGCTTCTACCGCCTGCACCGCAGCCTCGCGGCAGCTTTCAAAACCGGTGAAGTCGGCCCCGGCAGGCCCTTTGCCCGCCTGTACCGACGCATTGATTCGTCCGGCCAGCCTGTCTGCCTGTGCATATTGCAGGCCGCAGGGCGCCATCAGATCCTGCGCGTCAAGCACCGGATAGCGCACCTCCTGATAGAAGGTGTTCCAGTACGGCCTCTTGCTGCCATCGGGCATGCGAACCATCAGGATGGGCAGGCCAGGCTTGCGGAAGAACATGTCCTGAATCAGTGCCGGGTCTGGCTGGATGTATCCCTCCGGCGTCATCTCGCCCTTTCCCGCCCAGAAGCGGTTCCAGTCGATAAAGAAGTCGCGGTAGGGCGATTCATCGCCCCGCGCCAGCAGATCCTGAAACTGAGGGCTGAGCACGGAAAGGTGATTGAGCACAAAGTCCAGCTTCAGATCCAGCCCAAGCTCGCCCACACGCTTAAGGCTGCCCTCATCGGCCAGCAGGCGGTTGAGATCGTAGCTGGCCACGGAAAAGCCGCGGTCCAGATCGCTGTTGAACAGGCTGGGCAGGATGTAAAACGACCGAAATGCCCCACGGCATTCGGGACGGGCCAGAAAGTCCGCCTCCGCCGCCAGGCTGCCGCCCAGGCTATCAGGATAAGCATTGAGCATCACGCCCTGATTCATCGCGGTTCCTCCTCACGCCTGCGCCATCAGGCGGGTATACTGCTCATAGGTCATGATCTCGCCGGCCTTGGAAAGAATCAATTTGGCCTTGTGAGCCTGCGCCTTGAGCATCTGCTGTTCCAGCTCCAGCACCATGGTGGTAAAGGGGCTGTCCGCGCGGCCATCGCGGTTGCGCGCTTGGCGGTGAGCCAGGGTTTCCGCGGGCGTGCTGTTGAGCAGTACGGGAATATCGACGCCCTCATACCAGTCGGAATTGCCGTGCGTCCACTCGATCACCAGCACGCTTTTGCCGGTCATGTCCACTGCGTCATACCACAGCTCGGTGGGCGTGCGGCCCATTCGCTTGAGGTACAGCGTGGGCGCGCCCTGCTTGAAATCGCTCACGATATGGCCGACCTGGTCAAAGTCGATTTCCTTCTCCGTGCCCAGATATCCGCGCAGGGCATTTCTGCCCGCCTGCTGGTAAACGGCCAGCCAGGGGTAGCGGCTTACGTTCGCGGGCGCGGCGTCGCCATCCTCGGGCCAAAGCTCCCTGAGCGCCTGCGCCTGTTCCGGGCGGTACATGCCATTGGCAACCAGCCCTTTCAACCCGCCGTCATGAAACACACGGCGACGCTCGGCGTCATTCTGTTCCGGGTAGCGGCGGGGGTAGTTGTCCCCCGACAGGGTATACGCCCCTACGCCCTCGGCGTTTAAATAATAAGAAATCAGCGAGGCAATCTCCGATTTACCCACACCCGAGCCACCGCACACCGTTATCACGGCGCGCCCGCAGGCACTTTCACCCAGTTGCCGGGCCACAAGCTCCCTCAGCACGGGATAGATCGTCCTGGCCTTTTGGATGTGCTCCTCCGTAATGCAGATTTTGTCACCCGGCATGTCGCCCTGCGCGATCGTGCCCGAAAGCGCCGGCTCCTGCCATGGCGCGGTCAACCTCTCCAAGTCCGTCATCTGCCATTCCTCCGGTCATTCAGTGGGATTCGGTCATAAAGCGGAAAGCCGGCTCCAGCATTCCATCCCAGAAGGGGATGTCGTGCTGGCCCTCGCCCTCCAGGTAGGTCAGCGGCAGGCCCTCCTTGCGGGCGAAATCCGCAAAGCGGCTGCACATATCATATACCAGCGCGTCCTGGCGTCCGCAGCACAGGAACATGGGCGGTACATCCATGCCCTGCTCCTTGGCCTTGAGCAGGCTGTAGCGGGGATTCATCCAGGATTCCCGGTAGCTGTCCTCATCGCCCATCCAGGCGGAAAAGAGCTGGTTGGGCAACGAGCCGTCCCGCTCGCTCAAGAGGTCGGTCACATCGATGGCGGGCGAGAACATCACGATTTTGGAAAACGTGTCGTGCCAGCGAAGCCCGTTGGTGCATGCGCCATAGCCACCCATGGAGATGCCGCCGATCCAGGTATCCTCCCGCCGGGTGGACAGGCAGGGCAGCATCCGCCGCGTGACGCGCACCAGCTCGTCGCCCACGTAGCTGCTGAACAGCGCGCAGCGTTCGGGATGGTCGGTGTAGAAGGAGTTTTCACCATCCGGGATGATCACAGCCACCCCATATTCGGCCGAGAAACGCCGCAGGGGCAACAGTGTGGCCAGTTCCTCGGCGTTGGCGGAATAACCGGGAAGAAAGTACAGCGTGGGATAGGGGGCCTGTGCATCCTCATACCCGTCGTGGAAGGGCAAAAACGCATGCACGCCCACCCCGCGCCCCAGCATTTGAGACTTGAAGCTGATCCGAAGGTACATCTCACTTGCCTCCCTTCGCCGTGAGGAATTCGCACAGCGGCGTCATGGCGTGCTTCCAGAACACGTGGTCATGTCCACCCTGCGCTTCATAATAGGTCATGGGCGCGCCCTCCGCCTGCATGCGGTGTGCGAAATCGCGTCCCGCCTGATACACCAGCGGATCTTCCGTTCCGCAGGCCAAAAACAGCCGGGGCATATCCCGTGGTTTTTCAAGGGCCTTGCGCATCGCAGCCTCATAATCGCGGTACGACCCGTGATAGTGCTCCGGATCTCCCAGCAGCGCCAGCATGGACTCCCTGTGAAGCGGGCTTCCGGGCTGCATCTTTCCGTTCTCGGGATACATGCCCAGCGCGGGCGAGAGCATGCCGATCTTGCTGAACGTATCGCTGTAGCGCAGGCCGTTGATCAGCGCGCCATAGCCGCCCATGGAGATGCCGGCAATGAACGTATCCTCCCGCCGGTGCGACAGAGGCAGCAGCTTACGCGTCACCTCCACGATCTCCTCGCCCACGTAGCGGCTGTAGTAGGCGTTGCGCTGCTCGTCATCGACGTAGAAGGAATTGTCGCCGTCGATCATCACAATGGCGATGCCATGCACCGCGGCGTACAGAGCGAAGTTGGTAAACGTGGCCGTCTCCAGCGCCCCGCCGGAATATCCGTGCAGAAAGTACAGCGTGCGATACGGCGGGGGTACGTCGTTCCAGTCGTTATAGTCGGGCAGGAACACGCGCGGATAGACGCTACGCATCAACATGTCCGAACGAAAGTTCAGGTGGAGGTTTGCCATGGGAAAATCACCTCTTGCTGCGTTATTTCCGGTTTGACTTCTCCCAAAAAAAAGGTATCATAGTGCACAGGAACCAAACCAAGGAGGAATGGCAATGGCTACGCTCAAGGACGTTGCCCAGCGCGCGGGCGTTACGGTGACCACCGTTTCGCGCATGCTCAACGACCGCGCCCGCGTCAGCGAGAAAACCCGCCTTCGTATCCAGAACGCCATGGAGGAGCTGGATTATCATCCCAATGAACTGGCCCGGTCGCTGGCCAAGAAAAACAGCCATTTTATCGGCCTCATCGTTCCCTCGGCGGACAACTTCTTTTTCAGCTGCGTCATCGCCAGCGTAGAGCGCTATGCCAGCGCCAGCGGCTATAAGCTGCTGCTTTGCGTATCCAATCACGAAATCCAAAAAGAAAAGGAATTCTTCAGCATGCTTCTGGGAAATAAGGTGGCCGGCATCATTCTGGCCAGCCATACCCAGAACCTGGAGGAGTTTGCGGACGTGGACGCACCCGTCATCACCATTGACCGCACGGTCAGTCCCCGCATCCCTTCCGCCAGCGCGGACAACTACTACGGCGGCTACATCGCCGCCGAGCATCTGATCGCGCGCGGCTGCCGCCGGCTTTTGTACGTCAGCGGCAGTGCGCACCTGGACATGGACGCCAACAAGCGCTATCTCGGTTTTCAGGATGCATGCCGCCGCCTGAGCGTGGACAAGCCCAGTGCTGTGGACGCTGCCGAGCGGCAATTTGTGCTCATGGATTATCAGGAAACGGTGGCGGAGATCTTCCGCAATCATCCGGACGTGGACGGCATTCTCTGCTCCAACGACGTGATTGCCGCCGAGATCATTCAGTATTGCCGGCGGCATGAGATCGACATTCCCGGCCGGCTGAAGCTGATCGGCTACGACGATACGCGCTTTGCGTCGCTGTGCTCGCCGCAGCTGACCACCATTCATCAGCCGGTGGAGGACATCTGCCGCTATGCCGTGGAAAGCATCCTGCATGCCTCCCGCGGAGGAGTCGTACCCACCTGCGCGGTATTCCCCGTCACGCTGGTAACGCGCGAGACCACCTGACAGGATCAGCCCTTGACGCTGCCCTGCACCACGCCCTCCAGAATCTGTTTCTGACCGGCCAGATAGAAGGCCAGCATGGGCAGAATGCTCATCACCAGGCCTGCCATCATGGGGGCGTAATCATTGGAATACTGCGCGCAGAACACACGGATCATCATGGGCAGCGTGCGCATTTCCTGCGTGTTCAAAAACAGGCTGGAAAGCAGATAGTCGTTCCACACGCCCATGGCCACAAACACCAGCAACGTCACCTGGATGGGCGTGAGCATGGGCATGATGATGTTGAAGAACAGCTTGGTGCTGCTGCAACCGTCGATGAGAGCCGCCTCGTCGATTTCCTTCGGGATGGAATTGAGGAATCCGCGCACCAGGAAGATGGAAAAGCAGATATTCAGGCCCAGGCCGATATAGATGACCGGGATCAGACTGTTGTTCATGCCCAGCTGGGAGGCATAGATCTTCACCAGCGGGATCATGTAGGCCTGGAAGGGTGCGCACATGGAGGCCAGCATCAGGTAGTACACGGTGGACACAAACTTGTGCTTCACCCGGCTGACGGCATAGGCCGCCATGGCACCCAGCAGAGACACCAGCACGCACACGCTGACGGTAATCACCAGCGAATTGCGCATGGAGGTCAGGAAATGCATCTGGCCGAAGGCGTAGGCATAGTTGCCCCATTGGGGCACGGTGGGCATGCTGAAGGGGTTGCTGGTAAATTCACCCGTGGTTTTGATGGAGTTGATGGCCACCAGCACCAGCGGGAAGAGATAAAAGACCGTAGCCACCAGGGCCAGCACCAGCAGCACCACGCCGGCAAAGCGCTTTTGCTTCATCACATCTGCACCTCCCGCTTGGACGTGAAGTAGGCCTGGCATACGGAGATCAGCGCCACGATGACGAACAGCACCACCGCCTGCGCCTGCGCGTTGCCAAACTTGAGGCTGACGAACGCCGTATTGTAAATGCGGAAGGCGATCATCTCTGTGGTGTTGAAGGGGCCGCCGTCGGTCAAAGTCATGTTGACCTCAAAGACCATGAACGAACGCACGATGGCCAAAAACAGGCAGATCGTCACCGAGGAGCGGATCATGGGCAGGCGAACGTTGCGCAGTACCGACCAGGAGCTGGCACCGTCCACGCGCGCGGCCTCCACCAGTTCCGCGGGCACATTGGTAAAGCCCGCCACATAGATGATCATCAGATAGGCGCTGAGCTGCCAGGAGGATACGATGATCAGGGCGATCATCGCTTTGGTGGGGTCGGAGAGCATGGAGGTACTTAATGCCTGAATGCCCAGGCTGGCGCCGATGGCAGTAAAGCCATAGTTAAAAATGTATTTCCAGATATAGCCCATGGCCACGCCGCCAATGACATTGGGCACAAAAATGGCGGTGCGGAACAGGTTGCGTCCCTTCAGCGCGCTGGTGAGCAACAGGCCAAGCGCAATACCCAGCACGTTGCTCAGCGCTACGGTGCCGATGGTATAGATCGCCGTGCGTCCAAGGGATTGCATAAATTTGGCGTTGGAGAAGATCTTGATATAATTTCCCAGACCGATAAATTCATAATGATTGCCGATGCCGTCCCATTGTACAAAGGAAATCCAGATTCCGTACAGGAACGGGATCACCATGGTCGTCAGCCAAACAAACATCGCCGGCACAAAAAACAGCAGGATCAGCTTCCAAACATCCCGCTTCTGGGCGCTAAGCACGCACTCCTCCCCCTTCCTTCAAAACAGGGACGGACAGGGCCTATGCCCATAAGCCCCGTCCGTCCCAAGACGCTTCATGCCTTAGATATCCTGGAAGTACGCTTCGATCTCGGAAGCCAGCGTCGCGCGGTCCATCTGGCCGGCCAAGTAAGCCTGCATGTAGGGCCCGATAATCAGCCAGAAATCGCTGGGCGCCTCGCACAGGAAGGTGCTGATGTCCAGGATCTTGCCGGCGTTGAGGTATTCCTGAGTGGACACGGCCAGCGGATTTTCGTTGACCACGTTCACGTCGTCAAAGGGCAAGGTGGAGCCGATCTGCGTCACCATGAACTCCTTGCCCTCGTCGCTCAGAGCCAGCCACTTGGCCAGCTCCACGCCCGCGGCCTGCTGCTCGGGAGTGCTCTGGTAGGTATCGACGCAATACGCCTTGGGGCAGGAGCCCAGGATCATGCTGTTGCGGGGGTCGGTTTCGTCGTTGGTCAGGGGGAGGGGCATGATGGCCAGATCGTCGCGCTCAGCGAAGGTCTGAATCTGCAGCCAGTTCCAGTCACCCTGGAACATGGTAGCCGTCTTGCCGGTGGCCAGCATTTCCAGGTCGCCCTCCTGGGTATCGGCCAGAGGATCGGCGTCGTTGATGTTATACTGCTTGAGAATGTCGAACACGTCCATCAGGTTGTTGAAGTGCTCATTTTCAATCAGCTTGGTTTCGCCGGTGTAGAGGCCATTGAGGATGGCGCGCTGGGTTTCCTTGTCGCCCAGCCACTCGGAGAACAGCTGGCAGCCCAGATAATGGGAGCCCAGCGCCCAGTCCGCGCTGAACACCACAGTGGCGGGGATGCCGGCGGCCTCAAAGGCGTCAAAGAAGGAGACCAACTTATCGACGGTGTTGACGGTGGTCACGTCGAAGTCCTCGCCGTGCACCTGGGCCACCAGATCCTTGTTGTAGAGCAGCGCGAATCCCTGGTAGCTGGCGGGAATGCCGTAGATGGCGTCAGAGCCTTCCTTCTGGCAAAATTCCCAGCCGCTGAGCACGTGGCTCATCCATTCGGTATCGCCCTGATTGAAGTTGTACATATAATCGCTGTAGTTGAGAATCTGGCCCACATCCAGCAGCGACACGGTGGGAGCGGTGCCGGCGGAGTACAGCGCAAGCCACGCAGCCAGCTGATCGTCGCCGCAGGGATAGTACTCCACGGTGATGCCGGGGTGCTGGGCCATGAACTCGTCCAGCAGCGCCACGGTGGCGTCGTCCACGCCCGCCTGCGTGGAGTAGAAGGAGATGGTCACGGGGGCCTGCGCGGTTTCCGCGCCGGCGGCCGTCATGGACAGCAGCATCGCAGCCGCCATCAGGAGCGCAGCCAGTTTCTTAAGCATGTTTGGGTCTCCCTTTCGATTCAAATTTCCGTCCCTTACGGATTGAGACAAGTATACCATCGGCCTTCAAAAATGTCAACCGATTGACATGAAAAAATGGACAAAAAGTTCTTGTAAGAGTCGAATATTCCATTCAAAATGGGCGATTCGTCCAATTTTCCCCACAAAGTTTTATTTTTCCCGCCCTCAAAAAATGAAAGCGTTTGTCTTTTTATGGACAGATGGGCATGAGCGCACACAAAAAGGCGCGGGGGCCCAGGCCCCGCGCGCAGGCTGTTGACAAGTCTCTGGGAGAGATTTGAAGGGCCCCAGCCCTCCAGATGAAATCCGAATCCAAGTGCCTTTCTCCGGACATCTTCATTCCACAGCCGTATATACCATCCCTGCCGTCCCCCATCGCGCCCGCAGCGCATGACCCCCGGGAGCGTTGGGTTCCCGGACAGGTTCGCCGGAGAGTTGCCCGGCCAGCAGCCGTTTGCAAAGGACAATCATGTCCCGTGCCACCTGCATGCGGGGTGGGTTATAGGCCGGCGTACCCGGTATTCCCGCCTGGCTGCAGTGCCCGCCCCGCCATTCTGTGTCCGCATAGGCTCCCGCCCGCTGCACGAAGTGCTCCAGCGACGCACAGTAGGCCGACACGCTCAGCGCCCCGGGGAGGGTCATCAGCACGATATCGCCACTGCCGATCGCATCCCCCGTAAACAGTTCTTTCCACTCCGGCACGCCAAAGACACAGGAACCCGGCGTATGCCCCGGCAGTTGGAGCGCTTCCAGCCGGATGCCTCCGGCATCAAAGCTCTCCCCGTCCCGGAAAAAACGCACCCGCTGCACCGGCAGGGGCGGCACGCCAAAACGATGGCACAATGGCTCTGAACAGGCCAGCGTTTCCCGATCGTCCTCACAAAGCCATATGCGATCAAATTCGCCTGCCGCACCAAAATGGTCCGGATGGGCATGCGTCAGCAACAGATCCACCGCAAGTCCGGTCAATGCGCGGATCTGCGGCATCAACGGCGGGCGCCCCATCCCGGTATCGATCATGTAAGCCCGATTCAGGCCGATGACCAGATAAGCCGTGCAACCTGCCTCGTCGTTCAGCCGCCACAGCCCTTCCCGCAATTTTTCCATACCCATTCCCCCACGTCACTGGAACAGCAGCGGCAGGAAATCCCGCGCACATTCACGCCATACCTGCCATTCATGTTTGCCGGCATATACTTTACGCATTACCTGCACCCCCTTAGACGCAAGCAAGCGGTCATCCTCCTCAAAGACGGAAAAAAATTCATCCCGTTCGCCCATGGCGCGGAAAAATACGCGGTAATTGCGGGCGAAAGCCTCCGGATCATCCAGTGCTTTCAGGTGCGGTTGTTCGTTCTCCCACAGCATGCGCAGGAAGCCGCTGAACAGCCCCACATACCCGAAAAGCTCCGGATGCGTCATCGAGGCCGCGCTGGCATGCATGCTGCCCATGGACAGTCCGGCCACCGCGCGGTTCCATTTTCCCTTCATCGTGGGGTATGCGCTTTCCGCATAGGGGATCAAATCCTGCACAAGCACGCGGGGAAACGCGCTGGTGCTTATCCCGCCATCAATTTGCACCATGCCGTTGCCCATCACGATCCGCATGGGCTTCACCCGTCCCTGGGCGAGCAAATTATCCATGATGAAGTTTATGCGTCCCTGATGGACCCAGCCGGTTTCGTTTTCACCCAAGCCATGTTGCAGATAGAGTATGGGCAAGGGCCGGCCCTCACTGTCCGGCGGGCAGTAAATCAGACAGCTCTCGGTGTTCCCTGTCACAGTGGAGGGATAATAATGGCGCGCCACAGATCCGTGAGGCACATCCTGCAGCTGATAATACCCGTCCTCCTTGGCCGGCACGTCCAGAAAGTTCACGGTACGAGAGAATCCGAAACCGATCGGAAGTTGGGGCAGCAGTACCGTTTCCCCGTCCATGAGGATGTCCACATAGCGGAATCCTCCCTCCAGCTCCAGCGTACCGCGCCAGCGGCCATCCTCGCCTTTTTCCAACGGCCAGCAGGGACCGCCTGGCAAACTGACCGCCAGGCTGGTTGCCTTCGGCGCGTTCAGACAAAAACGCGTCCGTCCGTCCTGTTCGAAAAATACCCCATCCTCCGATGGGATCAGCTGAAATGCCGTAGCTTGCTGAAAACAGGTATCTTGCCTCATCTGCAGAGACCGCCTTTCGTCAAACCTGGGTAGTGCTGTTTGAGGCCTAGTATATCGGAGCAGCCATGGAATGTCAAGCGAATGACATCCGCTTTTTTCTTCTGCCCCGGATACGCAAAAAGCGGCGGTTCCAAATCCCGCCGCTCCCTGTTTCAAGAGACGTTTTCGCCGCAGTCCGCCGCTATCCTCGGTTATTCATGGCCGTCGTCGCACACTTCATCCTCGCCCACATTGTCGCTTACCTCCATGGCGCGCACACGGTTTTTCATGCGTGCTTCTTCCACCTGCGCGGAAAGCAGTTCCTTTACTTTCATGCTATTCTTCACATGCTGAATCTTCAACGTAGGGGAAGTAGCATCCGATGTGTGCAATACAATGGACCCCACGCCAAATATCCGATCCAGCAGGGATTCCTGTGTAGACAGATCCCGAACGCGGAAAAGCCGCAGTTCCTCCTCATGGATATTCAGCAGACCGGTTTTCACCAGCAGACGGCTCTCGGTCAGCTCATAGCGCGTAAAAGATATAGCCAGTCCAAAAATCCGCTTCTTATCTTTCCACAACAGCGGTTCGGTAGCAATCTCCACTGCGATTTCGCCATTTCGCACTTGTTCTCCCCCTTTCTTGCGGGATTTCCCGGTCCAAAGCCGAGCACCCTGTTTCCATTGTAGCATATCAGGGGCTTTTGTCAATGCACGTGGTCTGCATATGCTTTTCATTCAAATAACCGCTTTCAAAAGACGGCGTCAGCCTTGCATAGGGGACCTTGTTCCCCACAAAAAAAGGGCTCGGATATTGCTAGAATATCGAGCCCTATGTGTCTTCACCTATAAAATGATACAAGTAACGATTTAAGGATGGGGGTATTCAAAAGGTATTCAGCGCGAATACCCCCGTTTTTGATGTTACTTACATCCTGGAGATTCTAAATACAAATGCAGCCAGCCATACGACCGACTGCATCCGCCATGTAAGAATCCTTTTCTTCAACGCAAAGCTTTCATGCCTAGGGAGGTCAAAGCCATCGAAAGTCTGATGAAGAAAAAGCCGCGATCAAACCAATGCGGCGCCAAGCTCCTGACAAGCATTGACCGCATCATCATCTGGTGCCTCCTGGCAAATGACACTATCGCAAGCGAGAATGGCTCCATCCTCGCGGCAAGTGTTTTCCCAATTGCGCATCCATTCCCCGTCTCCCCAGCCATAGGAGCCAAACAAGGCGATGCGCTTTCCGCGTAGTTTGGTTTCACAACCTGTAAACATCGGTTCAAACTCGCTTTCTTCCAACTGTTCAGTACCCATGGAAGGACAACCAAAGGCAATGGCATCGTATTCATCCATCATGGAGGCACCGAATTCAGAAGCGGCAATCAGGGTCGCTTCTGCACCGGCTTTCCTTGCACCTTCAACCACCGCGCTTGCCATGGATTCCGTATTGCCGGTTCCGCTCCAATACACAACCGCAATTTTACTCATATTCTACCCGACCCTTCCTATTTTTATTCTATTAACCGGCTACTGTGAGCCGCTCAATATTCCTTTCCTTTGCCCATCGTTGGCAGTAAATTCGCGTACACCTGTCGTAGAGCTCAAACCTTTTGCGCGCGGCTTGCTCATCTCCGTAAACCTTCCAATATCCCACATATTTTGAGTTTTTTGCGTTGTTTTCGATAAAGCCCTGCACGTCAACCGGAGGATAACCGAGAAACAGGCCTACTTCGTGCGGAAAAGCGCCGTCTTCATTCAAACGCTTCATGAGGTGAAGAATACATTTTTGAGGCTCCTTGTCGCAGTAACCGCAACGGCGTAACAGTTCACAGGCAGTGCTGTCCCGCAGATCCTGACATAGTTTCTGGGGCCTGAATACATAAATCAAGGCCCGGCCGTCGCGATGACAAAGAGGCAAGACCCGTAATCCTTTTCCGGTAAACAGGCGATTCCAGTATCTGACCGAATCATACAGGTCACTGTTGTTGGCAAAAGGGTAGGAGAACATGCTCCCAGTTTTTAGCCCGGCCAACGTTGGCGAACAATGCCTAACCATCACTTCCCCTGACACGCTAAACCTCCTAGTTTAACAGTTAGAAATAGCCAACTCTTGGGCAAAATGAGATATCCCTTGAACGCAAGATGGAGTATAGCAGAAAGATGGTCTCCAGGCCGCTCCAAAAGGCATATTCCTGTTCCAAACAGACAAAAATTTTATCGTCGTAATGAGAAAAGGATGAGCCGCCTATGGGTATTGATAGCTGAAGCGCAGGCTCCGTCCAATTCCGTTGGATCGCCATCGTGCCGCGCTGATATAATCGCTATTGCCCTTGCCGGCATCTGTACGATCTCATGATGGGGCGTGGAGGATTGTCTCAAAACGTAAGCCCATATTTCTTCATATCACGCCTATCGCCTGATTGAATCCGGAAACTGCCCAAACACAATCTCGCGTTTTTCACGCTGGATAGTTTTTTTGATTCTGCTGACGGTATGTTCCGGGGGATACGCCTTTCACGGAGCGAAACGCGCTGGCAAATTTACTGCTGTTATCGTAACCGTGTTCGCCGGCGATCTCAACAACAGGCTTGTCCGTATGCTCCAGCATGTATGCGGCGGATTCCATTTTTCTGGCTTTGATGAAGGCATAGAAGGAAACGCCATAAACCGCTTTGAAGGAATTTTTAATGCATGTACAGGAAACACCAAACTCTTTGGCCACCTGATTCAATGTATACCTTTCCCCCATATGATCCAGCTGATATGAGGCGACGGATTTGGCCAGATGCACCTGCGACGGAGGTAAGCTTAGACGGCTCCACTCCGCTTCCTGCGTGTCAAATACGCTGAGAAACAACATCAGTTCCAGGACTTTGATTTTTGCAAAGCCTTCTTTTATTGCATCCGGAATGGCGTACATTTCCGAAAAGATATGCTCAAAGGAGGGATTTGAACGGACAATAAAGTGCTCCCTTCTGCTGCAGAAACGCTTGGCGATGAGCTGGGGCTGTACATTGACATCCTGTAAAATGCAAGAAAGACAATGAGGCGTTTGCTGGACGTCAACGCGCACAATCAAACCATGATAATGCCGCAAGGGAAAGCAGACCTCCGAAGCAATCTTTCTTGCCCGAGCAATCAACAGATCTCCGGGAGAAACATAGCAATACTCACCACCTATATTCAATTCCATCCGGCCCTCTCTGCAATGAAAAATCTCCAACACATCCGCTGACACGGGCGCGGCTTCTTCAAGACAAGCCGCTTTGCCATGCGCGCTCAGATGAATCAGTGCAATCCCTGGAAACACCGGTTGTGCCCATGCGGTGTAATCGGGGTTCTCTTGAACACGCTGCATTCCAATCACTCCCTTCGTATTTGTGTTCAAATACAAGTTAGCTCACTCTAACCTTATATTAGTATGTTAGCTTCTTCTGTTTTTGTCAACCTTCTTATGACATTTTTGTCCGAATTAAAGTACGTAAAAGAAGCCTGAGAAATGCGTCATTCCAAGCAGATTTAAATAGCAGCCTTATGTTACCAGACTCATGACGCACGAGGGACGTATCATAGCTGTCTAACACAACCAGCTTCTTAGCATTGGTCTTGGCGATGACCTCCGCGCCCTTCTTGGCTTGCTGGTGCATGTCCTCCACAAAGCTCATCAGCTAGCCCAGGACGCTGACGGATGAAGGCTCGTTCTTGAGAACGACAAACTTTACGTCAGCCTTTTAAAAATGTTACATGAAAGCATCAGCCACTTCGAGGATGGAGTGGTGGCTGGTTTCACCCAGCCATACGAAGGTATCACTTGTCGCGGGGACACTATCAAAGTTGACCTGCATTCCTTCACACCGTACATATTGCCACTCTCGTCAAGCTCGCCCAGCATTATTTCCACGAAGCGAATGCCACACACGTTGCTGTTATCATCACCCAACACCTCCACGAGGTTACACAGGGTTTTGAAGATGATGCCTTGCTCCCGCGCGTGCTCCGCTTTCTTCGCCCGGGCAGGCAGTTCCTACATGTCGCGGCAATAAACGATCTTATTTCCTCCGTGTCCAAACGTTTAGCGTAGCGCGCGACAGCCATCGTCACGTTACCGCCACCCACCACGGCCACCTTATGGGACTTCTTGATGGGTGTGGCACTGTTTGCCTGGTAGGCTTTCACAGGATTGCATGCGGTTCCGCGGGGATGAGCTTCAAAATCGCTATACATGCGGCCGCGGGTGATGGCCTCGTCAAAATCTACAAGATGACCGTCAAAATCGGGACCATCCACACGGGCAAACCTAGTTTCGCCGCCCACGGTGAGGCTGTGGCCACCACCCATCCCTGTACCGTCAATCATGATGGGATTCATACTGACAACGGTTTTCTCGCCATACTTCTTGGTCAGCTGAGCTACAAGCTTCATCATTAGCGGCCCGACGGCAATGATCTCGTCATACTGGTTGTCCACTTGGATGAAGGATTCCTAAGCAGCGGTCACCAGGTCCTTTTTACCGCAACTGCATGAGCTTCAGCACATCGCTGCCTGTGCGGAAAGCGTCCTCTAGGATCACCAGTTCCTTGTTGCGGAAGTCCACTATGCACTTTGTAGCTTTTTGACTACGGGATAGGCAACGGTACAGCCCCACAACATTTAAATGCTTTTGGTGCGCATGGTCGTGCCAATGGTCCCACAAAATCGTGCAGACATTTACCAGCGTTCAGGCTGTTCAATTCTATGGCGTCAGCGCCACGATCTGATAGATGATGTGATGGCACCAGCCTTACGGTCATAGCCCGCAATAGTAAGCGGGATGCGCTCTCTGTTTTCCATCACACGCAGGATGTTGAACTAACCCTGTTCCATTTTCTTGGCGATCAGCGGCGCAGGGACTGTCTTGCGGGTGACGGTGGGGTTGAGCGCCTTTTTGTCAGTGATATAAAACATGAATCCTCCGAGCAGATTGTTTTTATTTATCCCAGCCCTTGAAGTAATATACCGTATCATCCTTTGGCCGAATGTCCGTAAGTGTACCCGTGTAGTGGCGCAAAATACGCGGCACATAGGGCTTCGTTTGGATATATTCCTCATCCACTTCGATGCCAAGACCTGGCTTGTTCGGAACCATCACAAAGCCATCCTCGTACACCACTTCTTCATTTGCCACCTTGCTACGGAAACTGCCGTCGGTAATCACGATTTCATGAATGAGGAAATTAGGCGTGCAGGCCGCCAACTGTAAAATAGCGGCGTTAGACACAGGACCAGATGGGTTGTGGAAACTGACCGGCACATGACAACTTTCACACATTGCGGCTACTTTCTTGCTTTCAAGAATGCCACCGTTATGAAAAATATCCGGTTGGGCAATATCCACAGCTTCCTTGTGCAGTACATCCCAAAAGGCGTATTTTCCATAAAAGCGCTCACCTGCCGCCACTGGAATAGCACTATGATCACGAACCCATTTGAGGGAATCAATGCAATCCGGCACAGTGGGCTCCTCAATCAGCATAGGTTTAAACTGAGCAAGTTCCTTGCTCATGTTGACAGCAGTGAAGTGATTAAACCGGCCATGGCACTCGATAAGCAGTTCCACATCCCAGCCCACGGCATCACGCACGGCGCCGACGCAAGCCACGGCTTCATCCATCTCATGCCGAGTGAGCGTCATGTGTGCTTTGCCAAATGGATCCCATTTGAGAGCTTTCACGCCCTTGGAAACGGTATACTTTGCCTTTTCTGCAAAATGCTCAGGTGTACGTGCTCCGATAAACCACGCATTTGCATATATCGGTACTTTCTCATGCATTCGTCCGCCAATAAGGTTGCAAACGGGGGCATTATAGAATTTTCCCGCGATATCCCAGCAGGCGATCTCGATGCCGCTTAGTGCACTCATCATCACAGGGCCGCCCTTCCAATAGCTGTCACGATAAACCTCAAACCACAATTTCTCAATATCGATGGGATTGCGGCCCAAGATCATGCGTTTCAGATCATCTACGCAGCCTTCTAAAGCGTGTTCACGGGTGCCTAGACTGGCTTCTCCCCAGCCATAGAGACCTTCGTCAGTTTCTACCCTGATAAAGGTCCAATTGGTACGAAAGGCATCCATCGTATAGGCTCTGATGTCCGTGATTTTCATTTTTCATTCTCCTTTTGCCAAAGGCGGACAGCCTCCTTGTGCATCTTTGCAAGATCACGGATAGCTTCATAATTGCAATTTGCAATGAAGTTCTTCTTCAGAACGGTGATACCCGTACCGCATGCACTGATGCCCGCGGACAAGAACTGCGGGATGGTGTTTGGATTTACGCCACCTGTGGCCATCAGCGGGATGTGCGGCAGCGGACCCTTCAGATTCTGGATATAGTGGAAGCCCACATCATCCGCGGGGAACAATTTGACAATGTCCGCGCCTGCCTTCCATGCCGCGCAAATTTCAGACGGGGTCATAGCACCGGGGATGGAGAACATGCCCAGCTTCTTGGTTTCGCGGATCACGTCCAGATCCGTATTCGGACTGAGCACATACTCTGCGCCCGCTTCATGAGCAGCTCGTACTTCTTCCACAGTCAGTGCCGTGCCAACACCTAGACATATCTTGTCGCCCAGAGCGGCGCGTACAGCCCTCAGCTTAGCCACATTGTCGGCGATAGGATCTGGAAGTGTGTGATCGAAGGTGGATTCCAAACAGCTTACTCCACCTTCCAGCAGTGCTTCACAGCATTTTACCAGTTGTTTGGCGGGAATACCCCGGGCGATGATAACCAGTTTTTCGTCCAACAACCGTTCCAGAGCGTTCATGCTCATTCCTCCTTACCAGTCCGCTTGCGAGCCGTCGTCGTAGGTCACATATTGATTTTTACGCCATCCATCGTCGGCAAGCGCCTCCAAGGCATCGTCGTTGATTTCTACCCCAAGACCGGGCTTGGTGGGTACATCAATGTAGCCATTCTTAATTTCAAAGGGCTCCTTGAGCAGCTCTTTGCCCAAATCCCAACCTTCAGGAATTCCTGGGAATTCTTGAACGAGGAAATTAGGGATGCAGGCATCCAATTGCAGACAGGCTGCCAGTGAAATTGGGCCAAGCGGATTGTGCGGAGCTACATACATGTGGTAGACTTCGCCCATTGCGGCAATCTTACGAGCTTCAAAGATACCACCCACATGGCACAAATCAGGCTGCAACACGCGCACAGCTTGCTTCTCGATCAGTTCACGGTACCCCCAGCGGCCGAACAAACGCTCACCAGCGGCGATAGGTACACTTGTGCGGCGGGAAATATCCACCATCTCGTCGACGTTGTCAGGAAGAACCGGCTCTTCAATGAACAAGGGATGATAGGGTTCCAGCGCGTCAATCAGGCGCGGAGCGTTGGCGGGTGTGACACGACCGTGAAAGTCAATGGCCAGATCAACGTCATCGCCAATTGTTTCGCGCACAGCAGCAAACCGTTCAATATGAGGCTTCATCTCGGCTTTGCCAATGATAGGATTGATGGGGGCGATAATGGAATACTTGAGTGCAGTCATGCCCCACTCACTGAGGCGCTTCTTGGCAAGCTGGCACATTTCATCCACGGTGTTGCCGCCCTTAATGGCGATGGCCTTTACATGGGTGTACATACGGATCTTCTCACGCACCTTGCCGCCCATCAAATCGTAGGCGGGAACGCCCAGCGCCTTGCCTTTGATATCCCACAAGGCCATTTCAATGCCACTAATCGCACTCATGGTGATAGGGCCACCACGGTAGAAACCACTGCGATACATCCTTTGCCACAAACGTTCGATCTCCAGCGGGTTTTCGCCAATGATATTCTGGCCAATTTCCTGCACCGCAGCAGCACAGGCATGTGCGCGGCATTCAAGAATTGGCTCACCTACACCTATGATGTCATTGTCGGTGCGCACCTTAAGGATTAGCCAGCGGGGTTTCACAAAAAACGTTTCAAATTTTGTGATTCTCATACAGCTTACTCCTTATCGTTCCAATGCTTGTTATAAGGCAACAAGCAAATGCTGATGCCACTATCCACAGTGAGTTCCGTACCCGTGATGGTGGGAGACTGATCGGAACACAGAAAATAGAGCGCAGAAGCAATATCCTCTGGTGCAGATTCCTTACCTGCCGGATACTGGTCACGGCGCTTCTGAGTTTGTTCCGGAGTCTGGCTTAGCCAGCGCTCTGTCCAAATAGCTCCAGCAATTAAGGAATTAACACGAATATGCAAATGTCCCATTTCGACGGCCATGCAGCGCACCATAGCGTTCAGACCGGCCTTAGAGGCGGAATATGCTACGCGACCAGGAATAGACTGGTTGGCATGCACAGAACTAACCACTGCAATAGCGCCGCCATCATTTTCAACCATCAGCTTTGCTGCCTCTTGACAGCCAAAGAACGTGCCACGCAAGTTGGCGTTCATCACTTCGTCCCACTGCTCGGGCGTAGTGGTGAGACTGTCCAAGCCCACAGCCAAGTGTGCTGCATTGGGAATGAATGCATCCAAGCGGCCAAACAGCTTCTTCACACGTCTAAATCCAGCGCGAATGTTCTCCACATTGCTTTGCTCATAAGCAATGCCCTCGATTTTTACGTCAGGGTATTCTGTTTGCAGACGTGTCGCCGCCTCTTGCGCGCCTTTGTCGTCACGGCTGGTAACGCATACATTCCAGCCTTCTTTGGCAAAGCGCTTCGCTGTGGCATAACCGGTATTTTTCGTGGCACCAGTGATGAGTACAACCTTGTTCATGATCCACAGTCCTCCTCATAACCATATTTAATTGGGATGCTTATGGTTATAACCGTTTGCATTCCGGGTATGCTTTCGATCTGCAATGATTGTTTATCGCCATACAGAAGATTAAGTCTTTGCAAAACGGATCTGAGTCCAAAGCCCAGCATCTTTTTATCAAAGTGGTGATCGGCCTCCGCCTTTTTCACCATTTCAATTACGTCGCTCCCAATGCCTTGGCCGTTATCCGAAACAGTAATGACCAAGTTATCGTCCGCCAATCGGGAGCGTATAGATATCACATGCATTTGTTCAGGATCGTCAAGCGGGAAACCATGAACCAATGCATTTTCTACCAACGGCTGCAAAAGCATCGTCGGTACTTCACATTCTGCAGTATCATCCGCCATGCCAATATCCAAGTGAAATGACCCGCCATAAATGTCCGCATACAACGCTGTGTATTCCTGCACAAAGCAAACCTCGAGCGCTAGCAGTGTATACTTGTTATCTGCATTGCGCAGGTTTCCACGCAGGTATTTTGCTGCCTCCAAGGCCAAATGGCTTACATCCTGTGTACGGCCCATCACAGCCAAAGCATCAATGGAGGAAAGAATATTACAGATGAAGTGTGGACTTACCTGCGCTTGGAAGGAACGGTATTTGAGCTCAAGCATCTCGTATTCTGCATTTTTCTTTTCTGTTGCTTTAGAGACCATCTCGCTTGTGAGGGCTTTCAATTTTCCTTGCATGCGGCGAAATTGCTGTGCCAATTCGCCAATTTCATCTCGAGAAGTAACGGGAATATCGCATTCAAAGTAACCGAGACCAATTTCTTGAATGGATCCAACCAACATCTTTACATTGCGTGTCAAGCGATATGTGATAACATAGGTTAACCCAAGGGAACCTAGCAGGAACATGGTACATCCCATCCAAATGGCTTGTGAAAGCGCCATTGGCATAGAAAGCATCCACTGGGACAAGCTGTATCACATACCATGAAAGCTTTTTGCCTGGATAGAGCGTAAAATAGTACTCCTCGTTGTTTAAGTGGATGCTATGCTGCATTGGCCGATAACTTAGGCCTTCCTGTGCAACTGCCATCTCCACCAATGAAATGTCTTTTTCGTTTGCCGCCATCAAAATTTGTCCACTTTCGGTCGCTATAGCCACCGTGCCATCCAAATTGGCGTCCAGCCCAATGGCTGAGCTCAGTTTTTCGCGATCCATTTTAACGATGATGGTGCCAGCGTTCTTCATGGGAATAGGCTGTATGACCTCTTTTTTTAAAAACACATTTTGATTCTGGTCACGTAACCACAGATTGGAAGATTCATTCAGCGTTTGAGAAAGAACATCATCATAGACTGTTATACGCTCATCCAATTTGGACGAGGCAAAATAGCGGTTTCCATCCAGATCAATCAGCATAGCGCTGGAGAGGTTACTGTTATTCAACGGGATACTGATGAGCTCGTTTTCGATATCAAGCTTCTTATTTAGTTGCGGCCCATCGTCCAGCAGTTTGCTGATGAGGGGAGAATTAAAGTACTGATTAAATAGGCTCTGTTCGATCTCCTTGGTAATCAGCTCCGTGCTCGCCACCATCTGCTGTGTCGTCGTTTTATAGCTGGCAGCCTTTTCTGCCTCAACTCGTCGTACCAACACAGTATTGATATAGACCAGCATCAAGATCATGAGGCACAAAATAATGGATGTAATTGAGAGCATGATCTTCTTTTGCAGCTTCATGCTTTTTTACCACTATTCCTGTATTCTCTAGGAGACATACCGGTGCACTTGGTAAACATCTTATAAAACGAAATGTAGTTTTTGTAGCCAACAGCCTGCGCTACTTCATCGATGCGGATAGTGGGCTCTTTGAGCAGTTTTTTGGCATGGCAAATGCGCACATCCATTACCAGATCCATAAAGTTTTGTCCCGTTTCACGCTTGATGAGCGTACCAATGTATGACGGACTAAACCCGAAATGATCTGACAACTCCTGTAAAGTGGGATGTATCGGATGGGCATGAATGTATTCAAGCATGTTATCCACTAGCGTTCTGTCCTCGGCTGAGGTGGCTTCATTCGCATCAAAGGCCCGTCCACTTTCAAAGATGGCCCGTTCAACACTTGCAATCAATTTTTCGCGCTCCAGAGGTTTTACAAGAAACTCATGTGCATGATACTCAAGGGCCTTTTGCGCATATGAGAAATCATCGTAAGCACTCAGGAAGATCACTTTTGCTTCCGGCCTTTCCTCATGCAGTCCCTTAATCATCTCGAGACCATCCATTCCGGGCATGCGGATATCAGCAATGATAATATCCGGAAGCTGCTGACGAATCAGCGCTTTACCGTGCAAACCGTCATAGACTGTACCACAAACGGTACAGCCTAGAACGGCCCAATTAATGGTCGTTGCGATCATTTCTACGGTTGCTCGGTTATCATCGATAATCGCAACTTTGAACACTTTTGTTTCTCCTTTCTTTGGCTAACCCTTGACCGCTCCGCTCATGATGCCGCTAACGATATAGCGCTGGGCAAATAGGTACAGGATCAAAACCGGGATCATGCACAGGCAGAAGAAAGCAAAGGCAAGGTTTACTTCCACGCCAGATTCGCTAGTGTAGATGAGCTGCGCTAGTGGCAACGTGCGCTTTTCCTCCGATTGCAGGATAGCCACGGCCACGGGGTAATCGTTCCATGCATTTAGCGTGTTGATTACTAGCATCGTCACGTTAATGGGCTTCATCAGCGGGAAGACAATCGTCCAGAATGTTCTGGAAATCGACGCACCATCTATGTACGCAGCTTCTTCCATATCCACGGGAACGGTTTTCACGAAATTGGTGATAACCATCATACACATACCGATTTGGAATCCGGCCCGTACAATCGTAAATCCCGTGAGGGTGTTAATGAGGCCGACCGCTTTCAAATTTACATATTCGGGAAACATGATACACTGGAATGGAATTAAGATGCCCGTCATGAAAATATAGTACACAAATTTAACCAACTTGTTCTCATAACGGGAAATCGCATAGGCTGCCATGGGGGTGATCACTGACAGCACCGCTACAATGCAGACCGTGCATATCAAACTGTTTATAAATCCTGTCCTGAACAGATCGTTCTTCGTAATCACATCCACAAAGTTACCAATATATAAACGATTAGGCAACGCAAGCGGGCTGGACGTACCCATTTCATCAGGGGTCTTGAGAGCGTAGATGAAACTTATGTACAGCGGCGACACAAACAACAGCGTGACCAGCACCACACACAGAACACGAACAACGCTCCGAATGCGCTTTTTCTGGGTGTAATTGGGGCCGATGGTCTTAGCAGCAGCGGTCGTCATCTTAGACCACCTCCTTGGTGCTAAAGAACTTGGAAACCAGAAAAGACACGATCAGCAGGATAACCGTCATAACGATAGCCGTAGCCTGACCATAACCCGCTTTGCTGTTAGCAAAAATCATGTTATAAATGTACATGGACATGGTGGTGGTAGCGTTGCGAGTAGGCCCTCCATTAGTGGTGGCGCGCACAACCTCGAACACCTTGAGGCCCCAGGCAAGCAGCAAAGATACATTGGCTGAAAAAGCAGGAATCAGCATGGGCACAGTAATCTTAAAAAATTTCTGAATTCCATTGGCCCCTTCTACGCTGGCTGCCTCGTAGTATTCGTCGGACACACCCTGTAAACCCGCTATATAGATAAGCATACAATAGCCGCTGGTCCGCCAGATAGAGATGATGGCGATGGCAAACATGGCTGTGTTTTTTGAGCCTAAGGGACTGACGACATTAAACAAAGGAGAATAGATGGCACTGTAAATATAACGCCAAACAAAAGCAGCCGTCACAAGACTGATAACATACGGCATGAAGATGATGGTGCGACAAAGGTTGTTGAGCTTATTGCTGCGATGCAGCATCAACGCAACCGCCAAACCGAGCACATTGCTCAGTATCACATAATATAGGGTAAACTGAAAGGTATTTTTTACGATCGTCCAAAACTCCTTGGACTTGAAAAGTGTTTGATAGTTTTTGATGCCTACAAAGTTGGAGGCGTTAGAAAGGAGATTCCAGTTCGTAAAGGAATATGGAATTCCTTGAAAAAAAGGGATAATAACCACAATCAGATATAAAAGCAAAGCAGGAATCAAAAAGCAAATATAAGTAAGCCGCTTGCTGCTTCCAAAACTCCGTTGACGAACCTGCATACGGAAGCCTCCATTCGGGATAAGCTGGAAAGAAAAGGGGAATCCACCTTCCGGTGGACTCCCGAAAGTACAGAATTACTTGGTAGCATTAATCTCGTCAAAAACGGTCTGCAACTCTTCGATGATGGCATCCGCGGTTATGGTTCGATCCGCAGCGAAGGTTTGGGTCAACTGGCGCCAGGCTGTCAAGTATTCGCCCTTAAGCCATGTGGTCAGGGAACCTTCATGAGCGATATTGCCGGATTCCTTGGCTTTAATGGCGGTCATGATAACATCGGGCATCTCGGTTTCTACACCAGGCACCACAGAAGGATTCAAGGTGGTAGCAGCCCAATAGCCGGCAGTTTCGGGGTCGAGCAGGTAAGCCATGAATTCCATTACGGCCTCGGGATGCTTGCTCTCATTGCTGACCATGAAGATCTGGTCCAGCTGGATGCACCAGCTATTAGCCTTACCGTCATCGCGAGGAAGCACAAACATACCGTATTCCTGATCGGGATTGAACTCCTGAATCTGAGCATAACCCCAAGTGCCCTCATATATCATGGCACCAGCGCCTTGAGCCATCAGCTGGCGTGCCATGGTGGTATCATTGCCCATGTCATCCACGCGGCTGAAAGCAAGACGACGCGCCCACAGTTCGAAAGCCTTGGCAAACTCGGGATAATCGGTGAATTTGGCTTCACCATTCATCAGTTTTTCAAATGCATCGACATGACCGTTTTCGATGAGCAGGGGCCAGAGGATGCCACGCACTTCGATGTCAGTATTGGTGATATTAGAGTAAGCGCGGATAAAGGGGTCCACGCCATTGTCAACAAGGGTCTGACACAGAGCGTCAAACTCATCCTGGGTGGTAGGAGGCGTGAGACCATACTTTTCAAAGATGGCCTTGTTGTAGATGACGCCATAGGTCTTGAAGTCCAGCGGCAGGGCATAAACTTTGCCGTTATAGCTGCAGTTATTCAAGTCGCCTTCATTGAGGTTGAGAGCATCAATAAGCTCATGATCGGTTAGATCCATCACCTTTCCAGCATCGATAATGTCGGAATACTGGGTGGGCTGGCCCATCATGATGTCCGGAGTGTCGCCGTTGGCGATACGGATGGGTAGCTGCGCGATGTAATCGTTTTGCGAATACATCTGAGATTCAAAGGTAACATTGGGATGGAGCTCCATGTACTTGTTCAGAATCTCGTTGAATGCATCCAGTTTGACCTGATTGCCCATGTAGTGCATTATGCTGATAGTGATAGGTTCTTCGGCCACAGCCAAAGAAGTCATACTCAGAAGCATTACCAGTGCAATGAACAGGGAAACCAGTTTCTTCATGTAGATAACCTCCTTTTTTTCTATAATTTAACGTACACTTTCGTCTTTGTACGTTAAATACAAACGAATGATACGGATAAAACAATCTGCAATAACCTTCATTAAGATTATATTTCTAATTGATCGGTAAAAAAATATATCCAAAACGGAAAAACATTTACCTTTTCGCATATCATCAGAATAAATGGCGGGGACTTCGCATACTACCTAAGCAATCGCTAAATCCTCGTTTTCTTTGATATTATGAAACGGGTAGAACACGAACTGCACCCGTATACGGCAAAATATCCGCCACTTTTCCATCCTTAAGCAAAATCAGACCAAAATCCTGACATGCCGCTACGATACGCCGGTCATCCAATACGCAAAAATCGCGCGGTTGCTTGGCTGGAAGCCTATATACAGCCGTTTTTTCCAAAGAAGGAATCGTATAGCGCACAATCGTCCCTTCTCCACGATTAGACACAAGTAATCCCTGATCGTCTGGTGTTATCCACAATGCTGCGGCTAAGTTAACGCTCGCCACGTCTTCCAGGGTGGATACACCTTCGCCAACCACTTTGCCTGCGTTTTTTCCAAACATCACAGGATACACGCAATTTCCTATCTCGGTTACCAAATAGGCTCTTCCATTTCCGGTATAGGCGATATGACGCGGTCCCTGTCCTGCGGGTACAGCAATGCGGTATTTTTCACTTAGCATTCCGTTGACAGCCTGCTCGTACACCACCAATGCATCGATGCCCAGATCAACCGCACAGAAGCAGTGAGGCAACGTAGGAATACGTGTGACCTGATGCATATGCGGCATCGTTTGGCGGCTAGGGTGTGGCCCATTTCCTGTATGTGTGACAAGTTGGATACATTGTCCTAGGTTTCCATTGAAAAGAGGAAAGACAGCCAGAGAGCCAGTAGCATATTGCGCACAGACCAAGAAGCATTCATCCTCAGAAAAGGCTATATGGCATGGACCTGCACCCTCGGTTGGTTGGCTGGAAACGATTTGCATTCTATCCGAAGTGATTCTTAGTTCATTGATGCATCCGGGTTTCTTAGGATCCGTTCCATTGCTGCTGACAGCAAACCATCGCCCACTATTAGTTTTTGCTAGCCAGTTCGGATCTTTCAATGATCCATCAGACCAGATTAGATTCAATTTATCGTTTTTAACAGAAACGTATCCTATTCCCGCACCGCCGATTCTTGTTAAAGTACCAACCATCAATTTCATAGATTATCATCCCTTCCTGGAGTCTTACGTTTATCATCGACAATGACCATTTCAGGCGTATTGTGAATCAGACGCCAAAGAATGTCAACTTGTTGTTGGCTGCCGAGCGTTGGTCATAGCAAGCAGGGTATGTATTATAATACACATGCACCGTGCGTTAAAGCGGCCACATTGCGGGATTGCGATGTGGCTGCTTGTAAACAGATAGAAATCAGTAAAGGTCGCCACTTATGGATGGCGAGTTTCCTGAGATTTATCGCAGCAAACTTATGATTAACCCATGCGGTAACCGCGACCAACCCTCAGTATCATGTATAACGCATTACATGTTTCTCCTTTGCGTATGCAAAGACGCGCTCAAACGTCTGTAAGCGTAGGGTGCGGGTTGCTTTGTCCACCAGCGAAAGCTGAACATCTCCCACTCGTTCCAGATACTCCTGCCAGATATGACGGGTAAAGGTTGGGTATGCTACCGGTTTTGCGTGCAGTTTTCTCGCACAGGGCAGCTTTGGCAGACGTAACTTTTGCTCTTGTATTTACGATAGCCTTCACGGTTGGTGGTAGCATAGCTTAGGACCTTGTTCTGCATGTATAGGATACAGTCGTTATATTCATCATACATATCCCAAGGCGGTTGCTTTTCTTGCTCATCGACTGCTTGTAGGGGAGTGACGGGATTCTTTCACTATCAAAGATTTGCTTGCAGATCCACGGCGTTTTGTAGCCTGCATCCGCTGTAACTACTTTAACTTCCGGATAATATATGGTCAGACGTTCAAATAGCGTATCGAATGCAACGCTGTCGTGAACGTTGCCGGGAGTAATCTCTGCCTCCAACATATAGCTGCGTCTATCGCTTACGGTAGGTGTCTCGTATGCATCCCTGCTTTCCCGGTCGGTGGTGGATTCACACACCATTTTCTGCCGCCCCAGAACAGATGGCCGATTCTCGTCGTCATCCTTCTTCAGTGCTTTCTTTACTATGATTTGCGCGACCTGCATCATTTTTCTCATCCAGCTGCTCCTGATAGCGTTTCGCTGGCAACAGTATCGCTTTTCTTCACATGCTTTTTCGGGTTCGCATTCACTTTGATGTGTGTTTCATTTACGAACACAGCCTCCGGCAACAAACGGCCCATATGAGCGTGCCCCATACCGGAATTGATGGATAGAAAAGCAGTTGTAAATATGGAAAGGGGTAAAACCATGGGACAAAGAACAAACAAAAGAGACCCCACCGCCTCGATATGACGAGGCCTTCAAAGCCGTCACAGTACGGATGGCAACCGAACAGGGGCGGGAACCAAAGGAGTTTGCCCGGATTCGCATTGACACCCTGCACAACTGGCCGAATGGCGCTGGGATGCAATTGGGCCAGGCCAGCCGCTACAATAGGGAACAGCAGTGCATCCGGGAATGGGAGGCGAAAATCTGCATTCTGTGTAAGCAGCTGGGAGAAAAAGAGGAAATTAATGATATCCTAAAAATCGAGACTATCCCCAATTTTGTGTAAACCACCTGCGAGGTGTAAAATAGAAGTACCACCCCGGAGGTTTTCTATATGCCCAGAAAGAATCGCACCCTAGAAGAAAATGCCCGTCTAGAGAAGATCCGAGAGCTGCTGCAGATGGCAAACATCGGCAGCATGGATGACATCCAGAACCTGTTCAAGGAGACCATTGCCGAGTTCATGGAGAACGGCTTGGAGGCAGAGCTGGATGACGAGCTGGGCTACAGCAAATACGACTACAAGAGCAAGGACACAGACAACAGCCGCAACGGCCACAGCAGCAAAACCCTGCGCACCAGCTTTGGGGATGTGGAGGTATCGGTTCCCCGGGATCGGAAGGGGAATTTGAGCCTCAGGTACTGAAAAAGAACCAGACCAGCATCAGTCAGGACATTGAGGAGAAAATCCTGCGCCAAGGGTATGACAACCAGCGATATTGAGGCCCATATCCAGGATATTTACGGTATTTCCGTCTCAGACAGCACGGTCAGCCGGATCACGGACAAGATCCTGCCCATTGCCAAAGAATGGCAGCAGCGGCCTCTGGAGCCCATCTACGCCGTTGTGTTTTTGGATGCCATCCACTACCATGTCCGCAGTGAAGGGCAGATCGTGAAGAAAGCAGTATATATTGCCATTGGCGTCAATCTGGATGGCCGGAAAGATGTCCTGGGTATGTGGGTTGGAGAAAATGAGAGCGCCAAGTTCTGGGCGACTGTACTCAACGGCCTGAAAAACCGGGGCGTAGAGGATATTTTCATCGCCTGTACAGACCATTTGACCGGATTTGACGCGGCCATCCATGCCACCTTTCCCCAAACCGAGATCCAGAACTGCATCATCCACCAGCTGCGCAATTCCAGCAAATATGTGTCCTACAAGGACCTGAAGGCACTTATGGCCGATCTGAAGGCGGTGTATTCCGCCGTAGATGAGCAGGCCTCCCTGAATGCTCTGGACACCTTTGGAGAGCGCTGGGACAAGAAATACCCGAAAATCTCCCAGTCCTGGCGTGCCAACTGGGCCAATCTCAGTACCTACTTCAAGTATCCCCAAGAGGTACGCAGGCTGATCTACACCACCAACGCCATTGAGGGTTTCAACCGCCAGCTCCGCAAGGTGACCAAGGCCAAATCGGTGTTTCCCACTGATGACAGTTTGCTGAAAATGCTGTATCTGGCCATGATGGACATTACGAAAAAATGGACTGGACGGCGACAGGATTGGAGCCTGATTCACGCCCAGATGGCAATCTACTTTGCCGAGCGCATGCCCGAATAACACCGCTGTGACCGGATGTCAAGGGCAAGATGAACGGCTTGAAGTGACCCCAAAAAGTTAGACAAGAGTTATGCGGCAAAGCCATTGTGAATTC
>ERZ772821.480-NODE-480-length-32137-cov-6.697089_pt1 | contig 32137 bp, 34 predicted proteins | sample MGYA00580859_ERZ772821 | MGnify/ENA primary metagenome ERZ772821 (study PRJEB29015, sample SAMEA2737674) | human gut metagenome | biome: human gut; feature: human-associated habitat; material: faeces | place: China | collected 2012 ...
CCCTGCTGGCCTGCCTGGCCCTGGTGGTGGCCCTGCTGGGCGGCGGAGGGTGGCTTTGGTTCACCCCCACCGCCTCGGTGAGCGTGGACATCAACCCCTCCCTGGAGCTAAGGCTCAATCGCTTCTCCCGGGTGGTGGCAGTGGAGGGGGCCAACGCCGACGGCCAGGCCCTGGCCCAGGAGCTGGACCTGCGCTTCCTAGACTGTGCGGCCGCCCTGGAAGCCATTCTATCCAGCGACACGGTCTCCGCCCTGCTGGCCCAGGACAGCGCCCTCACCATCGCCGTCAGCGGCCAAGACGAGGCCCAGTGCCAGGACCTGCTCACCCAGGCCCAGCACTGTACCGCCGGCCAGGAAAACGCCCACTGCTTCTCCGCCAGCAGCCGGGAACATGACGAGGCCCACCAGGCCGGCCTCACCCTGGGCAAGTACCGGGCTTACCTGGCCCTCCACGACCTGGACCCCACCGTCACCCCGGAGGAGGTCCAAAACCTGACCATGGCAGAGATCCGGGACCGGATCCAGGCCCTGGGGGGTACCCTCCCCACCGGGTCCGGGGAGCACAGTCAGACCCAAGCCGGCCACCACGGCCAGGGCCACCACAGCGAATGACGGCAAATGGCCGGGCACCTTGTTGCAGGTGCCCGGCCATGTTACGTCCGGAAATGCTTACTGTACCGCATCCTCGCAGAACCGCATGAGAATGGCGGCAATCTGGGTCCGGGAGGCGTTGCCTGCAGGGTTCAGGTTTCCATCCATGCCTTCCACGATGCCTTCGGCCACCGCCCAAGCCATGGCGGGCTGGGCATAGTCCTGGACCTGACCGGCGTCGGGGTAGCCGGAGAGGTCGGCGGAGGCGGACACGTCGCAGCCCTTGGCCTCGGCGTAGCGTTTGCCTGGGAGCCGTAATTTCCGGAGGAACTTCCTCCGGAAACAGCAGGGCGCCCTGCTGGCAAATGGAATATGTGATTCCTATAACAATAAATAGTATACCTGATTCCACGCTCCGTGGCAATCACCGCCAAGGCGTGGGGTGCCAAAGTTGGCATCCCATATTTGTGCAGTTACTCCAAAGCGTCTCCCGGTCCCTGGACCAATCTCCGCCGCCACTTCCCCCGCCTTTCGTAAATGTACCCAAGAGGCACCGAGGAGGCCGGGGCAATGGCGCAGGCCCAGAAAATGCCCACCAGGCCAAACACGTGGTTCAGGATCACCGCCAGCACCACCCGCACCACGATGCAGTTGAGCAGGCTGGAGGCCAGGGCGAACATGGTGTGGCCCGCCCCCATGGGCAGGGCGTTGTAAACCATGAAGCTGGCGTAGAAGATCTGTCCCAGGATCTCAATCCGCAGGTTCTGCACCGCCAGGGCCATGGTGGCCTGGTCGGGGTTGAAGATGGAAAGGATCTGGGGGGCAAAGACCTCGATGATCACAATGAGCACCGCCGCCACCCCGATGGAGATCCGCATGGCCACGTGGACCACCCGGCTGGCCCGGTCAAACTTCCCTGCCCCCAAACACTGGGCGATCACCGTGGTGGCCGCCGTGTACAGGGCCAGGGTGGACAGGAGGGCGATGTCCTTGATCTTGGCGCAGATGCCGCTGGCCGCAGAGGCGTCCACCCCGTAGTCGTTGATGAGGAAGGTCATGGCCAGCCAGCTCAGGCCCACCACCGTCATCTGCACCGCGCTGGGGATGCCCAGCTTCAGCATCTGGGTGAGCTTGGCCCGTTCTATCCCGCCCCGGCGCCGGGTCAGGCCGAAGAGGTCCTGGTGCCGCCGGACGTACCACAGGCAGACCACAAAGCTGGCCGTCTGGGCCATCACCGTGGCCAGGGCCGCCCCCCGGACACCCCAGTGGAAGGCCCCCATAAACAAGCAGTCCAGCACGATGTTGACCCCCGCCGTCACTGCCACGCAGTAGAAAGGCTGCCGGGAGTTGCCCACGGAGCGGAGCATGGCCGACAGGGCATTGTACCCAAAGATGGGGATGAGGCCCAGGGCGCAGACGGTGAGGTAGGCCGTGGCCTCCTCCAGCGCCGGGGCCCGGAGGCCGATCAGGATGGGCCGGCTGAGCACCAGCACCGCCACCGTCATCACCGCCCCTGCGGTCACGGAGAAGAAGAAGAGGGTGCGGTTGGTTTTTTCCCGGTTGACCGGGTCCCGGCTGCCGTAGTACTGGCTCATAAGGATGTTGCCGCCGGTGGTGATGCCCATGATGATCTGGGTGAGGATCTGCATCACCTGGCTGGCGTTGTTGATGGCAGAAATGCCTCCCTCGCCGATGAACCAACCGGCCACAATCAGGTCGGTGATGGAGTAGGCCGACTGGAGCAGGGAAGAGAGAACCACCGGCCAAGCGTAAACTAACAGGGACTTTACAATGCTTCCCTGGGTTAGATCCATTTGCCGCACAGCCTCTCCTCCTTTCCTCGGCCAATTTTCGCCGTTTGCCGGGACTTTTCCGTGATTATACCATATTTTCTTTTCTTTTAAAAGGCAAACATTCCCATTTATGGGGATCTCTCAATTGCACCTTGCTTTCTTCTGTGGTATGATAGGGGGCGCTTACAAAGAACACCCATTCGGCGGGAACATTTCTCGCTGCAGAAAGGCGGATGTGGTTTGAACATTCTCATTGTGGGGGCCGGGAAGGTGGGCTCTACCCTAGCCGCTTACCTCTCCCAGGAAGACCATGACATCACCATCATTGACAACGACGAAGACGTCATCCAACAGATCAACGACACCTTAGACGTCATGTGCATCAAAGGGCCTGGCGCGGCCCCCTCCGTCCTGCGGGAAGCCGGGGCCAAAGAGGCAGACCTGGTCCTGGCCACCACCAACATGGACGAGGTCAACATGCTCTGTGCCCTCACCGCCAAGCGGCTGGGCGCCAAGTACACCATCGCCCGGATCCGGGACGTGGCCTATACCGAGGACCTGGCCTCCCTGCAAAAGGACCTGGCCATTGACGCGGTGATCAACCCCGAGTACGCCACCGCCCTGGAGATCTCCCGCCTGCTCCGCCTGCCGGCGGCAGCCAACGTGGACACCTTCTTCCGGGGCAAGGTGGAGATGATCGGCGTCCGCGTCCGGGAGGAGGACCCCATCGTGGGCCATCCCCTGTCCGACCTGTTCGGCCGGGCCAGCACCCTGTCCATCCTCTTCTCCGCCGCAGAGCGGAAGGGGGAGGTCATCATCCCCGACGGCAGCTTCGTGCCCCGGCCCGGTGACAAGCTGTTCGTCACCGGCACCCCCAAGGACCTGTCCATCTACCTGCGCAGCCTGGGGCGGGACCTGCCCAAGGTCCAGTCCGCCTTTCTCATTGGCGGCAGCCGCATCGCCCACTATCTGTCCAAAATGCTCCTGTCCATGGGGGTGCGGGTCACCCTGGTGGAGAACGACGAGGAGCACTGCCGCCGGCTCTCTGAGTGGCTCCCCGGCGCCCTGGTCCTCTACGGGGACGGCACCGACCAGGAGCTGCTGGCCTCGGAGCACTTTGCCAACAACGACGCTTTCGTGGCCCTTACCGGCCGGGACGAGGATAACCTGATCTCCGCCCTCTATGCCCAGCAGCAGGGCATCCGCAAAGTGGTGGCCAAGTGCAACCGGATGAACTACGCTGCCGTGGTCCAGGCCGCCGGCCTGGAGTGCGTGGTGGCCCCCAAGCTCATCACCGTAGCCCACATCCTCCGGCTGGTCCGGGGGTTGGAGAATAAGGAGGGCAGCGTCATGTCCGCCCTGTACCGCCTGGCCGACACCGACGCGGAGGCCGCAGAGTTCATCCTCCAGGAGAACACCCCCCACTTAGGGGTCCCGCTGAAGGACCTGTCCATCCGAAAGGGCTTCCTGATCGTAGCCCTCCTCCATGAAAACCATGTGGTCATCCCCTCCGGCACCACGGTGCTGTCTGCGGGAGACCGTGTGATCGTCATCTCCCACGCCAAGGGCATCCAAACCTTCCGCGATATCTTCCAAAAAGGCTAACCGGCCATGAACTATAAGTTGATGCTGCGGATGCTGGGCCGCACCCTCCAGGTAGAGGCGCTGTGCCTCATCATCCCCATGCTGGTCGCCCTGTATTACCGGGAGGATCCCCTCCCCTTCCTCTACACCATTCTTCCGGTGGGCATCCTGGGCACCTTGCTGGCCCGGCTGCGCTCCAACGCGGAGTTTTTCTCCCAGGAAGGGTTTACCGTGGTGGGGCTTATCTGGCTGTCCTTCTGCCTGTTTGGGGCCCTCCCCTTTTGGTTTTCCGGGGAGTTCGCCTCCTTTGCCGACTGCTTCTTTGAGAGCGCCTCCGGCTTTACCACCACCGGCGGCACCATTCTGCCGGACATTGAGTCCCTGCCCCGGAGCATCCTGTTTTGGCGGGCCTTTTCCTCCTGGGTCGGCGGTATGGGGGTGCTGATCTTTACCATGGCCTTTCTGCCCAAGGTGGGGGGACGTTCCCAGATGCTGTTCCGGGCGGAGGTCCCGGGCCCCGTCTCCACCAAGCTGGTGCCGCAGACCGCCCATGCCTCCCAAATCCTTTACCTCATGTATTTCGTCCTCACCGGGGCGGAATTCATTGCCCTGCGCATCGCCGGCATGCCTTGGTTTGACGCCATCACCACCACCTTTTCCTGCGTGTGTACCGGCGGCTTCTCGGTGATGAACCAGAGTCTGGGGGCCTACAACCTCCCCGCCTGCGAAGTCATCGCCATTGTCTTCATGCTGCTGGGGTCGCTGAACTTTGCCTTCTTCTTCCTGGTGATCACTGGCCGGGCCCGGCAGGCACTGCGCAGCGATGAGCTGAAGTTCTTTCTGGGCGCCGTGGTGGTGGTCTCCCTGCTGGTGTTTGGGAACATCCTCCCCCACTATGACTCTGCCAGCCACGCACTGCGGGACGCGGTGTTCCAGGTGACCTCGGTGATCTCCACCTCCGGTTTCTCCACCGCGGACTACAACCTGTGGCCCACGTTTTCCCAAACCTTGCTGCTGCTGCTCATGTTTGTCGGAGGCTGCTCCGGCAGCACCGCCGGCAGCATCAAGTGCGGGCGGATTCTCCTCCTCCTGCGCTCCTCCACCCGGTCTCTCCTCCGCCTGTCCCATCCCCGGGCCATCAAGGTGGTGAAGCTGGATGGGAAAGCCGTCAGCGAGGAAACCCTGCGTTCCGTGTTCTCCTTCTTCACCTGTTACTTCCTGCTGTTGGGGCTGGGCACCATCGTGGTCTCGCTGGACGGGCACTCCCTGACCACCTCCTTCACCGCCACCTTGGGCTGCCTGTCCAACGTGGGGCCGGGGTTGGACACCGTGGGCCCACTGGCCAGCTTCTCCCCGCTGTCTGAATTTAATAAGGTATTTCTTTCCCTTTTCATGCTGATTGGCCGTCTGGAAATCTTCCCCATCCTGCTGCTGTTCCATCCCTCTACTTGGCGGCGGTCTTAACGCGCCAGACGTTGTGAGGTGTCAACCCTGCTATGAACTACAAGCTTCTTTTCCGCACCCTAGGCCGTGTCCTCCAACTGGAAGCCCTGTGCATCCTGCTCCCCATGGTGGTCGCCATCGGCTACCGGGAGGATCCCCGCCCCTTCCTCTATACCATCCTGCTGGCCGGCATCCTAGGCACACTGCTCACCCGGCTCCGGGCAAAGCCCGACTTCTTCCCCCGGGAGGGGTTCGCCGTGGTGGGCCTGAGCTGGGTGGTGTTGAGTTTGTTCGGCGCCCTTCCCTTCTACTTCTCCGGCACTTTCGCCTCCTTTGCCGACTGTTTCTTTGAAATCGTCTCCGGCTTTACCACCACCGGCGGGTCCATTCTGACGGACATCGAGTCCATGCCCCGGGGCATCCTGTTCTGGCGGTCCTTCTCCTCTTGGATCGGCGGCATGGGGGTGCTGATCTTCACCCTGGCCTTTCTGCCCAAGGTGGGAGGACGAACCCAAGTTTTGGTCCAAGCCGAGGCCACCGGCCCGGTCTCCTCCAAACTGGTGCCCAAGACCGCCATGTCCTCCCGGATCCTCTACATCATTTACATCACCTTCACCGCAGTGGAGACCATCGCCCTGCGCATCGCCGGCATGCCTTGGTTTGATGCCATCACCACTACCTTTGCCACGGTGTGCACCGGCGGCCTCTCCGTCCGCAACTTAAGCATTGCCGCCTACAACTCCCCCGCCTGTGAGATCATCATCACGGTGTTCATGCTCCTGTGTTCCCTGAACTTCGCCCTGTTTTTCCTGGTGCTCACCGGCCGGGTCCGGCAAGCCCTGGGCAGCGATGAGCTAAAGTTCTTCCTTCTGGCGGTGGTTTTGGCGGTGGTGATCGTGTTCGGGAACATCCTGCCGATGTACGACACCGTCGGCCACGCCATGCGGGATGCCTGGTTCCAAGTGGCCTCCATCGTTTCCACCACCGGGTTTGCCACCACAGACTTTGCCCTCTGGCCGGTGCTGCCGCAGCTGATTCTGCTGCTGCTCATGTTCCTAGGCGGGTGCGCCGGCAGTACCGCCGGCGGCATTAAGGCCTCCCGGATCCTGCTGATGCTCCGCTGCGCCCACCGCTCCCTCCGGCGGCTGATCCATCCCCGGTCCGTGAAAGTGGTGAAGCTGGACGGCAAGCCCGTGGATGAGGACACCTTAAATACCGTCTTCGTCTTTTTCCTGTGCTTCATGGGGGTGCTGGGCCTGGCCTGCCTGGTGGTGTGCCTGGACGGCTTCTCTCTGACCACCTCCTTCACTGCCACCTTGGCCTGCCTGTCCAACACCGGTCCTGGTCTGGAAGCGGTGGGCCCCATGGGGAACTTCTCCGCCTTCTCGGCCCTGAGCAAGTGGGTTCTCTCCGCCGCGATGCTCATTGGCCGTCTGGAAATCTTCCCCATCCTGATCCTTTTGCTCCCCTCCACCTGGCGGAAGGATTGAGTGCCGCCCTCCTCCGGCAGACTCCTGTGAGTCTGCCGGATTTTTTCTCCTTTTGCAAAGGCCTTTTGGCCTTTTTGTCAATTTTTTAGAAAAAAGAGAAAAAATCACCCATCCTCTTGAAAATTGTCCGGCGTATGCTAAAATTAGTCTGTTATTCAATAGGTGCATTGCCGTTCCCGGGCAATGCGGAAAAGAAAAGGAGTGTCGTTCGTGGAAAAGTATCTATGGATCGGCTTCATCGGCGCTGTCCTGGCGCTGTTGTTTGCCGTCATCCAACGCAAGAAAGTCATGTCCTACTCCGAAGGCAACGCCACGATGCAGAAGATCGCGAAGTCCATCCGTGAGGGTGCCAACGCCTATCTGAAGCACCAGTACACCACCGTAGCCAAGGTCTTTGCGGTGGTCTTCGTGGTCCTGCTGATCATTGCCTTTGGCAGCGGCGGGGACATGCTGTCCAAGTTTACCCCCTTCGCCTTCCTCACCGGTGGTATCTGGTCCATGCTGGCCGGCTTCATCGGCATGAAGATCGCCACCAACGCCAACGCCCGCACCGCCCAGGCCGCCTCCGAGGGCCTGAACCGCGGCCTGCGCGTGGCCTTCTCCTCCGGTTCCGTCATGGGCTTTACCGTGGTGGGCCTGGGTATTCTGGACATCACCATCTGGTTCACCATCCTGCGCTTTGCCGCCGGCATTGACGACCCCATGACCCTGGGCAACATCATGGTCATGAACGGCATGGGCGCTTCCTTCATGGCCCTGTTTGCCCGTGTGGGCGGCGGTATCTACACCAAGGCCGCCGACGTGGGCGCCGACCTGGTGGGTAAGGTCGAGGCCGGCATCCCCGAGGATGACCCCCGTAACCCCGCCACCATTGCCGACAACGTGGGCGACAACGTGGGCGACGTGGCCGGCATGGGCGCTGACCTGTACGAGTCCTATGTTGGCTCCATCCTCTCCACCTTTGCCCTGGGCGCCTGCGCCGGGTACGGCTGGGAGGGCATGGTCCTCCCCGTGGCCCTGGCTGTGTGCGGCATCATCTGCTCCATCATCGGCTCCTTCCTGGTGAAGACCCGGGAGGACGCCACCCAGAAGAGCCTGCTGACCTCCCTGCGTACCGGCACCTACACCGCCGCCATCCTCTCCGCCATCGTGGCCATCCCCCTGACCTACTTCGTCATCGGCCCCGAGAACAACTCCTGGGGCGTGTTCATCGCCATCCTGTGTGGCCTGATCGGCGGTACCCTCATCGGTTACTTCACCGAGTACTTCACCTCCGACAACTACAAGCCCACCAAGAAGCTGGCCGCTGCCTCTGAGACTGGCTCCGCCACCATCATCATCGGCGGCATCTCCCTGGGCATGATGTCCACCATCGCCTCCATCCTCATCGTGGCCGTGGCCATCCTGATCTCCTACTTCGCCGCCGGCGGCACCACCACCATCGTGGACGGCACCGGCGCCTTCACCGCCGACTTCAACCGCGGCCTGTACGGCATCGGCATCGCCGCTGTGGGTATGCTCTCCACCCTGGGCATCACCCTGGCCACCGACGCTTACGGCCCCGTGGCCGACAACGCCGGCGGCATCGCCGAGATGGCTGGCCTGCCCGAAGAGGTCCGTGACCGTACCGACGCTCTGGACTCCCTGGGCAACACCACTGCCGCTACCGGCAAGGGCTTTGCCATCGGCTCCGCTTCCCTGACCGCTCTGGCCCTGCTGGTCTCCTACGTGAACATCGTACAGGACCGCACCGTAGAAACCCTGAACTTCACTCTGACCAGCCCCACCGTGCTGGTGGGCCTGTTCATCGGCGCTCTGCTGGTGTTCGTCTTCTCCGCCATGACCATGAGCGCCGTGCAGACGGCTGCCCAGTCCATCGTGGTGGAAGTCCGCCGCCAGTTCCGGGAGATTGCCGGCATCATGGAGGGCAAGGCTGACCCCGAGTACGCCAAGTGCGTCTCTCTGTGCACCAAGGGCGCCCTTCACGAGATGGTAGCCCCTGCTCTGATGGCCATCATCGTCCCCATCCTCACCGGCCTGATCCTGGGCCCCACCGGCGTGGTGGGTCTGCTGGGCGGCGTGTCCGTCACCGGTTTCGCCATGGCCGTGTTCATGTCCAACGCCGGCGGCGCTTGGGACAACGCCAAGAAGTACATCGAGCGGGGCAACCACGGCGGCAAGGGCTCCGAGCAGCACAAGGCTGCCGTGGTGGGCGACACCGTGGGCGATCCTTTCAAGGACACCTCCGGCCCCTCCCTGAACATCCTGATCAAGCTCTGCTCCACCGTCTCCATCGTGTTCTCCGGCCTGATCCTGGCCTTCAGCCTGCTGTAATCGGGAAATACAGTAGGACCACAGACACAACCGTAAAAACCGGACCGCTCCATGGAGCGGTCCGGTTTTTCTCTCTGCCGGTCCCGTTCATCCGCCGGCGCCAATTTCCCCGGCGGGGCGGATGAGGAGAAAGGGGGTACACTGCCCCTCCTGTCCGGCTGGGTTGTCCCGGAGTACGGCGGTGAGCCACCCCGCCCCCTGGGGCAGGGCCGCCGCCTTTCCCAGCAGCTCCACTCCCAGGGCATTGGCGTCCACAATGTAGCTGAGGATCCCCGTCTCCTGGTAGACCTGGTCGCACAGCCGGTCTGGCCGATGGGGGATGCGGATCCCCAAATCTGCATAGGCGGGGATGTCCTCCCCGTAAAACCCGTCCAGCCCCCGGACCTCCGGCCCCAGCAGGCGGTAGAAGGTGCCGTGGATCCCCCGGAGTTTGTCCACCCCAGCCCGGAGGGCGGCCCACAAAACCTTGCCCCGCCCCTCCTGGTCCAGGGCAAACTGCATCTTTACCGGCAGGCCCAGCCCCGGCCCGGCAGGGGTCTGGTGGACGCACCGGGCCAGGAGTCGGGCCAAAGGGGTCACCCGAACCTCCTCCCGGCGCACCACCCGGCCCTGGCAGAGGGCGGCCACCTTTTCGCTCACCGCCACATAGTCCCCCGGCTGGTACACTGGGGCCACATACCGGCGGAAGAGGGACAGATAGTCCTCCCCCACCCCCACAAAGTGGGTGCGGATGCCGTGGCGGAGATACCGCCGGCCCTCCACGGTGATGACCAAATCCTTGCCTGGGTTATGATAGTATTCCATGCTCTGATGCCTCCTAGGGGTTTGATTGGCTCCCAGGATAGGCGGCTTCCCCCTCCCCCCAGCCGCAGAGCGGCCTCCAAATGGAATCCGTTCTTTGAACAGTTTTTGACCCTTTCGGCAGGATTTTGTCCCTTCCGGCCGTTTGTTTTGTTTTACAAACTTCCCCTTCTGCGGTATAATAAATTGTTTCAGAAAGCTTACCGTGAAAGGAGGCCCGCCTATGGCGCGCAAATGCCTGTCCCTGCTGCTGGCCCTCTGCCTGCTCCTGGCCGCCTGCGGGCCCCGGCAGGCGGCCCCCCAGGACGACGGCACCTTGGACCTGGTGGCCACCACCTACCCCGTCTACCTCTTTGCCGCCGAGGTCACCCGGGGGGCAGAGGACGTCACCCTCACCCTGATGATCGACCAGCCCATCAGCTGCCTCCACGACTACACCCTTACCGTAAAGGACATGAAGGCCCTGGAACGGGCCGACGGCATCCTCCTCAGCGGCGCAGGGCTGGAGGAGGCCATGGAGGACGCCCTGGACACCGTCTCCGACACCCCTCAGATCGACTGCTCCCAAGACATCACCCTCTTGGAGGGGGCGGAGAGTGACCATCACCACGAGGAGGGCATCCTCCCCGCCGGCCACGAGCACGAGGCCGACCCCCACGTCTGGATGGACCCCAACCGGGCCTGCCAGATGATCCAGACCCTGGCCGATGGCCTGGCCCAGCTGGACCCGGACCAGGCCGCCCTCTACGCCAGCAACGCCCAGCTGGCGGTGGACCAGATCCAGCAGGCCTACCCGGTGATGCAGGCCGCCCTGGCAGACCTGCCCTGCCGGGAGCTCATCACCTTCCACGACGGCTTCAGCTACTTCGCCGACGCCTTTGACCTCACCATCCTCCGGGCCATCGAGGAGGAGGCGGGGAGCGAGGCCTCTGCCCGGGAAGTGGCGGACATCGTGGCGGAGATCCAGACCCACCAACTCCCCGCCATCTTCACCGAGGTCAACGGGGCCGACGCCACCGCCCAAATCATCCACCGGGAGTGCGGGGTGCCCGTCTACGCCCTCACCCTGATGATGAGCGCCGGGACTGCCTATGAGGAACCCGGCGTGGCCACCTACCTGAACCTGCTCCAATCCAACCTCGACACTCTCCGGGAGGCCTACCTATGAGAACCCCCAAGCACGTCTACAACCGCATCCCCATGCCTGCCAGGCCGGGGACCTGCCGCCTCCAGGTGCAGAACCTCTCCATCACCTTGGAGGGGGAGAGCATTCTCCAGGACATCTCCTTCCAGCTCAACTGCCGGGAGATCGTTGCCCTCATCGGCCCCAACGGGGCGGGGAAATCCTCCCTCTTCCGGAGCATTTTGGGCCAGGTCCCCTACGCCGGCACCATCCAGTTCCACCTGGCGGGGGGCTACCCCGCCCACCCCAAGATCGGTTACGTCCCCCAGAGCCCCAGCTTTGACCGGGGGTACCCCATCAGCGTCCTGGACTTCTTCGCCGCCGCCATCAGCCGCTGGCCGGTGTTCCTCCCCGTCCCCGCCCACCTGCGGGAGCGGGTGGAGGGCTGCCTGGCCCGGGTCCATGGGGAGGCTTTGCTCCACAAGCGCATCGGCACCCTCTCCGGCGGGGAGCTCCAGCGGGTACTGCTGGCCATGGCCCTGGAGCCCATCCCCCAGATCCTCATCCTGGACGAGCCCCTGTCCGGGGTGGATGTGGGGGGGGAGCACCTGGTGCTGGACATGTTGGACGAGATCCGGCAGAAGTACGACCTGTCCATCCTCTTCTCCACCCATGACTTCTCCACCCTCCGCCACTACGCGGACAAGGTCATCCTCCTACAGCAGACCATCCTGAAAACCGGCACCCCGGGGGAGGTCCTCTCCTCCCCGGAGTTTCGCTCGGTGTTCCACCTGGACCTGGGAGAGAAAGGAGGCAGCGCGCAATGAGTTTCTGGTACTGGCTGGTCTCCTGGCTGCCCTTCGAGTGGGCCGCCCCGGACACCATGCTCTTCATGAAAAACGCCCTGCTGGCGGTGCTGGTGGTCACCCCCCTCTTCGGCCTGCTGTCCACCATGGTGGTGGAGAGCCGCATGGCCTTCTTCTCCGACGCCCTGGGCCACTCCGCCTTCACCGGCATGGCCATCGGGGCCCTGTGCGGCCTGGCAGAGCCCGTGGGGGCGGCGGTGGTCTTTGCGGTGGTCATCGCCCTGCTCTTCACCCTCATCCGCCAGAAGACCCACATGGCCAGCGACACGGCCATCAGCGTCTTCTCCTCCGCGGCGGTGGCCCTGGGCATCTTCCTGAGCACCCTGGGGGGGCAGAGCTTCACCAAGTTCAACAACCTCCTCATCGGCGACATCCTCAGCGTGGCCCCGGGGGAGATCGGCCTGCTGGCCCTCATCCTCCTGGGGGTGGTGATCCTGTGGGTCACCTCCTTCAACCCCATGATGCTCTCCTCCGTCCACCAGGCCCTGGCGGACAGCCGGGGCATCCGGGTGGTGTGGAAGAACTTCCTCTTCACCGCCGCCATCGCCGTGGTGGTGACCATCACCATGACCTGGGTGGGCCTTTTGGTGATCAACGCCCTGCTGGTCCTCCCCGGGGCGGCGGCCCGGAACGTGGCCCGGAACCTGCCCCAGTACCACCTGGTCTCCGTGGTGGGGGGGCTGGTGTGCGGCATCGGGGGACTGCTGGTGTCCTACTACCTGGGGGCCTCCACCGGCGCCTCCATCACCCTGCTGCTGGCGGTGTGGTTCTTCGTCTCCCTCCTGTTTCGGAAAAGCCGGTAATATAGCAGCCAGCCTGCCAAGGCAGGCTGGCTGCTTTTTTCTTGACATACCTCGAGGTTCTATGTATAATATCCATAGAACCTCGAGGTATTCCTTTCCAGGAGGTGACCCCTATGGACCCACCCTTCCGTGTCTACACCCGGCAGGTGTCCTATGTCCAAGCCGTCTGCGCCTGCCTCCGCCACGCCACCCCCAAGGAGAAGGACGCCGTGGCCCAAGAACTCCAGGACCACCTGGCCGACCATGCCGACGCCCTGGTGGAGGCCGGTTGGGACCCTGAGGAAGCCCAGGCCCACGCCCTGGACGCCATGGGGGAGGCCAAAGAGGTGGGGCGGGCTTTGGACCGGGAATTTCCCCTTCGGTGGCTGGTGCTCTCCCGGCTGGCTTTGGCAGCGCTGGTGCTGGCCATCGCCGTAGCCTCGCCCTTCCTCTTCCCCGCCGTGGCAGGGGCGGCAGGAAGCCTCCAGGCCCGGTGGGATCCCGCCGCCTACGCCGCTGCCCACTTTGAGGCCCCCCCTCCCTTGGTCCCCCTGGATGTCCAGTGGGAGATCTATGACGGGACCATTCTCTCCCTCTACGGAGTGGGGCTGCGGGAGTTGCCCCAGGAAGGGTATTATTCCGCCGATCTCTACACTGTTCTCTACCATAGGAATCCCTTCCGGAGCACCCCCCTGCTGCTGGGCGAACTGTGGGTGACCGCCCAGGACGCTGAGGAAGCGCTCTTCGTCCCCTATCCCGCCGGCTTTCCTCTCTCCGGCACCACCCATCAGAACTTCAACGCCACCTATTCCGTCATCGAGGTCAGCGGCGACTTCGCCGGCCAGAACATCACCCTCCACTACCAGTACCTGGACACGTCCTTTTCCCTAGACATTTCCCTGCCCTGGGAGGAGGTATTGCCATGAAACCCAAGCGCATCCCCTGGCCCCGCCGGAAAAAGACCCTGGTCTGGTCCCTGACGGCCGCCCTCCTGGTGGTGGTGCTGATGGCGGGGCACTTCCTCTGCTTCACCCCGGGCCAAGCCATTCGGGCGGCGGAGTCCCACGCCGGCACCGGGCCCACCCAGGTGGTGATGGAGGGGGCTGTGGGCAACGTCCCCCTCTACCTCTCCCAAAACCACCGGGCCTGGATGGTCACCCCCTTCCGCCTGGGCCTCTTCTACGACTGGCGGAACAACGGCCAGCCCCTGATGGTGATCGACAGGTCGGGGGACCCGGCGGGCGTCACCGCCGGGGCACTCCACTTCTGGGACAGCAACAGCGATCAGTCCCAGTTCCACCTTCTCGGCTATGTGGACCTGCCCGGTGCCGCCTCCGTGGTGGCCCGCTGCACCCATACGGTCTCGTCCTCCGAGTACACCGCTCTGGAACTCACCGCCGCCATCCCCCAGACCGGAGAGACCGCCGGCTACTTCTGGGAGACCGTCACCCTCCCTGGGGGCACCACCTATCTCCATCCAGATCAGCTGACGGTGCTGGACCAGGCCGGCCATCCCCTGTGCACCTATGACCTGACCAACCATTGGGGCTATGCCTCCTACCCCCTCTCGGAAACGAGGTGATCGATATGACCCCCTACCGTGACTACACCCAAGCCGTCTGTTCCTGCCTCCGCCACGCCACTGCGGAAGAGAAGCAGGCCGTGGCCCAAGAACTCCAGGACCACCTGGCCGACCACGCCGACGCCCTGGTGGAGGCCGGCTGGGACCCTGAGGAAGCCCAAACCCACGCCTTGGCCGCCATGGGGGAGGCCAAAGAGGTGGGCCAGGCCCTGGACCAGACCTTTCCCCGGCGGTGGCTGGTGCTCTCCCGGGTGAACCTGGTGCTGGCCATTCTGGTGGCCCTGGTGCTCTTCTTCCCCCTGACTTCTCGGGTGGAGGGCGCTGTGAACAACCTGATTGCCCGGACAGATCCCTTTGACAGCCCCAACCATATGCGCAGCGGTTCCATTCCCCTGGAGGACTTTTCCCCCATGGATCTCCGCCTCTCCCTGCCCAATGGGGATGTGATCCGCTATTTTGCCATCGCTCTGACGGAACAGAACGATGGCACCTACCAGGTAGAACTCCACGGGGTGGAGTATCACCAAAACCCCTTCCGAGAGCCCTATTACGGCGAGTGGGCATTGGAATACACCATCAACCACACGCTGCCTGTCCACGAATCCTCCGGCAGCGGTTCTCCCAACGGGGTGACCTATTGGTCTAACGAAATTCCCTCTCTCCAGCCGGGGGACACCCTCACCGTCTCCCTCGACGTCCCCGGCATCCACCGATCCACAGAGATCCCCCTGCTATGGGAGGAGGTGACCGGCCCATGAAGCGACCCAAATCCCTTCCCTCCCGGCGGCAGAGGGCCCTCCGCCGGGGGGTGGTGCTGGCGGTCTTTCTGCTGGCCTTCCTGGCCATCCACCGGCCCAGTATCACCCCAGGGCAAGTCATCCGGGCCTCGGAAAACCTGCTGGGGTTGGAGCGGACGGAGGTACTGGCCCAGGCGGAGGTCCTCTCCCACCGGGTCACCTTTTCCGCTAACCAGGACGCCCTGCTCCTCACCGTGTACCAGCCCCTCCACCCCCTGTCCTACTCCATGGGGTGGAACAATGCCCAGCCCCTTGGGGTGCTCAGCGCCCCCACGGAAGCAGCCCCAGTCACCCTCTCCGTGCTCCCCTTTTGGGACAGTGATGCCCAGGAAACCCTTATCCTGGCCTTTGGCCAGACCGTCTTGGAGGGGGCCTGCAAGGTGCGGATCTACAACCACACAGGCGTTTGGAATTACAGCCCCAACGTATTCCTGGAGGGGGCCCTCTTTCCCTCCGCCACGGGAGACGGGTACCTCTTCCTGTACCAGCCCTCCCCCACCGAGGATGTGTTTCTCCCCGCCTGGTACCAGGTGCTGGACCGGGAGGATCGGGTTTTGTACACCGGCTCGCTGCCTAAAACTTGGACCCACGCTTCCTTTGACTAGCATCCCAAAAAAGGCGGAATCCCCATGACCCCCAACGAGTACACTCGAGCCGTCTGTGCCTGCCTCCGCCACGCCACTGCGGAAGAGAAGCAGGCCGTGGCCCAAGAACTCCAGGACCACCTGGCCGACCACGCCGATGCCCTGGCGGAGGCCGGCTGGGACCCTGGGAAGCCCAGGCCCACGCCTTGGCCGCCATGGGGGAGGCCCAGGAGGTGGGCCTGGCCCTGGACCGGGCCTTCCCTCTTCGGTGGCTCATCCTCTCCCGGGTGCTGCTGGTTCTGGCGGTGCTGGCGGCCATCGTCCTCCTGCTCCCCATCCCCGGCCGGCTGGTCAGCGCCTGGAACAGCCTAGCGGCCCGGGCTGACCCCTCCCATCTCTATCCCCCAACCCAAGATTCTTCCGTCTCCGCGTATCCCCTGGACGTCCACTTCTCCCTGCCCAACGGGGACCAGATTGCCCTATACGCTGTGACTTTGACCGAGGCGTGGAACGGCACCTACACAGCCCAGATCTACGGACTCGGATACCACCAGAATCCCTTTCGGGACCCCGACTATAGCAACGTAACCTATACCCTGGAGGACGGTGACGCCCCCGACAACCCCATCAGCCGGACCTCCTCCGTCCGCCCCGGTGTAGCGTTCTGGTCCGACAGTATCGCCCCCCTCTATCCGGGGGATACCCTCACCGCCCATGTCTCCTGGATCCAACAGGAGATCACCATCCCCGTTCTCTTCCCTTGGGAGGAGGTGACTGACCCATGAAGCGAACCAAAAAGCTCCCTTCCCGCAAGGCCAAAACCCTCCGCCGGGGCATCGTCCTTGCGGTGTGCCTGGTGGGGATCCTGGCCCTGTACCAGCCCTGCCTCACCCCTGGCCAGGCCATCCGGGCCTCCGAGGCCGAGCTGGGACGGGAGAAGACCCAGGTTCTGGGAGAAACCCAGGTCCTCTCCCGCCGGGTTACCCTCTCTGCCAACCGGGATGGGCTGATGACAACGGTCTTTCGGCCCTTCCAGCCCCTCTCCCCCCTGTTGGGCCGGCAGGGGGAGGCTCTCCTATGTGCCTCCAACACCCCCTCCCAGGCCTATCCCTCCTCGCTCACCGCCATCCCCTTTCGGCCGGAGGAGGGAAAGGAGGGTTCCCTCCTCCTCTTCGGTCAGGTCGACCTGGCCGAGGCTGCCGCCGTTCGCGTCTACGATAAACGGGAAGGGGCCTTGTCAGACCTCTCTCTAGAGACCCCCCTCTCCACCGGGGCGGACGGCCGGCAGATGGTCTGTACCACCCTCCCCCTCCCCGCCCAGGAGATCACCTTCCACCCCTCCTGGCACGAGATTCTGGACCAAGCCGGCCACATACTCTACGCCGGCCCCCTGTCCTACACTGCGCCCGTTTCTTCCATCGACCCCATGATTTCCTGAAAGGAGGCTTCCCCATGGAACGCAAGCAAACTATGGAACACACCTCCCTGCTGGTCCTCTCCCTGCTCCAGGGCCAGGACCTGTACGGGTACCAGATGATCACGGAGTTGGAGCGCCGCTCCGACCACACCTTCCAGATGAAGGAGGGTACCCTCTACCCCGTGCTGAAAAAGCTGGAGAACGGGGGTTACGTCACCGCCTACCAGGCCGAGGCCAACGGCCGCACCCGGAAATACTACCGCCTCACCGACCGGGGCCGGAAGGAGCTGGTGCGGGAGAAAGCCCAGTGGGAAAGTTACGCCCACGGGGTCAACTCCGTCCTCTCCTTCCAGCCGGGATGAGCCCGGTTCCGGAGAGGTTCCAGGCCTACGGGGAGGCCGTGTGCGCCTTCCTCTCCCACGCTACCCGGCGGGAGAAGGCCGCCGTCCGCCAGGAGCTCATGGACCACCTCACCGACCATACCCAGGCCCTTTTGGACGCCGGCTGTCCCCCGGAAGCGGCGGAAAGCCGGGCCCTGGCCGCCATGGGGGAGGCCCAGGAGGTGGGCCAGGCCCTGAACCAGGCCTTCCCCCGGCGGTAGCTGGTCCTCTCCCGGCTGGCCTTAGCCGCCATGGGGCTTCTCCTTACCATGGTCCTAAGCTATGTCCTACCCCTGGGAGATCACCTTCAAGAGGCCTGGGCCATCCGCCAGGACCCCCTCCACAACTACCACACCACCTTCCTGCTGGGGGAAGGCAACACCTTGGAGAACGTCACCCCCCTGGAAGGGCAGAGCTATCCCCTGCCCGATGGCTCTACCCTAGTCTTCTACGGCGCCTTCCCCTGGGTGCAGGGGACAGACCCCCCTTACACCTGTCTGTTGGCAGTGCGGTACCCCGCTTCCCTCTGGACCCAAAATCCCTTGGCCCTGCCCACCCTCACCGTACCGGGGGAGGGGGACCTACCCTGGAGCCCCTCTGACTCCGCCTCTTACGGGGTTTACGGTGTCTATTTTGTTCCCCCACCCCAGGGGGACACCCTCATCCTGGAGTACAACCACTTCGGCACGACCTTTCCCATTTCCATCCCCTGGGAGGAGGTGTGTCCATGAAAAAATTGCGCACCCGCCGGCAGATTGCCCTCCGACGGATCCTGGCGGCCATGCTGTGCCTGCTGGTACTGGTGGGGCTCTCCGTCCTGAGAAAGCTCCCCTACCTCTCCCCCTCCAGTGCCATCGCCGCAGCAGAGCAGGACCTGGCCTGCGGCCCCACGGAGGTACTAGCCCAGCGGCAGGAAGGGGATGCCACCTTCCTCCTGTCTTGGAATGACCAGGTCCTCTTGGCAAATATGGTCTCTCCTGCCTTCTGGCGGGGCCACCTACTGCCTGGCCAACCCCTGTACTGCGCCGACCGGACCCGGGATGCCCAGCAAGGGATCGCAGCCGCGGGCTTCCGGTTTTACAACCAGGACTCCCGTCAGGGTTGGGGGCAGTGGGCCGGCCTGGTCAGCGGCTGGCCGGAGGCGGTCTCTGTCCGCCTCACCGGGCCGGAAGCACCGGAACCTATGGAGGCAGCCCTCCAGCCCACTGGGGAGGGAGACCGGTACTTCTGGGTCCACCATCCTTACACAGGGGAGGCGCTCTGCCCCTCCTACACCCAAATCACCCTCCTCGACGCGGCAGGCCACGCGCTGACCACCGCCCCCATCACAAACCCTGAACATTTCACCATCATCAGCCCTAGTCAAGGGGTTGTCGCGTATTAGGCAACAAAAAAAGGACGGCAGATGCCGTCCTTTTTTTCTTCGATGGGTGGTGATGTGTTACGCCTCGGGCTCGTCCTCGTCCACAGGCTCGTCGGTGAGGTCCAGGGAGAACTTGTCCCCACAGTTGGGGCAGGTGACTTCCCCGATGTCCAGGACGCTCTCGTCGATGACGATATCCGCGCCGCAGCTGGGGCAGGCGATCTGGAAGAAATCGTCGTCATCCAGGGCGGAGCAGCTGCCGCAGCAGCCATTCTCGTCCTCGTCCTCTTCGTCAAAGATCACCGTCTCCACGTCGGACAGGTCCTCCGCCATGGATTCCATCCCGTCGGCCAGGGCTTCCACTTCTACTTCCAGGTCCTCCACGGCAAAGCCCACATCCTCCAAGACGTCGATGATCTTGGCGATGAGCTTCCCCTCCTTGGAGGTCTCCTGGTCCAGGTCCAGTCCATCGGCCAGCCCTTTCAGGTAGGCCACTTTTTCCGAAATCGTCATAGCGCGTTCCATCCTTTCCCGTGCTGGGACCTTAGCCCTTGGCACGCTCCAGATACTCCCCGGTACGGGTGTCGATCTTCACCTTGTCGCCGGTGTTGATGAAGAGGGGGACCTTGATCTCTGCCCCGGTCTCCACGGTGGCGGGCTTGGTGACGTTGGTGGCGGTGTCGCCCTTAAAGCCGGGGTCGGTCTCGGTGACTTCCAGCTCCACGAAAGTGGGGGGATCCACGGCAAAGACCTTGCCCTTATAGCTGTTGACCTTGCAGACCATGTTTTCCTTCACGAAGCGGAAGCTGTCCCCCAGAAGCTCCTTGGCGATGGGGATCATGTCGTAGGTCTCCTGGTCCATGAAGTAGTACAGGTCGCCGTCGTTGTAGCTGTACTCCATGTCCTTCTTCTCCACATAGGCGTTTTCAAACTTTGCCGTGGGGTTGAAGGAGGTCTCGGTGACGGCACCGGTGATGACGTTCTTCATCTTGGTCCGCACAAAGGCGGCGCCCTTTCCGGGCTTCACGTGCTGGAACTCCACCACCTGCATGACCTGGCCATCCAGCTCAAAGGTGACGCCATTCCGAAAATCGCCGGCAGAAATCATAGTATTCATCCTCCAAACAAAATTGCCCTGCCGGCGCTTCTGCCGGCGGCTTGCATTTCAGGCGGGCGTCCGGCCTGGGCCCCCGCCCTGCAAAAATAGATGCTCTCTATTTTTATCCCATAGTCGTTTTCTATTTTACAATACCTTGTCCGGTTTTGCAAGAGGCTTTGTCCCTCTGGCCTGCCTTTCCCGGGAATTTCTTTCCTCTTCAGGGCCCCTCCCCCAGGGCTTGGCGGTAGGCCCGCTGCATGGCCAGGGCATCCACATCCTGGGTGCCGGCGCTCTCGCAGATCACCCGGGGGGCCCAGCCCCGGCGGGCCAGGGCCTGGCAGAGGGGGTGGTAATCCGGCCCGAAGTAGGGTTGGTCAAAGGTCAGGTGCCGGGCCTCCCCACCCCGTGGGGTGTACTCAATCTTGGAGAAGTGGCTGTGAAAGACCCGGGCCCGGGCCTCCCCCAGGACCTGGACCATCCGGTCCAGCATCCCCTCCACCGCCGCCGCCCCGTCCAGGGCGCCCAGGGAGCGGGCGTAGAGATGGCCGAAGTCCACGCAGGGCAGCAGGCCTTCCGAGGGGGCACAGATGGCCAGGACCTCCTCCAGATCTCCCAGCTGGTTGATCTTTCCCATGGTCTCCGGGCACAGGAGGATGTCCCCATACCCCGCCTCATCACACCGGCGGCGAAGGGTTTGGAAAAAGGCCTTGGCGGTGGCCAGAGCCTCCTCCCGGGTGCGCTTTTGCAGGGCGCCGGTGTGGACCACCACCCGGTCCGCCCCCATCCACTGGGCCACCTGACAGGCTTTGAGCACATGTCCCAGGGTCTTTTCCTGGCTGTCCGGGTCGGGGTTGGCGGGGTTGACAAAGTAGGGGGCGTGGAGGGACAGGGCGATCCCAGCCCCCGCCGCCGCCCGGCCGATGGCCCGGGCCGTGGCCTCCCCCACGGTGACCCCTTTGCCGCACTGGTACTCGTAGGCCTCCAGCCCCTGCTCCCGCAGCCAGGGGGGCATGTCCTTGGACTGCTTCTTCCCCGCCTGGTAGAACCCGTCCGGGTTCCCGGCGGTGCCGAACCGGGCCCTCACAAGGTCTCCCCCTTTTGGGCCCCCGCCCGGAAGGGGGTCTCCAATGCGAAGCGGAGGAAGCGGAACACCGTCCCAAACCGGATGGGGTGGACCAGCAAGGTGAGCACCCCGGCGTTGTTCCCCCCCCAGGTGTCGGTGAAGATCTGGTCCCCCACGATGGCAGTCTCCTCCGGGGTCACCCCCATCCGGGCCATGGCCCGCTGGAAGCCCCCCCGCTTGGGTTTGCCGGCGTGGCCCTCATAGGGCACCCCCAGGGCCTGGGCGAACCGCTGGGCCCGGCCAGGCCGGCGGCTGTTGGAGAGGATGAACAGGGTGATCCCCGCCGCTTCCAGGGCGGCCTTCCAGGCCCGGACCTGGTGATTGGGTTCGGCCACCCCGTAGGGGACCAGGGTGTTGTCTAGGTCGGCCAGCAGGAGCTTCACCCCACGGGCCCGGAGGCGGGCCAGGTCGATGGCATAGATATCGGAGAAATAGTAGGCAGGAACCAGGGGAAATTTCACAGTGTCACCTTCTAAACGTTCCCTTGCGGGCATAGGTTGGGAGCAGACTTCCCGTGGGGGAACGCTCTGTTCCCTGATTATACACGAACCGAAACCAATGGACAAGGGGGTTCCTTTCTATGACACATCCTTCCCCGCGGCAGTTCCTGCTCACCCCGCCCCAAGACCTGGAGGCGGCCCGGGCTTTTGGCCTGCCCCTGGCCCTTATGGCCTGGCAATTGGACGGCCAGGGCCGGCTGGCCCAAGCTCCGCTCCCGCCCCAGGCCCAGGGCGGGCTGATGCTGGTAGGGGCCAGCCAACCCATCCAGGGGGGCGCCGACCCCCGCCGGGCTGCCCAGGAGATCCTGGCCCAGTGCCGCAGCCGGGCCTGTGCCGGGGTCATCCTGGACTTGGAGCTGCCCCCCTCCCCCTTCCTGGCGCAGCTGATCCGCCTGGTGGAGGAGGGGCTGGCCCAGCGCCAGGGCACCTTGTTCCTGCCGGAGCGCTATGCCAACTTCTCCCATCGAGCCAGCCTCTACCTCACCTCTGCCATCTCCGGCGGCTCCCTTCGCCGGCGGCTGGAGGAGGTCATCGCCCAATACGGCGCCCGCCGGCTGGTGCTCTGCCTGCGCCGGGCCCGGGAGGACTTCTTCCTCCCCGCCACCAAGGGGGTGGGGCACCCCATCTCCCAGGAGGAGCTCCGCCAGCTGCGGCGGCGGTTGGAGCCGTCGGTCTTTTTCTCCCCCCACCTCTGCGCCCGGTACTTCACCTACATGAGCCGGGAGACCGGCGCCCACTTCGTCCTCTTCGACGACCGAGAGACCCTGGAAAAGAAGCGAACCCTGGCCCTGGAGCTGGGGATCCGGCGGTTCTTCCTCCTCTACCCGGAGATCGCCGACCTCTGGGCCGTCCCGCCCCAGGAGGGCTGACAGAACGGGCCCCTGGCATAGGCTGCTTTCCACGGAAAAACCCTGTCCGACTTGGGTCGGACAGGGTTTTTGAACAATCAATAATACTTTTTACGGTTCTTCCGGGCCGCCTCAGACTTCTTGCGGCGCTTCACGCTGGGGCTCTCATAGTGCTCTCTTCTCCGCACTTCCGCCAGGACGCCAGACTTGGCGCAGCTGCGCTTGAACCGTTTCAGAGCGCTTTCCAGAGACTCATTCTCCCGCACATGGATTTCAGACATTCGTTTTCCCTCCCTCCGAAGTGGTGGACTGGAATTCCACGCACCAAAGGGCCATCGTAAAATATGGCTTTAACAGTGGTATTATATGCAATTTCCCAAGGCTTGTCAAGGGATATCCCTAAAAAAGTCCGGTCTTTTCTCCCCTCTCCAGGGAGAGGGGCACCCCGGAACATTTCAAAGGCAGCGGGCCGGTCCCGGCGGATCCTCCGCCGGCTCGTCCCCAAAAACGGAACGACCCCCGCTCTGCCTGGACCGCACCAGGCAGAGCGGGGACCTCTTCCCTTGACGGGGAAGCCTTATTTCAAAATCAAATTCATCAGCTTGTTGGGCACATGGATCACCTTCACCAGGTTCTTGCCCTCCATGAGCTTGGCGATCTTGGGCTCGGCCTTCACCACTTCCAGCACGGCCTCCTGGTCGCTGTTCATGGGGACGGTGACGGTGGCCTTCAGCTTGCCGCCCACCTGGACGGCGATGGTGACCTCCGAAGCGATGGTCTTGCTCTCGTCATAGGCAGGCCAGGAGGAGGTGCAGGCCATCCCCTCCAGCCCGAACCGCTCCCACAGTTCCTCCACAATGTGGGGGGCGAAGGGAGACAGGAGGAGCAGCAGGGTCTGGAACTCCGCCCGGTTCACGCCCTTGTCGTAGAACTGGTTGGTGAGGGTCATGAGGGCCGCGATGGCGGTGTTGAACTTCATGTTCTCAATGTCATCGGAGACCTTCTTGATGGTCTTGTGGACCAGGGCCTCGTTGTCTTTGGAGTAGGTGTCCCCCTCCTTCACCTGGTCGGCCAGGTTCCAGATCCGGTCCAGGAAGCGCTTGCAGCCCTTCACAGCGTTATCCGACCAAGCGGCGGCCTTTTCGAAGTCGCCGATGAACATAATGTACATGCGCATGGTGTCCGCCCCGTACTGGGCCACCACGTCATTGGGGTTGACCACGTTCCCCCGGGACTTGGACATCTTTTCCCCGCCCTCGCCCAGGATCATGCCATGGCTGGTGCGCTTGTGGTAGGGCTCCGGGAAGGGGACCACCCCCAGGTCATAGAGGAACTTGTGCCAGAACCGGGAGTAGAGCAGGTGGAGGGTGGTGTGCTCCATGCCGCCGTTGTACCAGTCCACCTGGCCCCAGTATTTTAACGCCTCAGGGGAGGCCAGTGCCTTGTCGTTGTGGGGGTCCATGTACCGCAGGAAGTACCAGGAGGACCCAGCCCACTGGGGCATGGTGTCGGTCTCTCGCTGGGCGGGGCCGCCGCAGCAGGGGCAGGTGGTGTTCACCCAGTCGGTCATGGCTGCCAGAGGGGACTCGCCGTTGTCGGTGGGCTCATAGCTCTCCACCTCCGGCAGGAGGAGGGGGAGCTGGTCCTCCGGCAGGGGGACCCAGCCGCACTTGTCACAGTGGACCAGGGGAATGGGCTCTCCCCAATACCGCTGGCGGGAGAAGACCCAGTCCCGCAGCTTATAGTTGACCTTCTCGTGGCCGATGCCCTTTTCCTCCAGCCACTTCTTCATGGCGGGGATGGCATCCTTCACAGTCATGCCGTTGAGGAAGTCGGAGTTGACCATGATGCCGGTGTCGTCCTTCAGGGTGAAGGCTTCCTTCTCAATGTCGCCCCCCTGGACCACCTCGATGATCTCGCAGCCAAACTTCTTGGCAAACGCCCAGTCCCGGTCGTCGTGGGCGGGCACGGCCATGATGGCCCCGGTGCCGTAGGACACCAGGACGTAGTCGGAGATGAAGATGGGGATCTCCTTGCCGTTGACGGGGTTGACCCCTCGGACCCCTTCCAGCTTTACGCCGGTCTTCTCCTTCACCAGCTCGGTGCGCTCAAAGTCCGATTTATGGGCAGCGGCCTCTACATAGGCGGTGACCGCATCCCAGTTGGCGATGGCGTCCTTCCACTTCTCGATGTAGGGGTGCTCCGGGGCCAGGACCATGTAGGTGGCGCCAAAGAGGGTATCCGGCCGGGTGGTGTAGACCACCAGATTATCCCCCTGGGTGGTGGGGAAGGTGACCTCGGCGCCGGTGGAGCGGCCGATCCAGTTCTTCTGCTGGATCTTGACCCGCTCGATGAAGTCCAGGTCGTCCAGGTCGTCGATGAGGCGCTGGGCATACTGGGTGATCTTCAGCATCCACTGGCTCTTCTCCTTGCGGACCACCTCGGAGCCGCAGCGCTCGCAGACGCCGTTGACCACTTCCTCGTTGGCCAGCACGCACTTACAGGAGGTGCACCAGTTGACGGGCATGGAGGTCTTGTAGGCCAGCCCCTTCTTAAACAGCTGGAGGAAGATCCACTGGGTCCACTTGTAGTAGTTGGGGTCCGTGGTGTCCACCACCCGGTCCCAGTCAAAGGAGTAGCCCAGCATCTTCAACTGGTTGGTGAAGTTCTGGATGTTGTCGTGGGTCACCTTGGCGGGGTGAATGTGGTTCTTAATGGCGTAGTTCTCCGTGGGCAGGCCGAAGGCGTCGTACCCCATAGGGAAGAGAACGTTGTACCCGTCCATCCGGCGCTTCCGGGCCACCACGTCCATGGCGGTGTAGGGCCGGGCGTGGCCCACGTGGAGGCCCTGGCCGGAGGGATAGGGGAACTCCACCAGGGCATAGAACTTGGGCTTGCTGTCCCCGGTGACGGCGTGGTAGCAGTTTTCCTTAGCCCAGCGGTCCTGCCATTTGCGTTCAATGCGGTTAAACTCGTATTTCAATCTGATCACACTTCCTGTTTCTCGAAATCAAAAGGATTGCAAAAGGGGTGAGGGAAGGCCGGAGGCCCTCCCAGTTCAGCCTTCCGGCTGGAGAATGGCAGCCAGGTCCACCTCCACAGCGTCCTGCCACAGCCGGTCCAGGTCGTAAAAGGCCCGGGCTTCGGTGTCAAACAGGTGGACCACCACGTCACCGTAGTCCTGCAGGATCCAGGTGCCGCCCCGGTGGCCTTCGATGTGGTGGGGGAGGATCCCCGCCTCCTTCATGGCCTTCTCCCCTGCGTCGGCCAGGGCCTTGAGCTGGGGCGCGGAGGTCCCGGTACACAGAACGAAGTAGTCTGCTAGGGTGGTAACGTTGTTGATTTCCAGTACCCGAATGTTTTTCCCCTTCTTGCTGTCCAGGGCGCGGGCCAGCGTCAGGGCCATCTCTCTCGGTGTCATAGCTGTTTCCTTTCTTGCCGCCGGGCCCTTGGCCCGGGCAGGTTATTCTGTTGTGCCCCCGCTCTGCGTTTCGGCAGAGCTCTCCTCCGTCGTTCCCTCTACGGGGAGGTTGTTGACGGTGGTGTCATAGATCACATGCTGCATATCCGAAGTGATCTCCGCCTGATACGGGTTCAGATAGGTGTTCACCAGTTCCAGCAGGGCACTGGAGTTGACGAAGACGTAGGACTGGTAGTTCTGATAGGTCTGGCTCCACAAGGTGCCGGTATAGTCCCCAGGCAGGTTGTGGAAACGGATCTCCGTGTCCCCTGCCAGCAGGAACTGCTCCCCAAACCAGATCATCTCGCCGTAGTTCAGGTTGCTCTCCAAGTTGCGGTTCATGATGTCCACAATGTCCCCGATCTTGGTGATGGTGCCCAGGCTGAGCATCTCCTGGGCCAAAGCCTGGAGGAAGGAATGCTGGACCGAAACCCGGCCCACATCGCCCACAGAGAGGTTTTCCCCGCTGTTGTTCTTCCGCCAGCGGAGCACCTTCACTGCGTCCTCCCCGCTCAGGTGCTGCATCCCCGCCTGGAAGTGGATGGACAGGTCCTGGGAGGGGTCATCGTAATCCATGTTATAGGGGACATTATAGTCCACGCCGCCGATGGCGTCTACCAGTTCCGCCACAGCATCCAATTCCACAACAAAGTAGTAGTCCGGGACGTATCCGATGAGGTTCTTCACCTGCTGCTGGACCCCTTCCATCCCTTGGTTGTTGTAGACGGAATTGATTTTCTTGATCTCCCATGGCACGTCCACCAGGGTGTCCCGGTAGATGCTCAGCACGTCTAGGGTGGCATTCTTCACGTCGTAGCAGCCTACCATGATGGTGTCGGTGTTGCCGCCGCCGCCATCGTCCCGGCCCACCAGGAGGAAGGTGTACACCCCATCTCTCCGGCCGGCGCCTAGGACGCCGGGGTCGGTACCCTGAGAGGTCTCCTGGGAAGGGATCTCCGGGGGGCGCACATAGATCTGGTGGATGATCACCCCTGCGGCCACCAGGGCCAGCAGAACGATGAGTACAATGAGGAGAACCTTCCTCCGCCGGCGCTTTCGGGGGGGCTGGCCGCCCCCTGGGTCCAGGCTGTCCCCCTTTCGTCCTCTGCGGGGGGGCTGGGCGCCCCGCTTCCGGGGGACGCCCTCTTCACCTGCACTCTGGCGGGAGACAATGGGCTGCCAGGCATCCTCTTCCTCCTCCCGGTACCGGTGGTTCTGGAGGGGTTCCTCTGGGTCCTCTGTCCAGTCGGTCTCTTCGGGGAACGCCTCCGGCGGGGGCGCTGCCCGCCGCCGGGTGGAGGGAGGCTTGGGCCAGGGATCGTCCCACAGGTCCTCCTGGACCTGCTGGCGGGTTTCCTCCTCCCAGTCCTCTTCCTGGGCGGGTTCCGGCCGGCCGGGGTGGTCCCGGTCGTACAGCCGGTCTCGGGGGTCCTCCCAAAAGGCCTGGCGGTAATCCTCTGGCATGGCGTTTTGCTCTTCATAGATCCGGGAGTAGACCCCTCTCTGGGCCTCCCGGTAGGCTTGTTCCTGTTTGCGCTGGCGGGAGCGGGCTTCCTTTTCTCTCTGCATTCTCTCTTCCTGGGAAAAGGATCGATCTCTCACCGCGTTTTCCTCCTTAGTTCTTCCAGAATGCCCAGGGTATCGGGATGGACGGGGACCCCTCTCTCTTCCAGGTCCTCGACGCTCATCTCCAGCCCTAGGATCATGGCCCGGTCCAGGTCCTCCCAGACCAGGCGGCGGAGCTCTTCCACCCCGTCAAAGTCCCGGGTGGGCTCCATGTAGTCGGCTAGGTAAAGGATCTTGTCAAAGGCCGTCATCCCTGGGCGGCCGGTGGTGTGGGAGAAGATGGCCTGGCACTCCTCCTCCGGCTCCCCAAATACATGGCGGGCCAGGGCGGCGGCAGACTTGGCGTGGAGGAGTTTGACCGAAACACACTCCAGCTCATCCAGGGCCACCCCGTATTTCGTGCAGGTCTCCAGGTGCTGCTCCAAGGTCCAGTACTTGGTGCAGTCGTGGAGGATGGCTGCCCGGCGGGCTTTCTCCGGGGACAGGCCCCAGAAGGCGGCCAGGGCAGCGGCCGTCTCCTCCGTCCCTTTGATATGGGGCAGGCGCTTGGCCTGCACCATGGAGAAGGAGATGGCTCGGAGGTGCTTGTCGCTCAAGTGCTTTAGGTCGGCCTGGGTGCCGAAAAGGCCCTCTTTCAGGATGTATCCGTACACCGGCTCCCACAGATATTGGGCCGGGTCCACGTTGCCCCCTGTCCACTCTGAGGCCAGCATCCGCCGCAGGTCCCGGGAGGCGATCTCCCGCACCTCTGGCAGGGGGACCACCGTGGTGCGGGCGTGGTAGGTCTCCTCCAAATACTGGCTCTGCTGGGCGAAGATCTCTTGGGTATCCTCCTGGCTGCGGGAGAAGGCCGCCACCCCGGCGTACTGGAAGATCCGCTCCGGCTGGTACCAGTTCTGGATGGTAAGGAACATGTCGGTTCCCATAAGCAGCCAGAGTTCATCCTCTGGAAAGGCCTCGTGGATGGCCTCCACTGTGTCGGCGGTGTAACTCTTCCCCTCCCGGCGCAGTTCCAGGTCAGAGGCCTCTGCCCGGGGGCCCAAGCCGTCGGCCATCAGGGCGGCCATGGCCAGCCGCTGCTGGGGGGAGGCAGCCTCCTCCGCCAGGTCCTTGTGAGGGGGCTCCCGGTCGGGAATGATGAGAAGGCGGTCCAGGTTCATCTGCGCCAGGGCGGCCCGGGCAGCCTCCATGTGCCCCAAGTGGGGCGGGTCAAAGGTTCCGCCATAGATTCCGATTTTCATGACGTGATTCCACCTGCTTTCCCCGTTAGTTTGGGTTGGGTTTCTTCCGGTCTTTTACCAATACAATCTTGTCTTTCTTCTCTTTGCTGTGGCTTTCGCGATAGAGCACGAATTTGGTGCCGATCACCTGGACCGGCTCACTGCGGGTCAGCCGGGCCAGGGTCTGGCAGGCCTCCCGGGGGGTGAGCATGGCGCTCTCCAGCACCCGGCCTTTGATGAGTTCCCGGGCCTCCAGGGCCTCGTTGGCCTGCTGGACCAGGTTGTCTCCGATGCCCTCCTTGCCGATTTGGAGGATGGTGTCCAGCCCGTTGGCCAGGCCCCGGAGCTGGGCTCTCTGCTTACTGGTCAGTTCCATGGCGTTGTCTCTCCCATTCCTTTTGAAATCCCGCCAGGGCACGGGCCCGGTGGGAGATCTGATTTTTCTCCGCAGGGGTCAGCTGGGCCATGGTCTTGCCCAGCTGGGGCAGGTAGAAGATGGGGTCATAGCCAAAGCCCCCGTCCCCGCTGGGCCCCTGGGCCAGGATGCCGGGGCACTCCCCCCGGGCCATCACCTCGCCCCCGTCGGGGAAGGCGCAGCAGATGACGCTGACGAACTTGCAGGCCCGGTTTTCCTCCCCGGCCATATTCTTCAGCAGCAGCTGCCACCGGCCCGTGTCGTCCAGCCCCTCCCCGCCGTAGCGGGCGGAGTAGACTCCGGGTTCCCCGTTCAGGGCGTCCACCATGAGTCCCGAGTCGTCGGCAATGGCGGGCAGGCCGGCGGCCTCCATCACCGCCCGGGCCTTGATGCGGGCGTTCTCCTCAAAGGTGGTGCCCGTCTCTTCGGGCTCCAAGTCCACCCCCACCTCGGCCTGGGAGAGAACCTCCACCCCCATCTGGGAGAGGATGGCCTTCATCTCCACCATCTTCTTCTGGTTATGGCTGGCTAAAACGACTTTCATGCGTCCCCTCCTTCCAACACGGCTTTCTGGATGGCCTGGATCTCCCGGATGCCCTTGGCGCACAGGTCCACCAGCTGCCGCTGCTCGGCAATGGTGAAGGCCCGGCCCTCGCCGGTGCCTTGGAGCTCGATGATCTCCCCTTCGTGGTTCATCACGCAGTTGAGGTCCACCATGGCGGAGGAATCCTCCTCATAGCACAGGTCCAGCATGGGCACATCGTCCACAATCCCCGCGGACACGGCGGCCACGCAGGTGGTGATGGGCATCTCGGGGATCACCCCCTCCTCCACCAGCTTCCAGCAGGCGTAGGACAGGGCCACAAAGCCCCCGGTCACCGAGGCGGTGCGGGTGCCCCCGTCCCCCTGGAGGACGTCACAGTCGATGGTGATGGTGCGCGCCCCCAGCTTTTTCAGGTCCACCGCCGCCCGGAGAGCCCGGCCCACCAGGCGCTGGATCTCCGCCGACCGGGGGGAGAGTTTCCCCTTCGAGATGTCCCGGCGGCTGCGCTCCCGGTTGGCCCGGGGGAGCATAGAGTACTCCGCCGTCACCCATCCCTCCCCTTCGGGAACATGGGGGGGCGTGCGCTCCTCTACACTGGCGGTGCACAGCACGTGGGTGTTGCCGCAGCGGATGAGGCAGCTGCCCTCCGCAAACCGGTTGATGCCAGGGAGGATCTCCACCGGCCGCAGCTGGTCGTTTTCTCTTCCGTCTATCCGAGCCATCGTTTGCTCCTTTCCGTTCGCCCCCGGCTTGCCGGGGGATCTTTGGTTTCTCTTTGGGTCTATGGTCACGTTCTATACAGGCACGATTCTCGATTTTCTCAAATCAAGGCGTTGACGAAGGCCACCGGGTCGAAGGGTTGGAGATCGTCGATCCCCTCGCCCAGGCCCACAAACTTCACGGGAACCCCCATCTCCTTGGCAATGGCCACCACCACGCCGCCCTTGGCGGTGCCGTCCAGCTTGGTCAGGACGATGCCGGTGATGCCGGCACTCTCCCCAAACTGCTTGGCCTGGATCAGGCCGTTCTGCCCGGTGGTGGCGTCCAGCACCAGCAGGACCTCCTTGGAGCTCTTCTCCCCCTCCCGGTCGATGACCCGGCGGATCTTGTTCAGCTCGTTCATCAGGTTCTGCTTGTTGTGCAGCCGGCCGGCGGTGTCCACCAGCACCACGTCTACCCGGCGGGCCCGGGCGGCGTTCATGGCGTCAAAGACCACAGCGGCGGGGTCAGACCCCTCCTCGTGGCGGACGATCTCCACCTGGGCCCGGTCAGCCCATATGGCCAACTGGTCGGCCGCGGCGGCCCGGAAGGTGTCCCCGGCGGCCAGGAGGACCCGGTTGCCCGCCTGCTTCAACTGGTGGGCCAGCTTGCCGATGGTGGTGGTCTTGCCCACCCCGTTGACCCCGATCATCAGGAGGACGGCGGGCTTCTCGGTGAGGTCCAGGGCGGGGTCCCCCACGTCCAGGGTCTCCACCAGGATCTCCCGCAGACAGGCCTTCACCTCCACGGGGTCCTTGATCTTATTGGCCTTCACCCGCTCCCGGAGGGTGTCCACCGCCTCGGTGGAGGTGTCCACCCCCATGTCGGAGAGGATGAGGGCCTCCTCCAGCTCCTCGAAGAAGTCCTCGTCGATGGAGAACAGGCCGGAGAAAATATTCAGCTTCTTGATTTTATCAAACAATCCCATGGGAAACCTCCACAGTCTTCTGTCGTGCTTAGGCCGGGCGGCTGCCCAGCAGTTCCTCCGCCTGGCGGAGGTCCAGCTTCAGCACCCGGCTGACCCCCTGGCGCTCCATGGTGACACCGTAGAGCACATCTGCGGCCTCCATGGTCTCCCGCCGGTGGGTGATGAGCAGGAATTGGGTCTGCCCCGCCACCTTTCCCAGGTACCGGATGAACCGGGCGCCGTTGGCCTCGTCCAGGGCGGCCTCGATCTCGTCCATGACGCAGAAGGGGGTGGGGTGGACCTTGAGAATGGCAAAGTACAGGGCGATGGCCACCAGGGACCGCTCCCCGCCGGAGAGGAGGCTGATGGACCGCAGGGTCTTGCCCGGGGGCTGGACCTGAATGTCGATGCCGCAGCGGAGGACGTCGTTCTCATCCTCCAGGGCCAGGGTGCCCCGGCCGCCGCCGAAGAGGTCGGCGAAGGTCTGGGCAAAGGCGGCCTGAACCTTGGCAAACTCCCGGCGGAAGATGGTCTCCATCTCCCGGGTGATGCCGTCGATGACCCCCTCCAGCTCCTGGCGGGCGGTCTCCACGTCGGTCTTTTGGTCGGTGAGGTAGCGGTAGCGCTCCTCCACCCGCTGGTACTCCTCCAGAGCCCCCAAGTTCACGGTGCCCAGGGCCTGGATGGCCCGGTTGAGCTGGGCGGTCTTGCGCTGGGCCTGGGCGGGGTCCTCCACCGGCTGGCGGAGGGCCAGGGCAGCCTGGTGG
>ERZ772821.490-NODE-490-length-31577-cov-6.818222_pt1 | contig 31577 bp, 42 predicted proteins | sample MGYA00580859_ERZ772821 | MGnify/ENA primary metagenome ERZ772821 (study PRJEB29015, sample SAMEA2737674) | human gut metagenome | biome: human gut; feature: human-associated habitat; material: faeces | place: China | collected 2012 ...
CCCCAACAGGGGGAGGCCGGCGCCGTTTTCCAGAAAAAGATCCGGGGGCGGGATTAGAAGTACATATACTTGTTAGCTTCCTTCCGCAGCTCCGCCCGGAAGTCGGGGTGGGCTACGGCGATGAGGTTCTCCACCCGCTGCTTCACGGTACGGGCCCGCAGCTTGGCCACGCCGTATTCGGTGATCACCATGTCTGTGAGGTTCCGGGACACAGACACAATGGACCCGGGGTCCAGGATGGGGGCGATCCGGGAGATGGTGCCCTTCTTGGCCGTGGAGATCTGGCACAGCATGGCCCGGCCACCCTTAGAGTGGTAGGCGCCGTAGGAATAGTCGCTGGCCCCTCCGGTGCCGGACCACTGGAGGGAGCCGATGGCTTCTGCGGCAGCCTGGCCGGTCAGGTCGATCTGCAGGGCAGCGTTGATGGAGACGAAGTTGTCCTGCTGGGCGATGTTCAGGGGGTCATTGGTGTAACGGCCGCGGCGCATCATCACCCGGGGGTGGTTGTTCAGGTATTCATAGGTGAAGTTGTCGGCGATGATGAAGGCGCCCACGGACCACCCCTTGTCCAGGTTTTTGTACCGGTTGGTCACCACGCCCTGCTGGATCATCCGGGCCATGGAGGCGCCGATCTGCTCGGTGTGGATGCCCAGGTCGTGGCGGTTCATCAGCTCGAACCCGATGGCGTTGGGGATGCCGCCGAAACCCAGCTGGATGCAGTCCCCGTCGTGGACCATCTCGGCGGCATAACCGGCCACGGCCTTCTCCGCCTCCCCGATGGGGGGATCCTGGAGCTCGTACAGGGAGAGGTCGGACTCGATGATCACATCGGCCATGGCCACCGGCAGGGCGCAGTCCCCAGGCAGGTGGGGGATATGGGGGTTGACCTCATAGATGATCTTGTCGGCGGAGTAGAAGGACTCCATCTCCCACTGCAGGTCACAGGACACGCAGCAGTAGCCGTGCTCGTCCATGGGGGAGACGCACACCACTGCCACGTTGGGCCGCTTGCAGCGGTGGAGCTCCTGGCCGTAGTTGTGCAGGTGGATGGGGAAGTAGCTGCTCATGCCGGAGGGGTGGATCTTCCGGAAGTTGGGGTCGTAGAAGAAGGTCTGGTGGTGGAACTTGTCCTTCAGGGAGGGGTCGGTGTGGACGGGATACTCGGGGCCCCACCGGGCCACGCAGGACCACAGCTCCACCGGGTTCTTGGGGTCGATGCGGTCGGCGATCCGGTGGAGGTTGCGCAGGAAGAGCCGGGGCTCGCTGGCGTGGATGGACCAGACGATGCAGTCTCCGCTGTCGATGAGGCCGATGGCGTCCTCCACGGTGCCCAGCTTGCTCTGGTAGATCTCCTGGTGGGTCATGCCCTTGTATTTGTCGCTGAGGTACTCCTCGTGCTTTCGGTGCTTTTTCAGCATCACATCGGGGATGTACCGGTCATAGTTTTCGTAGTGTTCGTACACGAACGTCGCCTCCTTTTCTGGATGAACTCTGGCGAACAGGGCCAGACTATCTGCTTTTATGATAGCAAGAAGGGGGATGGGGGGCAACGAACAGAAGGGGGAAGGTGTCTGTTATCCGACAGGGGCGGGGATCTGTCGGGAAATCCAAAGCCCCTTCCTCCGGGATGGGGGAAGGGGCTGGCGATTACGGCGTCAAAGAAATCCCCGTGGGGTCCAGGTGAAACACCCTTCGGATGGCTTCCCCCTCCTCCTGGGGAGAGAGGGGCCGGGCGGACACCACCTGTCCTTGGACTTCCTCCTGGAGGACGTGGCGGCGGATGGCCAAAATGCCTTGGGGGGTGTAGCGGGAGACCCGGGCAAACTGGTTCATGTTGGAGTCCGGGCTGTGGGCGAAGTAGAAGAGGATGGGGGCAAAGTCCTGGTCCACTTGGGGCTCCTGGGTAAAGCCCAACACATCGGTCCAGGGGCCGCCGGGCAGCCGCTGCTGTTGGAGCCAGCCGTAGAAAGGGTCCCGGCGGTAGCGGTACTGGCAGGCTCCGTCGCTCTGGACCAAGTCTGCTTCCAACCGGAGGGGGCAGCGGGCATTTTCCAGGGTGAAGCCCACATCCACGGTGTAGCACCCCTCCGGCAGCACCACCCCCAGCACCCGGTGTCGGCGGAAGAGGATGGTGGGGGGATTGCAGATCCTGGCGTGGTAACTGAACACTGGAAACCCCAGGGAGTAGAGCAGCCAATTGAAGCAGGTGTTCAGCTCTGCGCACAGCCCGCCTTGCCGCCGGCGGACGATCTTGTCGAACAGGGCCTCGTGGTCCAGGGATAGGGGGCGTCCAGCCAACACATCCAGGTTTTCGAAGGGGACGGCCTGCTGGTGGGCCTGCAGCAGACGGGTGAGCCCTGCAAGGGTCAAGGGAATGGGGCCGGGGCAGGCGATGCGGTCTAAGTAGGCGTGGATCTGCTCCGGGGTCATTTGCGGTCCGTTGTAGTGGTTCCAGTCCATGGGAATTCCTCCTTTCCTCCATTCTACCGGAAACGGCAGCGATGGGCAAAGGACATGGGGGAGAAAGGGTCGGATAACTGCACAAAACGAACGATTTGTCGGAGAGAAAAAAGGGGTTGACAAAGTACACTTGGGTGAATATAATGTACTTGTACTTGCAGTACACTATAGAGCAAAGGAGGGGCGCTGTGGATATCATCATCAGCAGCAACACCAGCAAGCCCATCTACGAACAGATCACCTCCCAAATCAAGGCCATGATTATGAGCGGGGAACTGAAAACCGGGGACCCCATCCCCTCCATGCGTTCCCTGGCCAAGTCCATCCACGTCAGTGTGATCACCGTGCAGAAGGCCTACGAGGACCTGCAGCGAGATGGGTTTATCGAGACAACCGTGGGGCGGGGGAGTTTCGTCTCCGCCCAGAACAAGGATTTTTACCAGGAGGAGCAGCAGCGGCAGGCCGAGGAACACCTGCAGCAGGCCGCCGACATCGGCAGAACCAGCGGCATTCCCGTGGAGAAGCTGGTGGAGCTGCTGCGGCTCTTCTACGAGGATCAGGAGGTTTGATGTATGGACAGAAATGCGTTGGTGGTCAGCGGACTGACCAAGCGGTACCAGGACTTCACCCTGGATGGGGTCTCCTTCACCGTGCCCCAGGGCTCCATTGTGGGCCTCATCGGGGAGAACGGCGCCGGTAAAAGCACCACCCTCCACGCCGTGCTGGGCCTTATCGGCCGGGACGGGGGGACGGTGGAACTGCTGGGCCTGCCGGACACCGCCCTGGATGATGGGGTCCGCAACCAGATCGGCGTGGTCTTTGACGGCAACAGCTATCCCGAGATGCTCACCCCCCGAAAACTGGGCCGGGTGATGGGAAAGATCTACCGCACCTGGGACCCTGACCGGTACGCTGCCCTGCTGCAGCAGCTGGCGCTGCCGGCGGACAAACGGATCAAGGCCCTCTCCAAGGGCATGAAGATGAAGCTGGCCCTGGCGGTGGCCTTTTCCCACCACGCCAAGCTGCTGGTGCTGGACGAGGCCACCAGCGGCCTGGACCCGGTGGTCCGGGACGATATCCTGGACCTCTTCCTAGAGTTTGTCCAGGAGGAGGACCACGCCATCCTGGTCTCCTCCCACATCACCAGTGACTTGGAAAAGGTGGCCGATTACATCGTCTTCCTCCACCAGGGCCGGGTGGTGTTCTGCAAGCCCAAGGACGAGCTGCGGTACCGGTACGGGGTGCTCCGGTGCGGCCAGGCCCAGTTTGCAGACCTGGACCCGGCGGACATGGTGGCCTGCCGCCGGCAGGACTACGAGTGGGAGGTCCTGGTGGCCGACCGGGATGCCGCCCGACGGAAGTACCCCAAGGCGGTGGTGGACCCGGCCACCATGGACGAGATCATGCTGCTCTATGTGAAAGGGGAGAGACGATGAAAGGTTTGCTGCTCAAGGACTACTATCTGATCGGATCCGTTCTGTGGATCCTGCTGGCGGCCATGGCGGTGATCGGCATTGCCATGGCGGTGCTGACCTCGGCCTGGGCCCTGGTGGTGATTGCCACGGTGATGCTGGGGATGGTCTCGGTCTCCACCATTAACATGGACAAGGCCTCCGGCTGGTACAAGGTGTCCCGGGTGATGCCTGTGGCCCGGCAGACGGTGGTGGACAGCAAGTACCTGCTCTACCTCCTCCTCAGTGGGGTGGGGCTGCTGCTGGGCATGGTCCTGGGGATGGTGGCCTCCCTGATCCAAGGGGGGCAGAGCGGGGAGGAGGCCCTGCTGTACCTGACCATCAGTGTGGCCATGGCCCTGCTGGCGGGGAGCGTCACCCTGCCCTGCAGCTTCCTGTTCTCCGAGGAAAAGAATGTGCTGGCCATCTTCCTGGCCTATCCCGCTGCCGCGGGGATCTTTGCCGGCGTGGTGGTCCCCCTGGGGGTCACCCCCCTCTCCGGCAGCCTGGTGGCGGGGATCAGCGTGGTGCTGTATGCCGCCTCCTGGGTTCTGGCTCGGCGGAAGATCGCCTTCCGAGACGTGGCCTGAGGAGTGGGTTCGCCCAGAATAAACCAACAGCGCCGCCCCCGTCAATCAGGGGGCGGCGCTGTTCTCTTCGCGCTTAGAGTTGGTCTCTTAGGTTTGGGGGGCGGGCGTGTCCTGGGATGCCTCTGGGACAAGGATGGGTGCATGGAGGATGTAGACGTTGCAGAAGGCCTCTGCCACCTCCTCCACCGAGCGCTGGGTACCGGGCTTCAGCCACCAGGTGATCAAAGACAGCAGCCCCCCGGCAAAGAATTGGCAGAGCACCACGATCTCCTCCCGGGTGTAGGCAGTGAAGGCGGGGTGGTGCAGGGTCTGCTCGGTGAGCGCTCGGGCAAACTCCTCCCGGAAAATCTCCTTGGCTTCGGCGTTGCGGGGGTCCAGGAAGAGCCGGGCATACTCCTGCCTGCGCGCCAGGAAGTACTGGAACACCTTCTCAATGGCCTGGCGAAAGGGGGCGGGATTGTCGCTGCACGGCATCCCGTCGGTGAGGTCGTCCAGAAAGGCCTGCATCCCGAAGGTCAGCAGGTGGCGCTTGTCCTCGAAGTGGGCATAGAAGGTGGAGCGGTGGACCATGGCCCGCTGACAGAGGTCCTTGACCCGGATATCGTCAAAGGGTTTCTCCTGGAGCAGGTCACTCAGGGCCCGGAGCAGCAGGGTGTGGGTGCGCAGCACCCGGAGGTCTTCGGTTCGGCGGTCCATGGGCACGTCCTCCTTGGTGGAATGGATACTATTATCTTACGGGACCCAGGGCGGCCCTGTCAAGACAGGAAACGCCTGCGGGAGGTTCCGCAGGCGTTTCCACTGGTACATTGGAAAAGAGGCGGAGGACACATCCAAACGGACTCCGGTCTTTTCCCCGTCATCCTACCAGAGCTCGGGGCAAAAGGCAACCGACAGAGCGGGCGCCTTGTCGCCTATCCGACAGTTTCGGAAAAGTGAAGGGATGGGCAAAAAAAGGGCGGCCGGGCCCGGCCCTTTTGTGGGAAATGCTTCCCCGTGGGGGAGCAAAAAATGGTTGACACAGGGCAGAATCTGTAGTAATATATATGAGCGCCTGAATGGGCGCAGTCTGCGATGATGCGGGAGATTGCGGTGCAAACCGGTAACTTCCGCGGAGTATGTCCGTGAATCGGGCGGCTGGAGAATCTGCTGCATGGCGTATATCGCCGTGACAGGAGAGGGAAAAGCCGGCGAAGTATGCCGGTTTTCTTCATGCTTATGGAGTGATACGCACGGTTAAGTGTATCGGATTCTCCACCGTACGAAGCGTGGCAAAGACAATGACACTTCGTATGTTTTTTAGGAGGAACACAGCAACATGGCACAGAACGAAATGATTCGGATCCGCCTGAAGGCCTATGACCATCAGCTGATCGACCAGAGCGCAGAGAAGATCGTGGAAACCGCCAAGAGAACCGGCGCCACCGTCTCCGGCCCCATCCCCCTGCCCACCAAGAAGGAGGTCGTCACCATCCTTCGCGCCGTCCACAAGTACAAGGACAGCCGGGAGCAGTTCGAGCGCCGCACCCACAAGCGCCTGATCGACATCAACAACCCCAGCCCCAAGACCGTGGAAGCGCTGATGAGTCTGGATCTGCCCGCCGGTGTGGAAATCGAGATCAAGCTCTGATCCCGACCCAGACAAACCCACCGACACCCATTACTATGTGTACCCGCTGCCTGTCGCCTTATCGTGAGACAGGCGGGTCATGTTGACAAACCAATGACAGCCCAATGGTCACGTTTGCCAACCAATAACCTTAATAAGGAGGAAAACCAACATGGAAAAGGCCATCATCGGCAGAAAGATCGGCATGTCCCAGATCTTTGACGAAGCCGGTAAGGTCATCCCGGTCACTGTCATCGAAGCAGGCCCCTGCGTCGTGGTGCAGAAGAAGACCGAGGAGAAGGACGGCTACAACGCCGTGCAGCTGGGCTTCCAGGACGTGCCCGAGCGGAAGCTCACCAAGCCTGAACAGGGTCACCTGAAGAAGGCGGAAGTCCCCATGAAGAAAGTGCTCAAGGAATTCAAGCTGGACAAGGCAGCTGAGATGAACGTGGGCGACGAGATTAAGGCCGACACCTTTGCCAAGGGCGATCACATCGACGTGACCGGCATCAGCAAGGGTAAGGGCTTCCAGGGCGTTATCAAGCGCTGGAACGCCGGACGCGGCCGGATGACCCACGGCGGCGGCCCCGTCCACCGTCACGCAGGCTCCATGGGTTCCGGTACCGATCCTTCCCGGATCTTCAAGGGCAAGATCGGCGCTGGCCACATGGGTGCTGAGCAGGTCACCATCCAGAACCTGGACGTGGTGAGCGTGGACCCCGAGTTCAACCTCATCGCAGTCTGCGGCGCCGTGCCCGGGCCCAAGGGCGGCATCGTCTACCTCAAGTCCACCGTGAAGACCATCCGGGAGAAGAAGGGCGAGGCCGGCACCAGCGTCAACCCGCAGAAGGCATCTGCCCGCGCCAATCCCCAGAAGGCATCCGCCAGAAACCGGTAAGGAAAGGAGAGTTTGAGAAATGCCTAAAGCAAACGTCTATAATATGGCTGGCCAGCAGGTCGGCGAGGTGGAACTCTCCGAGGGCGTTTTCGGCGTAGAACCCAACGAGCCCGCCGTCCATGCCGTCGTGGTGAACCACCTGGCCAACTGCCGCCAGGGTACCCAGAGCGCCCTGACCCGCGCCGAAGTGTCCGGCGGCGGCAAAAAGCCCTGGAGACAGAAAGGTACCGGCCATGCCCGCCAGGGCAGCACCCGTGCGCCCCAGTGGACCCACGGCGGTATCGTCTTCGCCCCCAAGCCCAGAGATTACAGCTACCGCGTCAACCGCAAGCTGAAGCGGCTGGCTCTGAAGTCCGCCCTCTCCGCCAAGGCCGCCAGCGGCGACCTGCTGGTGGTGGATAACCTGGCTCTGGACGAAATCAAGACCAAGAGCATCCAGGCTTTCCTGGACGCTGTGAGCGCCGGCAAGACCATTTTCATCACCCCCGAGGTCAATGAAAACGTGTACAAGTCTGCACGGAACATCCCCGGTGTCTCCACCACCACCGCCAAGATCCTCAGCGTCTACGACATCGTCAACGCCGAGAAGCTGGTCGTCGACCAGAAGGCGCTGGCCATCATCGAGGAGGTGTTCGCATGAAGACAGCATACGACATCATCAGACGCCCTGTGATCACCGAACAGTCCATGGCGGATACCGAGAATAAGAAGTACGTCTTTGAAGTGTCCAAGGACGCTACCAAGATTGAGATTGCCAAGGCCGTGGAGGAGATCTTCGGCGTGAAGGTGATCAAGGTCAACACCCTGAACGTCACCGGCAAGCTCAAGCGCACCGGCCGCTATCCCGCCGGCCGCCGGCCCAGCTGGAAAAAGGCTGTGGTCACCCTGTCCGACGATTCCAAGTCCATCGAGTTCTTCGAAGGAATGGCTTAAGGAGGTTAATGCACTATGGCTATTAAGAGCTACAAGCCCACAACGCCTGCCCGCCGTAACATGACGGTCTCTGCGTTTGAGGGCATCGATAAGAAGGCCAAGCCGGAGCGTAGCCTGACTGAAACTCTGAAGAAGAACGCAGGACGCAACAGCTACGGCCGCATCACCGTCCGTCACCGTGGCGGCGGCAACAAGCGCAAGTATCGTATCATCGACTTTAAGCGGGATAAGATGGATATGCCCGCCACCGTGCTCCGTCTGGAGTACGACCCCAACCGCAGCGCCAACATCGCGCTGGTCCAGTACGAGGATGGGGAGAAGCGTTACATCCTGGCTCCCGTTGGCCTGCAGGCCGGCGACCAGGTCCTCTCCTCCGCCCAGGCGGATATCAAGCCCGGCAACTGCCTGCCTCTGGCAAACATCCCCACCGGCACCATCCTCCACAACATCGAGCTCTACCCCGGCAAGGGCGGCCAGCTGGTCCGTTCCGCCGGCACCTCCGCACAGCTCATGGCCAAGGAGGGCGACCAGGCCCAGATCCGTATGCCCTCCGGCGAGGTGCGCATCGTCCGCCTCAACTGCAAGGCCTCCATCGGCCAGGTTGGCAACATCGATCACGAGAACATCTCCATCGGTAAGGCCGGCCGGAAGCGCCACATGGGCTGGAGACCCACCGTCCGCGGCTCCGTCATGAACCCCAACGACCACCCCCACGGCGGCGGCGAGGGCAAGTCCCCCGTCGGTCGTCCCGGCCCTGTTACCCCTTGGGGTAAGCCGGCCATGGGTTACAAGACGCGCAAGAAGAACCACCGCACTGACAAGTTCATTGTCAAGCGCCGCAACGCGAAGTAAGGAGGAGGCAGACTATGAGCAGAAGCATCAAGAAAGGCCCGTTTTGCGCTCCCGAGCTTCTCAAGCGGGTTAAGGAAATGAACGAGTCCGGCGACAAGAAGGTGCTCAAGACCTGGAGCAGAGCCTCCACCATCTTCCCCGCCTTCGTCGGCCACACCATCGCCGTCCACGATGGCCGCAAGCACGTGCCCGTCTATATCACCGAGGATATGGTGGGCCACAAGCTGGGTGAGTTTGCCCCCACCCGCACCTTCCGCGGCCACGCCGGCAGCAAGACTGGTAAGTAAGGAGGAGAGACAACGATGGTAGCAAAAGCGCACGCAAGATATCTGCGGATCTCTCCCCGCAAGGTGAAGATCGTCGCGGACCTGATCCGCGGGAAGAGCCTGACTCAGGCCACCGGCATCCTGCTGACCACCCCCAAGGCAGCTTCCGAGCCCCTTCTGAAGCTGCTCAACAGCGCGGCGGCCAACGCAGAGAACAACCACAAGATGGACCCCGAGAAGCTCTATGTCTCCGAGGTCTTTGCGACCCCCGGCCCCATCATCAAGCGCATCATGCCTCGCGCCCAGGGCCGTGCCTATCGCATCAATAAGAGAACCTCTCACGTCACCATCGCCGTGGCGGAGAAGGAATAAGGGAGGAGGCAGATTATGGGACAGAAAGTAAATCCCCACGGCCTGCGCGTGGGCGTCATTAAGGACTGGGATTCCCGCTGGTATGCCCGCAACGAAAAAGTGGGCGACCTGGTCGTGGAAGACTACAAGCTGCGGAAGTACCTGAAGAAGACCCTGTATTCCGCCGGCATCCCCAAGATCGAAATTGAGCGGGACAACGCCAAGATCAAGATCTATCTCCACTGCGCCCGCCCCGGCGTGGTCATCGGCAAGGGCGGCACCGAGATCGAGCGCCTGCGCCTGGAGCTGGAGAAGAAGCTGGGCAAGCCCGTGGCTCTGAACATCGTGGAGGTTAAGACCCCCGATACCGACGCCCAGCTGGTGGCCGAGAACATCGCCCAGCAGCTGGAGAAGCGGATCTCCTTCCGCCGGGCCATGAAGAACAGCATGGGCCGCGCCATGCGGATGGGCGCCCGCGGCATTAAGGTCATGTGCTCCGGCCGTCTGGGCGGGGCTGAGATCGCCCGCAGCGAGTGCTATCACGATGGCACCATCCCCCTGCAGACCATCCGCGCCGACATCGACTACGGCTTTGCTGAGGCTGCCACCACCTACGGCCGCATCGGCATCAAGGTTTGGATCTACAAGGGCGAGGTTCTCAGCCAGACCCTCCGCACCACCCCCCGCACCCTGGACACCAAGAACTTCAAGGAGCGCTCCGACCGTCCTCGCCGCCGCGACGGCAGAGGCGGCTACAACCGCGACCGTAAGCCCGGCTATGGCAACCGTCCGCAGGGTGGTTACAACAACAACCGTGGTCCCCGGCCCGCTGCCGGCGGATCTGCTCCCAAGGAAGGAGGCAAAGCCTAATGCTGCTGCCCAAGAGAGTCAAATACCGCCGCGTCCACCGTGGCCGCCTGAAGGGCAAGGCCACCCGCGGCAACACCGTGACCTACGGTGATTTTGGTCTGCAGGCCCTGGAGCCGGCATGGATCACCAGCAACCAGATCGAGGCCGCCCGTGTGGCCATGACCCGTTACACCAAGCGTGGCGGTAAGGTTTGGATCAAGATTTTCCCCGACAAGCCCATCACCGAGAAGCCCGCTGAGACCCGCATGGGTTCCGGTAAAGGTTCCCCCGAGTACTGGGTGGCCGTGGTGAAGCCCGGCCGGGTGATGTTTGAGATCGCCGGCGTCTCCGAGGAGGTCGCCCGCGAGGCCCTGCGTCTGGCCAGCCACAAGCTGCCCATCAAGACGAAGATCGTGGCCAAGGAAGAAACGGCCCCTGAGAGCGAGAATGGTGGTGAAGCATGATGAAGGCAAACGAGGTACGTAAGCTGTCTTCCGCTGATCTGGAAAAGAAGCTGACCGAACTGAAGAAGGACCTGTTCCAGCTCCGTCTCCAGCATGCCACCAATCAGCTGGAAAACCCTGTCCGCATTTCCGAAGTGAAGCGTGACATTGCCAGAGTCAAAACCATCATCCGTGAGCAGCAGCTCGCTGGCCAGTAAGGAGGAACGGAATCATGCCTGAGAACAGAACTTCTTCCCGTAAGACCAGAGTCGGCCTGGTGGTTTCGGACAAGATGGATAAGACCGTGGTGGTGGCCATTGCCGACCGTGTGGCCCACCCCCTGTATAAGAAGATCGTCAAGAGAACCTATAAGCTGAAGGCCCATGACGAGAACAACACCTGCGGCATCGGCGACAGAGTGCGCGTCATGGAGACCCGCCCCCTGTCCAAGGATAAGAGATGGCGCGTGGTGGAAATCATCGAAAAGGCGAAGTAAGGAGGTGCCGTAAATGATCCAGCAGGAAACCTATCTGAAGGTGGCGGACAATACCGGCGCCAAGGAAATCAAGACCATCCGCGTGCTGGGCGGCTCTTCCCGCAAGTACGCGAACATCGGCGACGTGGTGGTGGCTTCCGTGCGGAAGGCTGCCCCCGGCGGCACCGTGAAGAAGGGCGACGTCGTCCGCGCTGTGGTGGTTCGCTCCGCCAGAGGCGTGCGTCGGGCAGACGGCAGCTACATCCGCTTCGACGAGAATGCGGCCGTTCTGATCAAGGACGACAAGAACCCCAGAGGCACCCGTATCTTTGGCCCGGTCGCCCGTGAGCTGCGCGATAAGGATTACATGAAGATCCTGTCCCTGGCTCCCGAAGTACTGTAAGGGAGGGTACAAAGATGATGAATAAAATGAGCATTAAGAAGGACGATACCGTGGTGGTCATCACCGGCAAGGACAAGGGCCAGCGCGGAAAAGTCCTGAAGGTCATCCCCAAGGAGGGGAAGGTGGTGGTGGAAAAGATCAACATGGTCTCCCGCCACACCCGGCCCCGCAAGCAGGGGGAAGAGGGCGGCATCATCCAGAAGGAAGCCCCCCTGTACGCCTGCAAGGTGATGCGCGTCTGCCCCAAGTGCGACAAGCCCACCCGCGCTGCCAGCAAGATCGTGGACGGCAAGAAGGTCCGCGTCTGCAAGCACTGCGGCGCTGAAATCTGAGAGAGGAGGAGTTAACCATGTCTGAAATGCCCAACCTGAAAGCAAAGTACAGAGAAGAAGTGGCTCCTGCTCTCATGCAGAAGTTCCACTACAAGAGCACCATGCAGATCCCCCGGATCGAGAAGGTCGTGGTGAACGTGGGCTGCGGCGAAGCCCGGGACAATGCCAAGATGCTGGACGCTGTGGTCCGCGACCTGGGCGTGATCACTGGCCAGAAGGCCATCGTGACCCGCGCCAAGAAGTCCGTGGCCAACTTCAAGGTCCGTGAAGGCATGCCCATCGGCGCCAAGGTCACCCTGCGTCAGGACAAGATGTGGGAGTTCCTGGACCGCCTGTTCAACGTGGCCCTGCCCCGTGTCCGCGACTTCCGCGGCATCAATCCCAACTCCTTTGACGGCCGCGGCAACTATGCCCTGGGCGTGAAAGAGCAGCTGATCTTCCCCGAAATCGAGTACGATCAGATCGACAAGATCCGCGGCATGGACATCGTGATCTGCACCACCGCGGAAACCGACGAAGAGGCAAGAGAGCTGCTGACCCAGATCGGCGCTCCCTTCGGCAAGTAATAGGAGGAGAACCAGCAATGGCGAAATTATCCATGAAGCTCAAGCAGCAGGCTGAGCCCAAGTTTTCCACCCGCCGCTACAACCGGTGCAAGATCTGCGGCCGTCCCCACGCCTACCTGCGTGACTACGGCATCTGCCGGATCTGCTTCCGGGAGCTGGCCCACAAAGGCCAGATCCCCGGCGTGCGGAAGGCTTCCTGGTAATTTGTATGGTACAGCCGGACCGGATGCCCCAACCATCCGGTCGGCTTTCCCATAACTATGTCCCCGCAGCCTGCGGGGGCCTGTCCCCAGCCAGCGGCAATAGGTCGGTTCCGGCGAGACCCGATACCTTGCCGCCGATACAGGCACTGCCTGTAATCTTATAGGAGGTATTACCCTATGCACATTACCGATCCCATTGCGGATATGCTCACCCGTATCCGCAACGCGAACAACGCCAAGCATGACACCGTCGACATCCCCGCATCCAACATGAAGAAGGCCATTGCCCAGATCCTGCTGGACGAGGGTTACATCAAGGCCTTCCAGCTGGTGGACGACGGTACCCAGGGCGTGATTCACGTGACCCTGAAGTACAACAACCCCGGCAAGGAGAAAGTGATCTCCGGCCTGCGCCGCGTCTCCAAGCCCGGCCTGCGGGTGTATGCCGGTGCAGATGAGCTGCCCCGCGTCCTGCGCGGCCTGGGGGTTGCCATCGTGTCCACTTCCAAGGGCATCATGACCGACAAAGCTGCTCGGGCAGCCCACGTCGGCGGCGAAGTCCTGGCATTCGTCTGGTAAGGAGGAGAGATAACTATGTCGAGAATCGGTAGAGCGCCCATCTCTCTCCCCAACAATGTGGAAGTGACCTTGGGCGAAGGCAATCTGGTCACCGTCAAGGGCCCCAAGGGTACCCTGACCCAGAAGCTCAGCGAGAAGATGACCCTGACCCAGGAGGGCAACGTCATCCACGTGACCCGCCCCAACGATGAAAAGGAAAACCGTGCCCTGCATGGCCTGACCCGCACCCTGCTGAACAACATGGTGGTGGGTGTCACCGAGGGTTACAAGAAGGAGCTGGACGTCAACGGCGTCGGCTACCGTGTGGCCAAGGAAGGCAAGAAGCTGACCATGAACATCGGCTACTCCCACCCCGTGGTGATGGAGGAGACCGACGGCATTACCATTGAGGTCCCCAGCCCCAACAAGATCATCATCAGCGGCACCGACAAGCAGAAGGTCGGCCAGTTCGCCGCCGAGGTGAGAGGGAAGCGGCCCCCGGAACCCTACAAGGGCAAGGGCATCAAGTATACTGACGAGGTCATCCGCCGTAAGGAAGGCAAGACCGGCGTGAAGAAGTAAGAAAGAGGTGTGCCTAAATGATTAAGAGACCCAATACCAACGCTCAGCGTCAAAAGCGTCATACCCGCGTTCGTGGGAAAGTCTCCGGCACATCCGAGAGACCCCGTCTGAACGTGTTCCGCAGCGGGACCAACATCTATGCTCAGATCATCGACGATGTGAAGGGCTGCACCCTGGTCTCCGCTTCCTCCCTGGAAAAGGGATTTGAGGGCCGCGGCAACAACTGTGAGGCCGCTGCCAAGGTCGGCGAAGCCATCGCCCAGCGCGCCAAGGACAAGGGCATCGCCACTGTGGTCTTTGACCGCGGCGGCTACCTGTACCACGGCCGTGTGAAGGCTCTGGCCGAGGGCGCCCGCAAGGCCGGCCTGGAATTTTAAAGGGAGGAGGAAACGAAAATGCCTAGATTTGAAAGAGAACCCAGCGAGTATGTGGAAAAAGTCGTTTCCCTGAACCGCGTCTCCAAGACCGTCAAGGGCGGCCGCGTGATGAAGTTCTCCGCGCTGGTCGTCGTGGGCGACGAGAAGGGCAAAGTCGGCTTTGGCCTGGGTAAGGCCGCCGAGGTCCCCGAGGCCATCCGCAAGGGCCTGGAGGCTGCCAAGAAGAACATGTTTACCATCACCCTCTCCGGCACCACCATTCCCCATGAGGTGATCGGCGAGTTCGGCGCCGGCCGCGTGCTGATGAAGCCCGCTGCCCCCGGTACCGGTGTTATCGCTGGCGGCCCCGTCCGTGCTGTGCTGGAGGCTGCCGGTATCAAAGATATTCGTACCAAGTGCCTGCGCTCCAACAACCCCCAGAACGTGGTCTCCGCCACCATGGAGGGCCTGAAGTCCCTGCGTGGTCCTGAGGCTGTGGCCCGGATCCGGGGCAAGAGCGTGGAAGAGATCGTGGGCTAAGGAGGTCTTTGAACAATGGCGAAACTGAACATTAAGCTCGTCAAGAGCCTCAATGGCCGGATTGCAAAGCATAAGGCCACCGCAGAAGCCCTCGGCCTGCGCAAGATCGGCGACACCACCGTGCAGCCCGACAATGCTGCCACCCGGGGCAAGATCGCCCACATCGGTTACCTGATCCAGGTCACCGAGGAACAGTAAGGAGGTGCGCGACATGAAACTGCATGAACTTTCTCCCGTGCCCGGCTCCAACCAGAAGGCCTATCGCAAGGGCCGCGGCAACGGTTCCGGCAACGGCAAGACCGCCGGCCGCGGCCAGAAGGGCCAGTGGGCCCGTTCCGGCGGCGGGGTCCGGGTTGGTTTCGAAGGCGGCCAGATGCCTCTGGCCCGCCGGGTCCCCAAGAGAGGTTTCAACAACATCTTTGCCAAGCCCCTGGAGGCCGTGAACGTCTCCGCCCTGGAGAAGTTTGAGGACGGGGCCGTGGTCAACGCCTGCGACCTGCTGGAGAAGGGCATCCTCTCCCAGTGCAAGTATGGCGTGAAGATCCTGGGCGAAGGCAACCTCACCAAGAAGCTGACTGTGCGGGCCAGTGCCTTCTCCGCCTCTGCGAAGGCTAAAATTGAAGAGGCAGGCGGGAAGGCTGAGGTGGTCTAATGTTTAAGACCATCCGCAACGCGTGGAAACTGCCGGAGCTGCGCCGCAAGCTTCTGTTCGTTATCTTCGCGTTGCTGATCTTCCGCGTCGGCGCGGCGATCCCGGTGCCGTATATCAACACCGAGTATCTCCAAGATTATATTGCGGCAAACTCCGGGACGATCTTTGGCCTGCTCAACACCTTGAGCGGCTCGGCTCTGTCCCAAGCGACCTTGTTCGCCTTGTCCATCCAGCCCTACATCAACGCCTCCATCATCATCCAGCTGCTGACCATTGCCATTCCGGCCCTGGAGCGGCTGGCCAAGGACGGCGGGGAAGAGGGTAAGAAGAAGATCCAGTCCATCACCCGGTATACTACCCTGGCCATTGGCCTGCTGCAGGGCTTCGGGTATTACACCCTGATCCGCAGCTATGGCCTGCTGACCAACGAAGGGATCTGGGCTGCCATCGTGATCGTGGTTTCCTTCACCGCCGGTGCTGTGTTCCTCATGTGGTTGGGCGAACAAATCACCGAGTTCGGCGTGGGCAACGGCATCTCGATCATCCTTTTCACCGGTATCGTATCCCGGATTCCCAGCATGATCACCACGCTGGTTACCGGCGTGCGCAACTGGGCAGCCAACCTGGACACTTCCAGCTGGACCGAGACGCAGCTGGCCAGCACCCCCATTATGAACCCCGGCATTGCCGTGCTTCTGGTGGTGGGGATGCTGCTGCTCATCGTCTTTATCGTATTCATCACCAATTCTGAGCGTCGTGTGCCTGTTCAGTACGCTAAGCGTGTGGTGGGCCGGAAGATGTATGGTGGTCAGTCCACCCACATCCCCATCAAGGTCAACCTCAGCGGCGTGCTGCCCATCATCTTCGCCCAGTCCATTGCCATGATCCCCGCCACCATCGGCATGTTTGTGCCCTCCTCTCAGCAGGAGGGGTCGGCGTGGAACACCTTCCTTTCGGTGTTCAACTCCACCAGTGCCTTGTATGCGGTGATCTACTTCCTGCTGATCATCATGTTCAGCTACTTCTATGCGACCATCCAGTTTAACCCTGTGGAGGTCGCCAACAACCTGAAGAAGAACGGCGGCTTTATCCCCGGTTTCCGGCCCGGCCGTCCCACGGCGGAGTTCCTGTCGAAGGTTCTCTCCCGGCTGACCTTCTTCGGCGCCATTTACCTGGGTATTGTCGCCATCCTGCCTATCATCGCGGAAAACATTTCCGGCATCGTGAACATCTCCATCGGTGGTACGTCCGTCATCATCGTGGTGGGCGTTGCCCTGGAAACCGTGAAGATGATCGAAGCGCAGATGCTCATGCGGCACTACAAGGGCTTCCTGGAATGAGAGGTATGAGAGTATGAAACTGATTCTTTTGGGCCCTCCGGGCGCCGGGAAAGGCACCCAGGCTGAGATCCTGAATAAGAAACTGGGCATTCCCACCATCTCCACCGGCAACATCCTCCGGGCTGCCGTGAAAAACGGCACCCCGGTGGGTCTGAAGGCCAAGGAGTATATGGACGCCGGCAAGCTGGTTCCCGATGAAGTCATCATCGGCGTGATCTCCGAGCGCCTGGCCGAGGCAGACTGCCAGAACGGCTTCATCCTCGACGGGGTGCCCCGCACCATTCCCCAGGCAGAGGCCCTGGAGAAGGCGGGCATCTCCTTCGACGCTGTGGTCTCCATCGAAATCTCCGACGAGGAGATCGTGGAGCGCATGGCAGGCCGCCGGGTCTGCACCGCCTGCGGCGCCCCCTACCACGTGAAGAACATGCCCCCCAAAGTGGAAGGCGTGTGCGACGCGTGCGGCGGCAAGCTGGAGGCCCGGGCAGACGATAAGCCTGAGGTGGTCCGTGACAGACTGCAGGTCTATCACAAAGAGACCGCCCCGCTGAAGGATTTCTACGCAGCGAGAAACCTGCTGAAAACCGTAGACAATCAGCCCACGGTGGCTGAGACGACAACTGCGATTCTCAACGCACTGGGGCTTTGAGTTATGATTTCTCTAAAGTCTCCCAGAGATATTGAGGGGATGCGCCGTGCGGGACAAATTACTGCGGCGGCCCGTGCGCTGGCGGGCAAAATGGTACGTCCCGGCGTAACCACTCTTGAGATAGATACTGCAGTTCGCAAATTCATCGAAGGGCAGGGGGCCATCCCCTCGTTCCTGCACTTCCCCGGCCCGCCGGGGGTGCGGGACTTCCCGGGGGCTGCCTGCATTTCGGTGAACGACGAGGTCATCCACGGGATCCCCAGCAACCAGGTCCTGAAGGAAGGCGACATCGTCAGTGTAGATGTGGGCGCCTATATTGGCGGGTTCCACGGTGACTGTGCGGCCACCTTTCCCTGTGGGAAGGTCAGCGACGAGGCGGCAAAACTCATTGCTGTCACGGAGCAGTCCTTCTGGGAAGGGATGAAGTTTGCCCGCTTTGGTTACCGGGTCTCCGACATCTCCCACGCCGTGCAGAAGTACGTGGAAGAAAACGGCTTCTCCGTGGTGCGGGACTATGTGGGCCATGGCGTGGGCGCCAACCTGCACGAAGCTCCGGAAGTTCCCAACTATGGCAAACCCGGCCACGGTCCCCGGCTTGCTCCCGGGATGACCCTGGCGGTGGAACCGATGGTGAACCAAGGAGATTGGCGGATCAAGGTGATGCGGGACGGCTGGACGGTTCGTACCGCCGACGGCTCCCTCTCCGCCCATTATGAGAACTCAATCCTCATCACCAAGGGTGAGCCTGAGATCCTCACCCAAGTGGGGGATCTGCGCCTATGACGTTTCTGCGAGGAGACGTGGTAAGATCCACCGCCGGCCACGATAAAGACGGCCTCTTCCTGGTTCTCCAGGCAGAGGGGGATTTCCTGTGGCTGGTGGACGGAAAGCGCAGAAAACTTGAGACTCCCAAGAAAAAACGGCGAAAGCACGTTGTTTCCGCGGGGGTCTGGACGCACCCGGTCGCCGGCCGTCTGCAAAACGGCGAGCCGGTGCTGGACAGTGACATCAGAAGGGCGCTGGCCGCCTTTCGGAATAGGTTCAGTGAGACGAAGGAGGAATGACGCTTGGCTAAAAGCGACATGATCGAGCTGGAGGGAACCGTGGTAGAGGCACTGCCCAACACCACATTCCGGGTCGATATCGGAAACGACCACGTGATTCTGGCTCATATTTCCGGAAAGCTCAGGATGAATTTCATCCGTATTCTGCCGGGTGACAAGGTAACGGTCCAGATTTCCCCGTATGATCTGACCCGGGGTCGGATCACCTGGCGAAGCAAATCCACCAAGTAAAGCAACAGGCTTACAGGAGGTAGAAAATCATGAAAGTAAGACCGTCCGTCAAGCCCATGTGCGAAAAGTGCAAGATCATCAAGCGCAAGGGCAAAGTTATGGTCATTTGCGAGAACCCTAAGCATAAGCAGAGACAAGGTTAAGAAGGAGGCGCGGAAGAAATATGGCAAGAATTTCCGGCGTTGACCTGCCGAAGAATAAGAGAATTGAGATTGCCCTGACCTATATCTATGGGATCGGCCGCACCAGCGCCAACAAGATCCTGGCTGCTACGGGCATCAACCCCGACACCCGCGTGAAGGACCTCACCGAGCAGGATGAGGCCGCCCTGCGGGAGGTCATTGGCCACGACTACATTGTGGAAGGCGACCTGCGCCGCAATGTGGCCATGGACGTCAAGCGCCTGACCGAGATCGGCTGCTACCGGGGCCTGCGCCACCGCAAGGGTCTGCCTGTGCGGGGCCAGCGGTCCAAGACCAACGCGCGTACCCGGAAGGGTCCCAAGCGCACGGTCGCCAATAAGAAGAAGTAAGGGAGGGAAGAATCGCTATGGCTAACCCCAAGAAGAAGGTCGTCAGAAGACGGCGTGAACGCAAGAACATCGAGAAGGGTGCGGTCCATATCCGCTCTTCCTTCAACAACACCATGGTCACTGTGACTGACACCAACGGCAACGCCCTGTCCTGGGCCTCTGCCGGCGGCCTGGGTTTCCGCGGCTCCAGAAAGTCCACCCCCTATGCCGCACAGACCGCCGCTGAGACCGCCGCCAAGGCTGCCATCGAGGCCTGCGGCCTGAAGAGCGTCGAGGTGTTCGTGAAGGGGCCCGGCTCCGGCCGTGAGGCCGCCATCCGCGCCCTGCAGGCCGTGGGTCTGGAAGTCACCATGATCAAGGACGTGACTCCCATTCCTCACAACGGATGCCGTCCCCCCAAGAGACGCCGCGTCTGATCGAAGGAAAGGAGAACAGCAACTATGGCAAAAAATACACAGCCGATCGCCAAGCGCTGCAAGGCACTGGGCATTTCTCCTACCGTTATGGGTTACAGCAAGAAGGAGACCAACCGTAACCCCGGCGGTCAGATGAGAAAGAAGAAGAGCGAGTATGCCACCCAGCTGACGGAGAAGCAGAAGGTCAAGTTCGTCTACGGCATTCTGGAGAAGCAGTTCCGCTCTTACTATGAGAAGGCATCCCGCATGCCCGGCAAGACCGGTGAGAACCTGCTGGTCCTGGTGGAGCGCCGCCTGGACAACGTGGTCTACCGCCTGGGCTTCGCCATGACCCGCCGTGAGGCCCGTCAGCTGGTGAACCACGGGCACTTTACCGTCAACGGCAAGAAGGTGAACATCCCCTCCTTCCTGGTCAAGCCCGGCGACGTGGTGGAGGTGGCGGAGAAGAGCCGCTCCTCCGTGAAGTTTAAGAGACTGACCGGCGAGGACGCCATCATGGTCACCCTGCCCCAGTGGCTGGAGCGGGAGAAGAACACCCTGAAGGGAACCGTGACCAAGATGCCCGCCCGGGAGGACATCGACATGCCCATCGAGGAGCACCTCATCGTCGAGTTGTACTCCAAGTAATACGCTACCCTCGGCAGGAAAACGGAATGACGATACGGCGGGCCGCCGGCCCGCCGACGCAAGAAGGAGGGTAACAAATGGTAGAAATCGAAAAGCCGCGCATCGAATGCATCGAGAAGCCAGGGGACAACTCCTATGGAAAGTGCATTGTCGAGCCTTTGGAGCGCGGCTATGGCACCACGTTAGGCAACTCTCTTCGCCGGATTCTGCTGTCCTCTTTGCCCGGCACTGCAGTCACCAGCATCAAGATTGCAGGGGTACAACATGAGTTCAGCTCGATCCCCGGTGTGAAAGAGGACGTAACCGAAATCGTCCTGAACGTCAAGGGCATCATCGCCAAGCTGTACAGCGAAGGCACCAAGACCGTGTACATCGAAGCCTCCGGCGAGGGGGTGGTCACGGCAGGTGACATCAAGGCCGACAGCGAGGTGGAGATCCTCAACCCCGAGCACCCCATTGCCACCCTGGGGCCGGAGGCCGTGCTGAACATGGAGCTCACCCTGTCCCATGGGCGCGGCTACGTGCCTGCAGAGCGCAATAAGACCCCCCAGACCGTCATCGGCGTCATCCCGGTGGACTCGGTTTACACACCGGTGAAAAAGGTCAACTACACCGTGGAGAACACCCGCGTGAAGGATTTGACCGACTTTGACAAGCTGACCCTGGAGGTTTGGACCGACGGGACCATTGCGGCGCGGGACGCGGTGTCTCTGGGCGCCCGCATCCTCTGCGATCACTTTATGCTCTTCACCGACCTCAGCGAGACCATGGGCAACAAGTCCACGGTGGTGGAGAAATCCCCGGACATCCGCGACAAGGTGCTGGAGATGACCATCGAGGAGCTGGACCTGTCGGTGAGAAGCTTCAACTGCCTCAAGCGCGCCAACATCAACACCGTGGAGGACCTGATCTCCAAGACGGAGGACGAGATGATGAAGGTGCGCAACCTGGGACGGAAGTCTCTGGAAGAAGTTATCAACAAACTGGCCATGATGGGACTGTCCCTGGCCAACGAAGACAATTGACCCAACGTTCGGCGCCTGCCGAACCATCCATATCGAAGGGAGTGGAACCAACATGTCCGGTAATCGCAAGCTTGGCAAGCGGACTGATCAGCGGATGGCTATGCTCCGTGCCATGGTGACCTATCTGCTGGAGCACGGCCAGATTAAGACCACCCTGGCCCGTGCCAAGGAGGTGGCTCCTCTGGCAGAGAAGATGATCACTCTGGCCAAGAAGAACGACCTGTCTGCTTACCGTCAGGCTCTGGCTTTCATCACCAAGGAGGACGTGGCACACAAGCTGTTCACCGAGATGAACCAGAAGTACATGAGCCGGGACGGCGGCTATACCCGGATCGTGCGCATGGGCCCCCGCCGGGGCGATGCGGCCGAGATGGCCATCATCCAGCTGGTGTAAGACCTGATTGAACCACCAACGAAACGCCCTCGCTGCTGGGATGCAGCGAGGGTGTTTGTCTATTTTGTCCCTCCTCCATTGCGTCCGGCAGGGATTTGTGCTACAATTCCCCCTAGAAAGGGGTGCGCTGCCGTCCCCGAAGAAAGGAAGATTGTGCGATGAATATCCTGTTTGTCAACTGCTGCATCCGGGGAGAGGCATCCCGCACCATGGGTCTGTGCCGGGCCGCCCTGGAGGAGATCCGGGCCAAGTATCCCGACGCCACCATCCAGGAACTCTGCCTGGATCAGGAGGAGATCCGCCCCCTCCACAGCGATACCCTGGCCCGGCGCAATGCGCTGGAACATCAGAAAGACTTCAGCGACCCGATGTTCCGGTATGCCCAGCAGTTTGCCGAGGCGGAGATCGTGGTGGTGGGCGCCCCCTATTGGGAGTATCAGTTCCCCGCTCTGCTGCGGTGTTATATTGAACATATCTCCGTCAACGGCGTCACCTTCGCCTACGGGGAGGACGGCCGCCCCCACGGACTGGGGAAAGGGGAGCGCCTGTTCTACATCACCACTGCCGGCGGCCCCATTCTGGACCGGAACTGCGGGTTTGACTATTTGAAGACCCTGCTGAGCAATATGATGGGCTTCACCAAACTGGACTATGTAGCCGCCGAATGCACCGACGTCATCGGCTACCCGGTGGAGGAGGAACTGCAGAAGGCCGAAGCCCGGCTGCGGGAACAGATCCGAAACTGGGACTGATTGGTCCGCCAGGGGAGAGGAGGGGACAGGATGGAAAAACCCATCATCACCATCGGCCGGGAGTACGGCGCCGGGGGCCACACTGTGGCCAAGGCCCTGTCCCAGCAGCTGGGCATTCCAGCGTACGACAAGGAGATCATCAAAATCACCGCCGAGGAGAGTGGCCTGACGGAGTCGATCCTTCAACGCACGGAGGAGAGCGACGGCCTGGGGAACCTGATCAGCTGGTTTTTGCCCAGCGGAGGGCTTTCCTCCTATGACCGGGCCATCCTGGCCCAGGCCCAGGTGATCCGCAACCTGGCCGCCCAGGGACCCTGCATCATTGTGGGGCGGGGGGCGGATTATATCCTCCGGGACCTGCCCCAGGTGATCAACGTGTTCCTCTACGCGGACCCAGCCGACAAACTCCAGTACGCCATGGACACCTATGGCGACACCCGGGAGCAGGCGGCCCGCCGGGTGCGCCACTCGGACGCAGCCCGGGAGTCCTATTACCATTACCTCACCAAGAAAAAGTGGGGAGACCTGAAAAACTACCATCTCACCCTGAACACCAGTCCTGTGGGCAAACTGGCCTGTGCCGAACTCATCCTTCAGTACGCCCGCCAGGCTATGGAAGCGGGGAAGGGGACCCGGTAAAAAATTCACAGCCACAGCACCCAAACCGGTGCTGTGGCTGTCTTTTTCTCTGAAAAGGGGGAAGAAACGAAAAAAGGCCGGGGAAACCGTTGACTTTCTCCCAGGCCGATGGTAAAATACCTTGATATCATCTGCGGAGTAAAAGGGAATTCCCTCCCACTCTGGAGACAGTATAGCAGAAATCAACGAAAAAGACAACAGGGAATCAAAAGTTTTTTCCACGCCCCCGCGTGATCGTACGCAATCAGGAGAGACACACCTTTTCAACGAAAGGATTGGTCAAGAGCAATGGTAAAGGATGTATACTACGGAAAAACCCTGCGCAAGAGCTTTGCCCGCCATGAAGAAGTGCTGGAGATGCCCAACCTGCTGGAGATTCAGAAGAAGTCTTACCAGTGGTTCCTGGACACCGGCCTTCGGGAAGTCTTCCGGGACGTTGCCACCATCGGCGACTACGCCGGCAACCTGGAGCTGTCCTTCATCGACTTCACCATGGACGAGAAGCCCAAGTACTCCGTGGAGGAGTGCAAGGCCCGGGACGCCACCTATGCCGCCCCGCTGAAGGTCAAGGTTCGTCTGCGGAACAAGGAAACCGAGGAAATCAAGGAGCAGGAGATCTTCATGGGGGACTTCCCCCTGATGACCAAGGGCGGCACCTTCGTCATCAACGGGGCGGAGCGGGTCATCGTCTCCCAGATCGTCCGTTCCCCCGGCGTCTACTATGCCCGCAACGCCGACAAGGCAGACAACATCACCTACGCCGTCACGGTGATCCCCTACCGGGGCGCCTGGCTGGAGTATGAGACCGACCTGTCGGACATCTGCAACGTCCGCATCGACAAAAACCGGAAGCTCCCCGTCACCTGCCTGATCCGGGCTGTGGGTCCCCAGACCGACGCGGAAATCCTGGAACTCTTCGGGGAGGAGCCTCTGCTGGTGAGCACCCTGGAGAAGGACACCTGCAAAACCCGGGAGGAGTCCCTGCTGGAGATCTACCGCAAGCTCCGTCCCGGAGAGCCCCCCACCCTGGACTCCGCCGAGACCCTGATCAACGGCCTCTTCTTCGATGCCCGCCGGTATGACCTGTCTGCCGTGGGCCGGTATAAGTTCAACAAGAAGCTCTCCCTGTGGCCCCGGCTGTCTGGGCAGAAGCTGGCCGCCCCGGTGGCCGATCCCCGCACCGGCGAGATCCTGGCCGAGGCCGGCCAGACCCTCACCCGGGCCCAGGCCCAGGACCTGGAGAACCACGGCGTGTCCGAGGCCTTCGTGGACGTGGACGGCCAGGTGGTGAAGGTCTTCTCCAACCGGATGGTGGATATGGCCCACTTCGTCTCCTTCGACCCGGAGGCATGCGGCATCACCGAGAAGGTCCGCTTTGAGGTCCTCTGCGAGCTCCTGGACCAGTGCGGCGGCGACGAGGCCGCCCTCCAGGAACTGGCGGCCGAGCGGAAGGATGACCTGGTGCCCAAGCACATCATTGTGGATGACATCATGGCCTCCATCAACTACCTCTGCTCCCTCTCCCACGGGGTGGGTACCCCCGACGACATCGACCACCTGGGCAACCGCCGCCTGCGCTGCGTGGGCGAGCTGCTCCAGAACCAGTTCCGCATCGGCTTTAGCCGGATGGAGCGGGTCATCCGGGAGCGGATGACCATCCAGGACCTGGACATCGTCACCCCCCAGTCCCTCATCAACATCCGGCCGGTGACCGCCGCCATCAAGGAGTTCTTCGGGTCCTCCCCCCTGTCCCAGTTCATGGACCAGACCAACCCCCTGGCAGAGCTCACCCACAAGCGGCGTATGTCCGCCCTGGGCCCCGGCGGCCTGTCCCGTGACCGGGCCTCCTTCGACGTCCGTGACGTCCACTACAGCCACTACGGCCGTATGTGCCCCATTGAGACCCCGGAAGGCCCCAACATCGGCCTGATTTCCTACCTGGCCACCTATGCCCGGATCAACCGCTATGGCTTCATTGAGGCCCCCTACCGGAAGGTGGACAAGGCCACCGGCTTTGTCACCGACGAGGTGGAGTACATGACCGCCGACATCGAGGACGAGTTCATGGTGGGCCAGGCCACCGAGCCCCTGGACGAGAACGGCTGCCTGGCCAACAAGCGTATCACCTGCCGCCACCGCAACGAGATCGTAGAGGTGGACCGGGAGAAGGTGGACTACATCGACGTCTCCCCCAAGATGATGGTCTCCATCGCCACCGCCATGATCCCCTTCCTGGAGAACGACGACGCCAACCGGGCCCTCATGGGCGCCAACATGCAGCGGCAGGCCGTGCCCCTGCTCACCACCCAGGCCCCCATTGTGGCCACCGGCATGGAGCACAAGAACTGCATCGACTCCGAGATCGCCGTCCTGGCGGAAGGGGACGGGGAGGTCACCCGGGTTTCCGCCACCAGCATCACCGTGCGGTATGACGACGGCCGGGTGGTGGACTATCCCCTCATCAAGTTCCTCCGGTCCAACCACGGCACCTGCATCAACCAGCGGCCCATCGTCTCCCTGCGGGACCGGGTGCAGAAAGGGGATGTCATCGCCGACGGCCCCTCCACCAACCAGGGCGAGATCTCCCTGGGCAAGAACATCCTCATGGGCTTCATGACCTGGGAGGGTTACAACTACGAGGACGCCATCCTCCTCAACGAGCGGATGGTGAAGGACGACGTCTTTACCTCCATCCACATTGAAGAATACGAGACCGAGGCCCGGGACACCAAGCTGGGCCCCGAAGAGATCACCCGCGACATCCCCAACGTGGGCGACGACGCCCTGAAGGACCTGGACGAGCGGGGCATCATCCGGGTGGGCGCCGAGGTCCACGCCGGAGACATCCTGGTGGGCAAGGTCACCCCCAAGGGGGAGACCGACCTCACCGCCGAGGAGCGCCTGCTCCGGGCCATCTTTGGCGAAAAGGCCCGGGAAGTCCGTGACACCTCCCTGAAGGTGCCCCACGGCGAGAGCGGCATCATCGTGGACGTCAAAGTCTTCACCCGGGAGGCCGGCGACGAGCTGGGCCCCGGCGTGAACATGGTGGTGCGGGTGTACATCGCCCAGAAGCGGAAGATCTCCGTGGGCGACAAGATGGCCGGCCGCCACGGCAACAAGGGCGTGGTCTCCCGGATCATGCCCCAGGAGGATATGCCCTTCCTCCCCGACGGCACCCCCCTGGACATCGTCCTGAACCCCCTGGGCGTGCCTTCCCGTATGAACATCGGACAGGTGCTGGAAGTCCACCTGGGCCGGGCCGCCCAGGCCCTGGGCTGGAAGGTGGCCACCCCCGTCTTCAACGGCGCCGATGAGAAGGACATTATGGAGCTGCTGGCCCAGGCCGGCCTGTTCCGGGAGGTCTATCCCAACGAGACCATCGCCGGCAAACAGCTCTACCTGGTCACCGAGGACGGCACCGACGTGCGCCGCCTGGACCAGGAGGAGATGGCCGACGAGCACCAGGTCCGCGTCTGGCGGAAGGAGGGCCGCCTTCGTCTGGCCGACGGCAAGACCCGCCTCTACGACGGCCGTACCGGCGAGATGTTTGAAAACCCCGTTACCGTGGGTTACGTCTACTTCCTCAAGCTCCACCACCTGGTGGACGATAAGATCCACGCCCGTTCCACCGGCCCCTACTCCCTGGTCACCCAGCAGCCCCTGGGCGGCAAGGCCCAGTTCGGCGGCCAGCGCTTCGGCGAAATGGAAGTTTGGGCCCTGGAGGCTTACGGCGCAGCCTACACCCTGCAGGAGATCCTCACCGTCAAGTCCGACGATGTCACCGGCCGTGTGAAGACCTACGAGGCCATCGTCAAGGGCCACAACGTGCCCAAGCCCGGCATCCCCGAGTCCTTCAAGGTGTTGGTGAAGGAGCTGCAGGCCCTGTGTCTGGACATCAAGGTGCTGGACGCCCAGGGCGAGGAGATCGAACTGCGGGACGACGAGGAAGACACCTATCAGAACATCAACCAGATCCGGGACGACGATTACCAGCCCTATCGGGAGGATGCAGACGCCCAGTTCTCCGCGGCAGGCTACACCATCAAGGAATCCAGCGACGACGATGACCTCTCCGTAGGGGACGCGGTGGACGACAGCGCAGACGACTACGGCGATGACAGTTATGACGAATAAAAGGGAGGACGATGGATATGAGTTATGCTGAGTTTGACGCCATTCGTATTGGTATCGCTTCCCCGGAACAGATCCGCGAGTGGTCCTACGGCGAGGTGAAAAAGCCGGAGACCATCAACTACCGCACCCTGAAACCCGAGCGGGACGGCCTGTTCTGTGAACGCATCTTTGGCCCCACCAAGGACTGGGAGTGCCACTGCGGTAAGTATAAAAAGATCCGCTATAAGGGCAAGATCTGCGACCGCTGCGGCGTGGAGGTCACCCGGGCCAGCGTCCGCCGGGAGCGGATGGGCCACATTGAGCTGGCCGCCCCGGTGTCCCACATTTGGTACTTTAAGGGGATCCCCTCCCGGATGGGTCTGCTGCTGGACCTGTCCCCCCGGATCCTGGAAAAGGTCCTCTACTTTGCCGCCTACATCGTCACCGACCCCGGTTACGCCCCCCTGGTGAAGAACCAGATCCTCTCGGAAAAGGAGTACCGGGACCTGCGGGAGAAGTATGAGGACGATTTCGACGCCGGCATGGGCGCCGAGGCTGTGAAGAAGCTCCTGGCCGACATCGACCTGGAGGCCCTGTCCGTCCAGCTCCGGGAGGAGCTCCAGCACGCCTCCGGCCAGAAGAAGGCCCGGATCGTCAAGCGCCTGGAAGTGGTGGACGCCTTCCGCCTGTCCGGCAACCGGCCCGAGTGGATGATCATCGACGTGCTGCCGGTGATCCCCCCGGAGATCCGCCCCATGGTCCAGCTGGACGGCGGGCGCTTCGCCACCTCGGACCTCAACGACCTCTACCGCCGGGTCATCAACCGGAACAACCGCCTCAAGCGGCTCATCCAGCTCACCGCCCCGGACATCATCATCCGCAACGAGAAGCGGATGCTCCAGGAGGCCGTGGACGCCCTCATTGACAACGGCCGCCGGGGCCGCGCCGTTACCGGCGCCAACAACCGGGCCCTCAAGTCCCTGTCCGACATGCTCAAGGGCAAGCAGGGCCGGTTCCGTCAGAACCTGCTGGGCAAGCGGGTGGACTACTCCGGCCGTTCCGTCATCGTGGTGGGCCCGGAACTGAAGATCTATCAGTGCGGCCTGCCCAAGGAGATGGCTATTGAGCTCTTCCGCCCCTTCGTTATGAAGAAGTTGGTGGAGGACGGCCTGGCCAACAACATCAAGTCCGCCAAAAAGATGGTGGACCGGGGCCGGGCCGAGGTCTGGGACGCCCTGGACTTCATCATCAAGGAGCACCCCGTGATGCTCAACCGTGCCCCCACCCTCCACCGCCTGGGCATCCAGGCCTTCGAGCCGGTGCTGGTAGAGGGCCGGGCCATCAAGCTCCACCCCCTGGTGTGTACCGCCTTCAACGCCGACTTCGACGGCGACCAGATGGCCGTCCACGTCCCCCTGTCTGCGGAGGCCCAGGCCGAGGCCCGCATCCTGATGCTCTCTGCCAACAACCTCCTGCGGCCCCAGGACGGCGGCCCCGTCACCGTCCCCACCCAGGATATGGTGCTGGGCTCCTACTACCTCACCTACGAGAAGGATGCCCCCGCCGATCCCGCCTATATCTACCCCACCCAGGAGGCCGCCCTGGCCGCCCTGGACCGGGAGGAGATCAGCGAGAGCGACCACATCTGGCTGGAAACTCCCGACCGCATCCTGCCCACCTCCGGCTATGAGGTCCGCCGGGCCGCCGCCGCAGGGGAGGAACCCAAGGAGGTTCTCCACGCTTTTGCCAGCCCCGGGGAGGCCCGCCTGGCCTACGACGAAGGGGAGCTGGAGCTCCACGTCCCCATCCTGGTGCGGATGAGCGCCACCGTGAACGGGGAGGAGCGCCATAAGCTGGTGCGCACCACCGTGGGCCGCCTGATCTTCAACGAGGGCATCCCCCAGGACCTGGGCTTCGTCAACCGGGAGGACCCGGAGGAGTGCTTCGAGCCCGAGATCAACTTCGTCTGCGGCAAGAAGCAGCTGGGTAAGATCATCGACAAGTGCATCCTCCACCACGGCTTCACCCAGTCGGCGGAGGTGCTGGACATCATCAAGGCCCGGGGTTACCATTACTCCACCCTGGGCTCCCTGACGGTCTCCATCTACGATATGACCGTCCCCCAGAAGAAGTACCCCCTGATCCAGAACACGGAGCAGGAGATCGTCAAAATCGAGAACCAGTTCAAGCGCGGTTTCCTCACCAACGACGAGCGGTACCGCCTGGTGGTCAAGGCCTGGGAGCAGACCACCAAGGACGTCACCGAGGCCCTCCAGGCCGGGTTGGACCGGTACAACCCCATCTTCATGATGGCCGACTCCGGCGCCCGTGGCTCCATGGCCCAGATCCGTCAGCTGGCCGGCATGCGCGGCCTGATGGCCGACACCTCCGGCCGCACCATCGAGATCCCCATCAAGGCCAACTTCCGTGAGGGCCTGTCTGTTCTGGAGTACTTCATCTCCTCCAGAGGCGCCCGGAAGGGCCTGGCCGATACCGCCCTGCGAACCGCCGACTCTGGTTACCTCACCCGCCGTTTGGTGGACGTGTCCCAGGAAGTCATCATCCGGGAGCACGACTGCGGCACCACCGAGGGCATCACCGTCCGGGAGATCAGCGAGAACGGCCAGGTCATTGAGACCTTCGCCGAGCGCCTGAAGGGCCGCTACCCCGTGGAGGACGTGGTGGACCCGGAGACCGGGGAAGTGATCTTCACCAAGGACCACATGCTCTCCCTGGAGGACGCCGCCGTGCTGGAGAGCCGGGGCATCCACAGCCTGAAGATCCGCTCCGTCCTCACCTGCCGGGCCCGGAACGGGGTCTGCTCCCGGTGCTACGGCATGAACCTGGCCATCGGCGAACCCGTGGGCGAGGGCGAGGCCGTGGGCATCATCGCCGCCCAGTCCATCGGCGAACCGGGCACCCAGCTGACCATGCGTACCTTCCACACCGGCGGCGTGGCCGGGGGCGACATCACCCAAGGTCTGCCCCGTGTTGAGGAACTCTTCGAGGCCCGCAAGCCCAAGAAGATGGCCCAGCTGGCCGAGATCAGCGGCCGGGTCACCATGGAGGAGAGCAAGCGGATCACCATCTGCAACGTCACCATCACCGCCGACGACGGGGAAGTGGTCTCCTACGCCCTGCCCTACAGCGCCGGCATCCGCTGCAAGGACGGCGACTGGGTGGAGAAGGGCGACCAGCTCACCGAGGGCGCCCTGTCTCCCCACGAGGTCCTGCGGATCCGCGGCGTCTCTGCCGTCCACGACTACCTGATCCAGGAAGTCCAGAAGCCCTACCGTCAGCAGGGCGTGGACATCAACGACAAGCACATCGAGATCATCGTCCGCCAGATGATGCGGAAGGTCCGGGTGGAGGATCCCGGCGACTCCCAGCTCCTCTCCGGGGCTACGGTGGAGGTCACCGAGTATCTGGATGCCCAGGCCGCCGTCCAGGCCCGCATCGACGCAGGGGAGACCCATGAGGATGGCAGCGAGCTGGTGATCCCCACCGCCACCACCCTGCTCATGGGTATCACCAAGGCCTCTCTGGCCACGGACTCCTTCCTGTCCGCCGCCTCCTTCCAGGAGACCACCAAGGTCCTCACCGAGGCCGCCATCAAGGGCAAGGTGGACCACCTCATCGGCCTGAAGGAGAACGTCATCATCGGTAAGCTCATCCCCGCCGGGTCTGGCCTGTCCATGTACCGCCAGGTCAACCCCCGGGAGGAGGAGACGGAGGCCCCCCGCAACGGCTATGCCGCCGTGGCAGCCGCCGTCCAGGAGCAGGAGGCCGCCCCCGCCGACAGCGAGGCGGAGGAGACCGCCCTGGAGGACGCCTTCGAGGAGGGCGCCATCCTGCCCGATGCCGGGGAGGAGGACGAGGTCCTCTCCATCACCTTGGACAACTGATCCCTCTGGCAGTTTCCCAACGGCCGCGGAACCTTCCGCGGCCGTTGTTTGTCAAAAAATGGCTTGCCATTTCGTGCGTTTCCCCCCTACTATTTCCGGGAGGAATCTGCTATAATAAACAGCAACGACCCATCAAAACGAGGGAGGGATCCCATGGAGCCCCTGCACGCATTGCAGACCAAACTGAAGCAGCACCTGCCCCAGCTGGACCTCCGGGTGGCGGAACCCATGGCCAAACACACCACCTTCCGGGTGGGCGGCCCCGCGGCCCTGCTGGCCCTGCCCAAAGGGGAGGGGGAGGTCCGCCAGATCCTCCAACTGGCCCATCAGATGGGGGTGGCCCCCTTCTTCCTGGGGAAGGGCTCCAACCTCCTGGTGGCCGACAAAGGGGTGGACCGGTTTCTGGTCAAGCTCCCCGGGGGCCTCACCCGGCTGGAGCGGGAGGGGGAGGCCGGCCTGTATGTGGGCAGCGGCGTCACCCTGGCCCAGGCGGCCACCTTCGCCGCCCAGGCGGGGCTGTCCGGCCT